>Ga0307505_10001808_pt1 | contig 16216 bp, 17 predicted proteins | sample 23_S_MG_FD_202183 | JGI IMG/M metagenome (GOLD analysis project Ga0307505, IMG submission 202183) | Soil microbial communities from Populus trichocarpa stands in riparian zone in the Pacific Northwest, United States - 23_S | ecosystem: Environmental > Terrestrial > Soil > Riparian zone > Trees...
CCATTCGTACGACGGCGATCCGGCTCCGGGCCAGGTTGCTGCGTCGCGTGCCGACCTCGTGAGGTACGCAGCAGCCACCCGCGATCTCAACCCGGTCCATTGGGACCACGAGGCAGGGGTGGCTGCAGGGTTCCCGGGAGTGGTGGTCCACGGTTTGCTCCAGGCGGGCTGGGCCTTGAGATTTGCCGCGGCAGCGACCGACGCGCCGCGGCCTTTCACCTCCGCGAAGTTTCGCTTTCGCAATCCTCTCCTTCCCGCCCGACCCGTGGCCCACGAGATGACCCAGGGCGAAGGTTCCGTCGAAGTGACTCTCGCTGACGAAGACACCGAGTATCTCTCGGCGAGTGTTGCGATCACACATGGGTAACCCGGGCGGGCAATCCCAGGTCGAAAGGGACAGAGAGCAGGCGCTCGTCGCCCGGGCGCAAGAAGGGGACCGCGCCGCGTTCGCCGCTCTGGTGAGAGAGCACCAAGACGAGGTGTACACGTTGGCCCGAAGACTTGTCGGAGACCCGCATCTGGCGGCAGACGTCGCCCAGGAGACGCTCATCCGGGCTTGGCGCGCCCTGCCCAAGTTCCGGGGCGACGCAAAGTTGTCGACCTGGCTGCATCGCATCACCGTCAACACCGCTTGGACCCATAAGCAGAGGGCACGGCGCCATCAGGGCACATCGATCGAAGACCACCTCGAGCTCGCCGCTCCCGTCGACGCCACCCATCCCGAAATGGCAGGTGAGGTTCTCGAGCTGCGGGGCCGTCTCCGTATGGCGCTCGACAGGCTGCCGGAGGGGCAAAGGGAGGTCGTCGTGATGAAAGACGTCTATGGCTGGTCGCATGCCGAGATCGCCGAGGCCATGGAGATATCGGTGACAGCGGCCAAGGTGCGTCTCCATCGCGCTCGGGCCCGTCTGGCTCGAGACCTCGAGGAGTCGGCGTGAGCCTGTTCTGTGAGTTGGCGGCACCCTTCGTGGCCAACAGCGCCGTCGAGGGCAGCGATGTCGTCTCCCCGCTCCGGGCGCACACATCGTCGTGTCTCAAGTGCCAGGCACGTCATGCTGCCATGGCACGCACCGCCCGTGACCTGGCAGCGATGGAAGTCCAGCGGACGGCTGCACCTGCCGACCTGGAGTGGCGGGTCATGACATCTTTAGAAGGCGACCTTGCTCTGACCCGCTCTTGGGCCCGTCCTCTCGCATGGATTGCCGCTGGCGTATCGATGGCGGCGATCGTCATCTGGAGACTTCGCCCCAAGATCTCTCAATTGGGGTCTTGACCTGCCCCTGACACGCAATGCAGCAAATGGGCAAGATCGGCCCTGGAATCTGGAACTACGATCGAGCCCATGAACGAGCCCATGAGTCTCCCGGCGCGGATCTGTTGGCGACTCGATGCCAGACAGGGCGTGTTGTTGGCTGCCGAGCTGGCAGGCACTTTGCTCTTCGTGATTGGGTGCCTCGCCTTCTACGTGCCGTCGCAGTACACGGCAGGGGTCTCTCTCTTCCTCCTCGGAAGCATCCTGATGCTGGTCTCGGTGGCGGGCCGGGCGCTCCTCACGTATGGGCCATCGCGTTGACCGGACTTTCCACAGCGGGTGGAGCCGCCTTATACTTGGACGACCCGCGAACCCCCTAGGGGTGTAGCTCTAATTGGTTAGAGCGCCGGTCTCCAAAACCGGAGGTTGGGGGTTCGAGTCCCTCCACCCCTGCCACAATTCCCACAAGGTTTAGTCAGCTATGACCAACAGACAGATTCGTCGCCTCCAGGAAGCTGAAGAGCGGCGGCGCAAGAAGGAAAGAGACGGGCAGAGCAAGGCCCAGCGCAAAGCCGCGGCCGTGCAGAACCGCGCTCCAGAGACGACTGAGCGCAAGTCCTTCTTCGCCAAGGTGAGGGACTATCTCCACGAGGTTCGTGTCGAGTTGCGCAAGGTCACCTGGCCCACCCGGGAGCAGATGATCGCCTTCACGACGGTGACCCTGATCACGTCGACGGCCCTGACCATCGTGATCTTCGGGTTCGACTTCGCCTCGAAGGAGTTCATCCTCTGGCTGGTAGAACTGAGTCGCTGATGGCAGAAATCGCCGAGACCGAAACCGTGGAAGCCGAGGAGTCCGTGCAAATCGAAGAGACCGAGATCACCGAAGCCGAGGAGACAGAGGTCGTGACGGCCGAGGATGCTCCTGCCGATGTGGACGAGATCGAGTCTGAAGAGACCGAGACCACCGAGGTAGCGGAGGTCGCTGCTGAGCCGGACGCCGAACCTGAAGCGGAGGCAGAGCCGGAGCCCGAGGTGGAGCCTGAGCCCGAGGCAGAACCTGCTGCCGCGCCAGAGGCCGAGTCAAGCGACGACGTCGAAGCAAGCGCTGAATCCGAGCCCGAGGTTGTCGAAGAGGTCAAGCCCGCCAGTCCTTACGACCTGCCGGGTGACTGGTACGTGATCCACTCGTACTCGGGGTACGAGAACAAGGTCAAGGCCAACTTGGAGACCCGCATCCTTTCGATGCACATGGAGGACAAGATCTTCGAGGTTCACATCCCAATGGAGGATGTGGTCGAGTTCAAGGGGGGCAAGAAGGTCACCGTCCCCAAGAAGGTCTTTCCTGGCTACATCCTCGTCCGGATGACTCTCGACGACGACTCCTGGTACGCGGTGCGCAACACGCCAGGTGTCACCGGTTTCGTCGCCGGGAACGCCCAGAAGCCGACTCCCCTCTCACGACGGGAGGTTGAGCGTTTCCTCGGTGTCCAGGAGGAAGAGGAGAAGGGCAAGCCGCGTTTCAAGCCGGAATGGGATGTTGGCGAGCAGGTCCGGGTTGTCACCGGCCCTTTTGCCGACTTCAACGGCGTTATCGAAGAGCTCAACATCGACCAGCAGAAGGTCGTCGTATTGGTCAACATCTTTGGCCGCGACACGCCAGTCGAGCTGGGCTTCGAAGACATCCAAAAGAACTAGGAATGAAATCAAATGGGTAGAAAGCGACTCGTCACCACCGTGAAGATGCAGCTGCCCGCGGGCCAGGCCACCCCTGCGCCCCCGGTTGGCACGGTGCTCGGCCCCCACGGGGTCAACCTCATGGACTTCGTCAAGGCCTACAACGACGAAACGGGCAGTAGCCGTGGCCAGATCATCCCCGTCGAGATCTCGATCTTCGAAGATCGATCCTTCAGCTTCGTCACCAAGACGCCTCCAGCAGCAGCGCTGCTCCGGCAGGCTGCCCGCGTCGACAAAGGGTCAGGCGTGCCCAACAAAGAGAAGGTGGGCAAGGTGACCAAGGCACAGATCAAGGAGATCGCCGAGATCAAGATGCCGGACCTCAACGCCAACGACATCGAAGGCGCCATGAAGGTCGTGGAGGGCACAGCCCGCTCCATGGGCATCACGGTCGTCGGCTGATGAGATCACCTTCGAGTTCGATGCAATCGAACTCTGACCGAACGATGAAATCGTTCGTTGGGTGATGAGTCGATCTTCACATCACGGTAGAAACGCATCTAGGTGGGAGGCTGATGGCGGCCTCAGTCCGATTTCATCGGACTGAAAGCTGATTTCATCAGCCGAGGACCACAAGGAGAGAACATGGCACATGGGAAGAAGTATCGAGAGGCTGCCTCCCGATACGACAAAGAGCATCGCTACACCGCACGCGAGGCGGTGGACCTGGTCAAGAGCCTGGCCCCGGCCAAGTTCGACGAGACAGTCGAGGTCGTCTACACCCTCGGCATCGACCCCAAGAAGGCTGACCAACTGGTCCGTGGCACCGTCTCGTTGCCGCACGGCACCGGCCGGGATGTCAAAGTCGCTGTCTTCGCACCGCCGGAGAAGGAAGCCGAGGCCAAGGAGGCCGGAGCGGACATCGTCGGTGGTGCCGACCTCATCGAAAAGCTGCAGGCTGGCCAGGAGCTCGACGCCGACGTTGCCATCGCCACTCCCGACATGATGTCCGAGGTGGGCAAGCTGGGCCGGGTCCTCGGTCCCCGCGGGCTCATGCCTAACCCGAAGTCAGGAACCGTCACCGACGAGTTGGCGAAGACTGTCGCCGAGTTCAAGGCCGGCAAGATCGAGTATCGCAACGATCGGCATGGCAATGTCCATGTCCCGATCGGCAAGGTGTCGTTCGACACCGACCAGCTGTTCACCAACCTCCACGAACTCACCAACGAGATCCAGCGGGCCCGTCCCGCCGGGGCGAAAGGGCGTTACATGCGGGCGATGACCGTGTCGTCCACGATGGGCCCCGGGGTCAAGGTCGATCCGGTGCGTCTCGAGGAGATGGTCGAAACTCTCTGAGACAATCCGCCAGAACGTAGAAAAGCCCCCTGTTGGAGGGGGCTCTTCTATTTGTTGAATAGGGGGATCTCCGCGCCCGGAACATCCGTAGGCTGGGAGGGCTTCGGCTGCCAGGTCCACCGTCCGCACGTTGCCGTCGACATCATCTGTGGACCAGGGTAGGGGCTGGTCTCAATCGCTCGGCTTAACGCGGCCCTCTCTTATTTCGGGTTCCGGAATGCGGGCGGGGGCGGTCAGGGAACCCGCCCGGCAAACACGGAGACCCCCTGTTTTCAACAAGACGAGTGTCGCGCGTGTCCGATCCCCTGTCCAGGGAAAATCTGGAAATCGGGACCCTAAACGGCGAGGAAAGCCTTTAACACGGTGTTGAAATCGGTCGGACGCTCCAATGAAGGGAGATGGGCGGCGCCGGCGATGGTCACATGGTCGCTCTCACTCAACCGGTCGGCCAGATACCTGGCAGCCATGTGGAGGTCGGGGAAGTCGTGTTCACCGACCACCGCCAAGGTGGGGGCGGAAATCGACCCAAGCCGGTCATTGGTCGGAGGCTCGAACATGACCACGTATTCGTTTCGCTCCGTTTCGGTGCTCAACGGAGTGAGGTCCATGTCATAGAAGAGCTCGACCAGCTCATGATCGAGATCCTCCACATCTCGCCCGGCCCCGGCCAGCCACAACTTGGCGTCGGCAGCCGCCGATTCGGCGAGGTCGCCTGTCGCGTAGGCGGCGACAGCCTCATCCCACAGCGGATCGTCGTCCCATCCGGATTCGGGCTCCCATCCCCCAGGAGAAGCTCCCACCAGGACCAATCCGGACACCCTTTCCGGGGCGACGATCGCGAGTTGCATGGCTGCCTCGCCGCCGTTGGAGCACCCAACCACTACGGCCTCGGTGACACCGAGGTGGTCGAGCACGGCAAGGCTGTCGGCACGATTCGAGTACGGGCCCGGCACCCAGGTGGTCTTCCCGAATCCGCGCTGGTCGAAGACGATGCTGCGGTGACCCTCGATCTCCATTTGGCCACGCCACATTCTCGAGTCAGCAACCCCTGCGTGAACGAACAGGATGGCCGGCCCGCGACCGGCGGCCTCGTAATAGATCCTCGTGCCGTCCGTCTCGATGTAGCCGGATTCCATCTTCCAAATCTACGCGGATTGCGGAATCACCGGGTGCCGATACACTCACGACTGCAACTCCAATACCTCGGCCGTAGACCGCCGGTGTTTCCCACAATTGGGGAGCTCAAAGGGTGACCAACCCGCCTGCGTAGGTTCGCTTCTCGAAGCCCCTTCTGTCTTATGCCGAGGGGCTTTATTGATGTCTAGGGAGACGCGAATGGCAAGACCAGAAAAGGTCCAGGCTGTAAAAGACATCCGAGAAGGACTCGAAGGCGCCGAGGCGGTGTTCCTCACCGAGTATCGCGGGCTATCTGTGCAGGCCGTTCAGGACCTGCGCCGCAGTCTGCGCGAGAGCGGTGCTGAGTACAAGGTCGTGAAGATGACCTTGGCCAAACTCGCCGCCGGTGATGCGGGTATCGAAGGTCTCGACGAGTTTCTCGCCGGGCCTACGGCTCTCGCGTTCGCCAAGACCGATCCGGTCGCCACGGCGAAGGCTTTGAAGGACTTCTCGAAGATTCACGAGGTATTCACCCTCAAGGCCGGCTATCTCTCCGGGAAGCTTTTGTCTCCCGAGGAGATCTCAAAGCTCGCCGAGATCGAGCCTCGTGAAGTGCTGCTCGCCAAGATCGCCGGTGCTGCCAAGGCGCCGTTGTTCTCGGCAGCGGGGATGTTCGGTTCCTTCACACGGAACGCGGCATCGATGTTCTCTCAGCTTCTGGACAAGAAAGAGTCGGGAGAGTTCGCAGGTGAGACAGAGGCTGCAGAAGCCTCCCTCCCGGCGGACGAGCCCAAGGAAACCGCGGCCGACAAGGCCGAGGAGGAATGACAAATGGCAACAAAAGCCAAGATGACAACTGACGAGCTGCTCGCCATGTTCGAGGAAATGACTGTCCTCGAGCTCAAGGACTTCCTCGATGCCTTCGAGGAGAGGTTCGACGTCACCGCAGCCGCACCCATGGCAATGGCTGCTGCCCCCGCCGCCGGTGGTGGAGACGGAGCCGCGGCTGCCGCGGAGGAGAAGGACGAGTTCGACGTGGTGATCACCGCGGCCGGGTCGGCCAAGATCCAGGTGATCAAGGAAGTCCGTGGGTTGACCAGCCTCGGTCTCAAGGAGGCCAAGGACCTCGTTGACGGTGCTCCAGCCGCCGTGCTCGAAGGTGTGGACGAGGAAACAGCCAACAAGGCGAAGGAGACCCTCGAGGCCGCCGGCGCCACTGTCGAGCTCAAGTAGCTTCGACTAGATCAGAAACCACCTCTGTCAGAGGTGTTGAAGAAGACCCCGGCAACGGGGTCTTCTTCTTTTTCGATGGAACCTCTTCTTAGGCGAAGTAGCCCGTGACCGCGTCGGTCTCCCGCTCTCGGAGGGAGATGTTGGCGTCGAGCTTCTCCAGGTTCTGCTCGATGGAGCGTCCCGCCTCGGGCACCGGGTGCTCGGCGAAGTGTCCCCGGACACTGGCCGCCGTCTCGGGCTGGGATAGCGCCGAGATGCCTTCGGCTATCCGGGTGCGAGTCATCCCCGGCATGGCGGCGAGGACATCGTCCCACCTTTCTCGTGACCTTTCCCAGACTTCAGGCCCAGCCTTGCCTGTGAGAAGCCGGGCGAACACCCAGAATCCATCCTGGGTCCGGATGTCGCCGTCGGCTACCCGGTCCAGTGTCGTCAGTGCATGTTCTGGGGCCTCGACACTCGCCACGGAACGCAGATAGCGCACCTGGTCCAGAGGAGTGGTCGAGTCCTTGTACACCTTCCAGAGCGTCTCGTACTCCTCGGCACTGCCGTTGCGGGCGTAGACGGCCAGAGCCGCTGTGGCTATCTCGGGGTCGACGGCCTCACCGGCGAGGACGTCGTCGACGATGGAGCGGCTTCGCTCGATGGTGTCGTCGTCACGGGCCAGGTTGCCCAGGGTGGCGATGAGGTCGCCGCGAAGCTTCCGCTGCAGGTCGGTGTCGTTGTCGCGTACCTCCCATCCGAGACGATCGAGAGGCGGTCCCACCAGGTCGGATACGAACTTCTCGAAGTCAGCTCTGGCCTCATCGGCAAGGGCGTGGTGCTCGATCAGACCGAGTCCTCCGGTGATCACCGCCCAGATCGCCTGCTCCTCTTCATCAGCGAACTGCGCTGCGAGGTCGAGGAAGTTGACGGTGGAGAGCTGGCCGTTTCGGACGAAGCCCAGCGTGTCAGAGACCAGCGTGTAACGCTCGATGTCGTCGAGTGAGCCGACGTGGTCGAGCAAAGCCGTGAACAGATCATCTGAATAAGAGGTTCGGTAGAAGCCGTGTCCACCGGCGTTGGCCACGACCCACTCGATCTCACCTTCGATGGTGACCACGGCCTCGTCGCCCTCGAGGAGGTACTTGACGTCGAATGGCCTCCCGTCGGCCACCCCACGCACCTGCACCGGGACCTTCCAGATGGTGGTGTCCGACTCATCCGGGATGACGAGGTAGCGGCGCTGGCTCAACTCCACCCCACCATCGACTGTCTTCACGTCGATCTGGGGGAAACCACGCTGGTAGACCCAGGTGTCCATGATGGCCGACACCGGGTATTCCGACGCCCCGTCGAGGCCCTCCCAGAGATCTGTGGTGACTGTGTTCCGGTATTCGTGCTTGCGGAGGTAGTTGCCAACACCTGTGCGGAAGTTCTCCACGCCAATGAACTCGTCGATCATGTGGAGCACGGCCGAGCCCTTGCCGTAGGTGATGGCGTCGAACATCTGGTCGACCTCCTCGGGAGAGGTGACCTCGAACTCGATCGGGCGGGTCGACTTGAGTTGGTCTGTGCCCATGGCCCAGGGAACCTCGAGATTGGCGAACGCCAGCCACCGCTTCCACTCCGGACGCATGGCGTCGGTCGCTTTCAGCTCCATGAAGCTGGCGAACGCCTCGTTGAGCCAGGCACCCTCCCACCATGCCATGGTGACCAGGTTGCCGAACCACTGGTGGGCGATCTCGTGGCCGATCACGTCGAGGCAGTTCTGCAACTCGCCCTGGCTGGCTTTGGCGGGGTCGATCACCAGGTAGGCGTCACGGTATGTGATCAGCCCGACGTTCTCCATGGCACCGGCGGCGAAGTCGGGGATGGCGATGTGATCGAGCTTGTCCGCCGGGTAGGGGATGCCGTAGTAGTCCGAGAGGTACTCGAAGCAGAACACAGCGTTCTCCATGGCGATGTCGGTGAGATGGACATTGCCGCGGGGCACGACGATCCGAATAGGGGTGCCCCGGACCACCTGCGGCTCCGTTGCCTCGAAGGGCCCGGCGATGAATGCCAGCAGATACGTCGACATCTTCATCGTCTTGTCGAACTGGAACTCGACCTGTCCGTCTCCCAAGCTCACCCGGTTCAACTCGGCGGTGTTGGAGTACGCCTCGAGCCCTTCGGCGACGACCATCGTCGTTTGAAAACTCGCCTTGAAGTCTGGCTCGTCCCAGCAGGGGAAGATGCGTCGGGCGTCGGTGGACTGGCATTGGGAGGTGGCCAGGGGATGTTCGGCCCCCTCGGCGTCCCGGTAGACCGATCTGTACAACCCCCTCAGTTGGTCGTTGATGATCCCCGAGTGCTCGAGGTCGAGGTGATAGCTACCGGGCTCGAGGGTGGTGCCGAGGCTGAGTGTGGCCCGCTCCATGTCGTCGTCGTAGGCGATCTCGGTGATCTCGACCCCGTTCGAAAGGGTCGCCGACTTGATCTCGACCTCGGCGGCGTTGAGTGTCAGCGTGTCTGTGGCCTCGGTGACGTCGAGATCTATCCCGACTGTGCCTTGGAACGTGAAGGTCTCGAGATCGAGCTCGAGCCGGATGTCATAGTGGGTTGGCGCGGCGTGGCGCGGCAGGCGAAATGGGTTATCAGGCAAGAAAGTCCTCTGTATCGACTCTCCGATGGTACCGATGTCAGGGGTTTGGTCGAAGTGGACTTGCCGAGGTCTGGCCCTATCGTGTAGTGCCGCATGGCGGAACAATCGACGATCCTCGTCAACGTGCACGGTCCAGACCAGCCAGGGATCGTCGCCGCGATCATGCGCGTCCTAGGTGCCACCGGAGCCGAGATCTACGACGTCGAGCAGATCGTCGTCCGTGGTCGAATCACGCTCATCGTCCTGGTTGGTGTGGATGGGGAAAAGGCAACCATCAGGGACCTCCTCCTCTTTGGGTGGGAACAGCGGCTTCAGATCGAGTTCGAGGTCGTGGACCCGATCCCGTCTCCTGTGAAATCGATGACGGTGGTCACCGTCATCGGCGAGCGTATTGAGCCGGACGATTTCGGCGCCGTCGCCAGCGCCATCGCCGGCGGGGGCGGGAACATCGAGCGAATCTTCAGGTTGTCCCGCTATCCCGTGGTCTCTTACGAGCTCGCCGTGTCCGACGGTGACATCCACAAGATCAGGGAGCAGTTGATCGCGGCGGCCGCCGAACGGCCGATCGACATCGCCATTCAACCCGAAGGCCTCGAGCGACGCGCCAAGCGCATGGTCATCATGGACGTCGACTCGACACTCATCGAGAACGAGGTGATCAATCTCCTGGCAGAGGAGGCGGGTGTCGGGCCGCAGGTGGCCGAAATCACACTCGCTGCCATGCGTGGGGAGATCGACTTCGAGGCTTCCCTTCGGGAGCGGGTGGGGCTGCTGGCGGGGTTGAGCGAAGATGTGTTGCAGATCGTGGCCAAGCGAATCACCGTGACCCCGGGGGCGCGCACTTTCATCCGGACCCTGAAGCGGATGGGCATGAAGACGGCGATCGTCTCAGCCGGCTTCACCCGCTTCGCCAACGCTCTCGCAACCGATCTGGACATCGACTACTCGTTGTCCAACACCCTCGAGGTCAAAGACGGCGTCCTCACCGGTCAGCTCGCCGGCGAGCTCGTCGATGGTCCGCGCAAGGCGAGTTTCCTCCGCGAGATCGCCGCGAATGAGGGCATCTCCCCGTCCCAGGTAGTGGCCGTGGGGGACGGGGCCAACGACCTCGACATGCTGGCTGCGGCCGGTTTGGGCATCGCATTCAATGCCAAACCCGTGGTGAGAGAGCGGGCCGACACCTCTGTGTCAGTCCCCTATCTAGACGCCATCCTCTTCTTGATGGGGATCCGCCGTGACTACGTGGAGGCGGCAGACGCCGCCGACCCCGAATTCGAGACCCACGGGCTCATCGAGGTCCCTGGCACGCCCCCGGCCTGATAGCTGTTGACTGGAACCCTGGGTTCGAGACCTCCGCTTCCTTGGTGGCCGCTTGGTCCGGGACCTCAGCTCCTCGATTCGACGAACTCGAGTGCGTCGTCGACTGCTATCTCGACGTCGGTGACCGTCATCTCGTGCTCGAATCCCATGGCGTGGTTGATGGCCAGCATTGCCTCGTTCACGAAGGCGTTGCCGGTCTCCTGATAGACAACACCTGGCCAACGCTCCAGGGCGACCATGTTGACGCTGCCCTTCAGCCACTTCCCGATCGAGCGACCTCGGTGATCAGGGTCGACCATCGTCGTGGTGACTACCCAGGTGCTGGGATCCGACTTGCGTCTGATGAGCTGGCTCAGCCCAACGGGTAGGCCCGACTCCACGACGGTGGCCACGGCGACCAACGACTCGACTTCCCGGAGGTAGTTCTCGGTCATCTCCCGGATCAACTCCGCGGTCCAGGTCCGCGGCTCCTGCCCTTCTGATAGCGGCATGTCACGCTCCAGGATGTAGTACAGGTTGGCGACACCAGCCAGGAGCTCGTCGGGTAAGGAGCCTTCCACGATTCGGATCGCGTAGCCGGTCGGATCGCCCCTCGACCACTCCTTCATGAGATCGATGTCCAGGCCTGACATTTCCAGCACGTTCTCGTGGAACTGCAGCTTGTCGGCTCCGTTGCAGGCGCGCGCAAACGCGATCCCGGCGGGGACGGTGTCGAAATGCCAGGTGAGCAGGGTCGTGCGGCCGAGTACGCGGGCGTGCCGGGCGGCATGGCCGAGCATCGCGGTACCGGCCCCTCTCCTCCTGTGCTCTGGGAAGACTTTCATCTCGAAACGCAGGACGTCGGGGGTGGTCCCATCGTCGGAGTAGCGCGTATCGAAGGTCCCGACCAGGAGGCCCGACGCATCGTGGACGACATTGACCACTTTGACCATGCCTGGCGATTTGGCGAAAGTGCGAAACTCGCTGGCAGTCGTGTCGACGTGGCGCGGTTGGATCTCCCGGTTGACCGCGTTGACTCCGCCGAGGATCGGCGCGATGTCGTCATCCGACATGGAGTCGAGGTCGAGAGCCTCGACCCGGTAGGTCATTGGCCGTCGATCCAGTCGTGATGGAAGAATTCGCCGCGCGGGTGGTCGGTTCGCTCGAAAGTGTGGGCTCCGAAGTAGTCGCGTTGAGCCTGGATGAGGCTCGCGGGGAGGCGACGTGATCGCATCCCGTCGAAGTAGGCGAGGGCGCTGGAATATGCAGGAGCCGGGATGCCCGCGGAGATCGCCGCCGAGACCACCTTGCGCCACGCGGGAATGGCTTGTCCGAGAGCCTCGATGAAGAAGCCGGCCTCGGTCAGGTCGGGGAGATTGGCATCAGCTCTATATGAGGCGGTGATGTCGTCGAGGAAGTCGGCGCGGATGATGCAGCCGGCCCGCCAGATCGAGGCGATGGTCCCGATGTCCAGGTTCCATGAGCTCTCGTCCGACGCGGTCTGCATCAGCCGAAATCCCTGGGCATAAGAGATGATCTTGGAGGCGTAGAGGGCCGACTCGATGTCGTCGACGGTGAGCTCGAGCGAACCGACCGGCTCGTCATAGATAGTCGCAGCTCGCTGCCGACGATCCGGGTCGGAGCTCACGATGCGGGCATACACGGCCTCGGCGACCAGGGTGGTGGGCTCGGCGGTCTCCATCGAGGCGACGACCGTCCACTTCCCGGTCCCTTTCTGACCGGCAGCGTCGAGGATCCTGTCGATGAGCGGCTCCCCGTCCTCCACTGCAGAGAGAATCTCGGATGTGATCTCGATCAGGTAGGACTTCAGCCGCCCTTCGTTCCACCTCGCGAACACCTCACCGATCTCGGCAGGCGCCATGCTCAGTCCCCGTCGCATCAGGTCGTACGCCTCGGCGATCACCTGCATGTCGCCGTATTCGATGCCGTTGTGGACCATCTTGACGAAATGCCCGGCGCCGCCTTCTCCGATCCACTCACAGCACGGGGCACCGTCGGGTGCGGTCGCCGCGATTCCCTTGAGGATGGGCTCGACGACAGGCCAGGCGTCCGGGTCGCCTCCGGGCATGATCGATGGACCGTGACGCGCCCCTTCCTCGCCACCCGACACGCCCGCCCCTATGAAGCGGATGCCCTGCTCGGCCAGCGCCCGGTATCGGCGCTCGGTTTCGGTGAACAATGAGTTGCCCCCGTCGATGACGATGTCTCCAGGTTCGAGCAGGGGTGCGAGATCTTCGATCACATAGTCGACGGGAGGGCCTGCCTTCACCATCAGAAGCACTATGCGCGGTGTCTTCAGTGTCGAGACCATCTCCTCGAGAGTGGCGACAGCCACCATGTCTTTACCGACCCCCTCACCAACCATCAAGGCGTCGGTGACCGATGTGGTTCGGTTGTACACCGTCACCCGATTCCCCGAATCGGCGAGGTTGAGGGCGAGGTTGGCCCCCATCACTGCCAGACCTACCACTGCGATGTCAGACTGGTTGCTCACGAGGCGAGGCTATTACTTCAGGGCCGAAGCACCTAACCTGCCCGCGGTTTGAGTGTGATCTACCTGGGCATCGATGTCGGAGGGTCGGGAATCAAGTCGGCACTGGTCGACGTCTCCGACGGTTCCCTGCTCACCGAGAGACTGCGTGTCGACACTCCCCAACCTGCGACACCAGACGCCTGCGCCACGGCGCTCACCGCCCAGGTGGCCGAGCACGACTACGAAGGTCCACTCGGAATCGGGTTCCCGGCGGTGGTCAAACACGGAGTGGTGGGCAGCGCCAACAACATCGACCCGTCCTGGGTCGGTTTGGACGTGATCGACTTCTTCGCCAATGCCACCGGGCGGGAGGTCAGTGTCATCAACGATGCCGATGCCGCCGCGATGGCGGAGGCCACCTTCGGAGCTGCGGTCGGTGTCAGTGGGCTCGTACTGACGATCACCTTCGGCACAGGCATCGGGTCCGGGCTACTGGTGGACGGCCGGCTGGTTCCCAACCTGGAGCTCGGTCAGATCGAGTTGGAAGGTCATGTGCCTGCCGAGTCCTACTTCTCTGCAAAGGCTCGGCGCACCGAGGACCTCGAATGGGACGAGTGGGGTGGACGCGCCAACCGGTATCTCAACCACGTGAATGCTGTGTTCAGCCCTGAGCTGATCGTGGTGGGCGGAGGGCTGGCCAAGCACTGGGACATGTACTCCCACACCCTCGACCCCCATCTCCCTCTCGTGCCGGCACAGATGGGTAACAACGCCGGAATAGTCGGCGCCGCTCTCGCCGCGTCTGGCTAACCGACGACGAATTCAGCGAAGCGGGCCCGGGACCGTTCCGGCACCCGCACGTCGAGGATGGTGCCCTCGGAGTCGTGCTTCTCCTCGATGACCTCGCCGACGCGGTGGGCGGCGGCCACGATGTCACCCCGGTCGTAGGGCACGTTGAGTGAGAGCAAGACGAGGTCTTTGGAGAGGGCGTCGGAAATCGCCGTCTGGAGCTCGCCGAGCCCTTCACCGTCCCTCGCTGAGATGAGGACGGCCTCCGGCCAGAGGTTGGAAAGCCTGGTGATCTCGCGCTCGTCGAGTGCATCGACCTTGTTGATGACGAGCAGCTGGGGGAGCTCGGAGGCACCGATCTCGTGGAGGACCTCATCGACCGCCTCTATCTGGCCGGCGGGGTCCTCATCGGTCCCGTCGACGACGTGAACCAAAAGGTCGGACTGGGTCGCCTCCGCCAATGTGGAGCGGAAAGCCTCGACGAGACCGTGGGGAAGCCTCCGAACGAATCCAACGGTGTCGGCGATGACGATGGGTCGGCTGTCGGGGAGCTCGAGACGGCGGACGGTTGAGTCGAGCGTTGCGAAGAGCTGGTCCTCGACGAGGGTGTCCGCATCGGTGAGGGCGTTGAGCAGGGTCGACTTCCCCGCGTTGGTGTAGCCCACGATGGACACCTGCGGGATCTGAGTTCTTCGTCGCTGCTTGCGCTGGGTCTCCCGGTGACCGTCAGTCTCGACGAGCTGTCTCTCCAGCTTGGAGATCCGCTGCAGCACACGGCGGCGATCGGTCTCCAGCTTTGTCTCACCCGGGCCGCGCATCGTGGTGCCGACCCCGGCCCGCTGCTGGGCCATTTCGGCGCCTTTGCCGCGGAGACGGGGAAGGTTGTATTTCAGCAGCGCCAGCTCCACCTGGATCGCACCCACTTTCGAGGTGGCGTGTTGGGCGAAGATGTCGAGGATCAGCGCTTCCCTGTCGACGACGTCGCAATGGAACACGCTCTGGAGGTTGCGTTGCTGGGCCGGAGTGAGAGCCTGATCGAAGATGACCACGTCGATGTCCAGCGCGGTCGTCAGGCTGGCCAGCTCGGCTGCTTTGCCCGAGCCGATGAATGTGGCGGGGTCGATGCGATCCCGCTTCACCAGCTCTCGATCGACCGGATCCGCCCCGGCAGTCTCGGTGAGCAGGGCCAGCTCGTCGAGCGATCTCTCCTCGACCTCAGTGGTCATCCCCGGTAGTTGGACGCCTACTAGAAAGGCGCGCTGGATCGCGACATCGAGGTCGGTGACGGTCGCGGTGAGACGCCGGCGGGCGCGGGATTGGTGCTCGGAAGTCATTCGGCTCTATGGGCTCGGGAGGAGCAATGTTCGACGCCGAGAGCGATCGATGCGGTGGTATTAACCAGGCTCAGAGGTATTGGCCCTCGTCCCCGACATGTTCGACCTCCTCCTCGGCGATGATCTGTGACTCGCGAACAGCGATCACCGGCTTGCCAGATGGCGGCCAGATGAATCGCCAAGCGCCGCTGGGCACCGCCCAGAATCGTTGACCGGTCTCCACATCGAGCAGGGCAAGGGCGTCGTTGCCATCTTTGGTCCCGATCGGCACCAGGAGCCCCGATTTCGTGGTGGTGTCCTCGGGGGCATGCCCAACACGCCAGCCGCCCATCACTTTGTAACCGTTGTCGGAGACGATCGGCAGTTCGGCGTTGATCACCATGTGATTGTCGCAGGAACCCCTTGAAACCGAAACCCGCCTGCGCGAGTCGAAGTCTCAACTCAGCTCACCCGTGGATCGGCTCGTGCTCGTCCCGGGAAACGTTCTAGAGACGACCCGATAAGGTTCCATCATGTCTTCCAAGCCCAAATTCTCCGAAGCCCTCGAGTACCACGAGAAACCGCGTCCGGGCAAGATCGAGATCAGGGCCACAAAACCGACCGCCACCCAATCGGATCTCAGCCTCGCCTACACCCCTGGTGTGGCCGACCCCTGTCGTGTGATTGCAGAAGATCCCGACGCAGCTTTTCGCTTTACCAACCGAGGAAATCTGGTCGCGGTCGTTTCCAATGGCAGTGCCGTCTTGGGATTGGGCAACATAGGCGCGTTGGCCAGCAAGCCGGTGATGGAGGGAAAAGCAGTCCTCTTCAAGCGCTTCGCCGACATCGACGTGTTCGACCTCGAGATCGACGCCTCCGACCCCGACGACATCGTCAAGTTCTGCGAGATGCTCGCTCCCACCGTCGGTGGCATCAATCTCGAGGACATAAAGGCTCCGGAATGCTTCTACGTCGAGTCCACACTCCGGGAGCGTCTCGACATCCCGGTGTTCCACGACGATCAGCACGGCACCGCCATCATCGGTGGCGCTGCCTTCATCAAC
>Ga0307505_10001809_pt1 | contig 16208 bp, 12 predicted proteins | sample 23_S_MG_FD_202183 | JGI IMG/M metagenome (GOLD analysis project Ga0307505, IMG submission 202183) | Soil microbial communities from Populus trichocarpa stands in riparian zone in the Pacific Northwest, United States - 23_S | ecosystem: Environmental > Terrestrial > Soil > Riparian zone > Trees...
GCCGACCAGAAGGTCGACCTCGGCGGGACGCAGGTGCCGCTTGTCGAACTTCACGTAATCGCGGTAATCGAGGTCGAGGTGGCTGAATGCAGCATCGCACAGGTCGCGAACCGAGTGGGTTTCACCGGTGGCGATCACATAATCGTCGGGCGCGTCCTGCTGGAGCATCAACCACATTGCCTCCACGTAATCGCCAGCGAAGCCCCAGTCGCGCCGCGCATCGAGATTGCCCAGGCAAAGCTCATCCTGCAAGCCAAGTTTGATGCGAGCGGCGGCGTCCGTGACTTTTCTCGTGACGAATTCCAGACCGCGGCGAGGGCTTTCGTGGTTGAAAAGGATACCCGATACGGCATGAAAACCGAAACTCTCTCGATAGTTGACCGTGATCCAGTGCCCGTAGATCTTGGCGACTCCATACGGACTCCGCGGGTAGAATGGCGTCGTCTCACGCTGCGGGGTCTCTACGACCTTCCCGAACATTTCGCTTGAGCTTGCCTGGTAGAAGCGCGCCTTTGGCGCAGCTTTCTTCATGGCCTCGAGCACCCGAGTCACTCCGAGAGCGGTGAATTCGCCGGTCAGGACAGGTTGGGGCCACGAAGCGGCGACGAAGCTCTGTGCGGCAAGATTGTAGATCTCGTCGGGCTGGGTTTCATGGACAACGTCGGTCAACGACGTCTGATCGAGAAGGTCGGCGGACACCAGCTGCATACGAGCGATGATGTGGCTGATGCGATCAAACGGCGTGGTCGAGCTTCGCCGGACGACTCCGACGACGTCATATCCCTTCTCGAGCAGGAACTCGGCCAGGTACGAACCATCCTGCCCGGTGATCCCCGTGATAAGCGCTTTAGGCACGATACGTAGTTGGTTGGTGGGGCCTCTCCGAGGAGGCAAGCGGGTGGGATCGGCGCGCGACTGGTTCTGTGTCCCGGCACTCGCCGTCGCGAACAACAGTGCAAGGATGATCCCTACTCTCGTGCTCTAAGATAGGTACAAAACTGCATTGCATCGGGGCAGGCCAGCGTGACCGGGAAGTATATTCCTGCCGTCATGCTTTCCTCCCCCCCGCGCGCGCTCATCACCGGCATCACCGGACAGGACGGCTCCTACCTCGCCGAGCTTCTCCTCGAGAAGGGCTACGAGGTGCACGGCATCGTCCGGCGCGCGTCCACGTTCAACACCGATCGCATAGATCATCTCTACCAGGATCGCCACGAGAAGGGCGTTCGCCTCTTCCTCCACTACGGCGACCTCGGCGACGCTACCGTGCTCCGCTCCATCCTCGAGAAGGTGAAGCCGCAGGAGCTCTACAACCTCGGCGCGCAGTCGCACGTCAAGGTCTCCTTCCAGGAGCCCGAGCACACACTCGACGTCGTCGCCGGCGGCACCCTGCGCCTCCTCGACGCCGTCCGCGATTACTGCGCCCGCACCGGCGACGCCATCCGGTTGTACCAGGCCGGATCCTCCGAGATGTTCGGCGCCACCCCGCCCCCGCAGGGCGAGCGGACGCCCTTCTACCCGCGCAGCCCGTACGGCGTGGCCAAGGTGGCCGCCCACTGGATGTGCGTGAACTACCGCGAGGCCTACGGCCTCTTCGTCGCCAACGGCATCCTCTTCAACCACGAGTCCCCGCGCCGCGGCGAGACCTTCGTCACCCGCAAGATCACCCGCGCCGTGGGACGCATTGCCGCCGGTCTCCAGGACAAGCTCTTCCTCGGCAACATGGACGCCCAGCGCGACTGGGGCTTCGCCGGCGACTACGTCCGCGCCATGTGGATGATGCTCCAGCAGGAGAAGCCGGACGATTACGTCGTCGCCACCGGCGAGTCGCACACGGTGCGCGAGTTCGTCGAGCGCGCCTTCGCGCGCGCGGGGCTCGACCACGCGAAGCACGTCGTCATCGATCCCGCGTACCTGCGCCCCACCGAGGTGGACGCCCTGCGCGGCGACCCGTCGAAGGCGCGCAAGGCGCTCGGCTGGGCCCCCGAGATCAGCTTCGACGCCCTCGTGGACATGATGACCGACGCCGACATGGAGCTCGCCCGTCACGAGCGCGCCCTCCGCGACGGCGGCTACAGCTCCGCACTCCGCGGCGCACTCAACGCATGACGCCGACGATGGACAGGCGCAGCAAGGTGTACGTCGCCGGCCATCGCGGGCTCGTGGGCTCCGCCCTCGTGCGCGCCCTTCGCGCCCGCGGCATCGAAAGAGTGCTCGGCCGCAGCCGCGCCGAGATGGACCTCATGGACACCGCCGCGGTGAACGACTTCTTCGAGCGCGAGAAGCCGGAGTTCGTCTTTCTCGGCGCCGCGCGCGTGGGCGGCATCCTCGCCAACAACAGCTTCCCCGCCGATTTCATCCGCGAGAACCTGCTCGTCGAGCTGAACGTGCTCGAGGCGGCGCGCCTCCACGGCGTGCGCAAGCTCATGCTCCTCGGCAGCTCGTGCATCTACCCGCGCAACGCGCCGCAGCCCATGAAGGAGGAGTACCTCCTCACCGGCATCCTCGAGCCGACGAACGAGCCGTACGCCATCGCCAAGATCGCGGGCATCAAGATGTGCCAGGCGTACAACAGGCAGCACGGCACGAACTACATCAGCGTCATGCCCACCAACCTGTACGGGCCGGGCGACAATTACGACCTCGCCGGCAGCCACGTGATCCCCGCGCTCATCCGCAAGTTCCACGACGCGAAGACGGCCGGCGATCCCGAGGTGGTGGTGTGGGGCAGCGGCACGCCGAAGCGCGAGTTCATGTTCGTGGACGACCTCGCCGACGCGTGCCTGTACGTCATGGACCGCTACGAAGGATCCGACCCGCTGAACATCGGCACCGGAACGGATGTCACCATCCGCGAGCTCGTCGAAGCTGTCGCCGAGGCCGTCGGCTATTCGGCTTGCATCGCGTGGGACTCGTCCAAGCCCGATGGCACCCCGCGCAAGCTGCTCGACGTGTCCCGCCTCGACGCGCTCGGCTGGCGTGCGCGCACCTCCCTCCGGGACGGGCTCAGGGCCACCTACGACTCCTTTCTCAGGGAGCTGGAGGCGGGCATCGCCCGGCTCGGCGAAGCAGTCGCTGCGCCGCGCTAGCCTCGCGTCGCTGGCGCTGTGCGCCGTCGCGCACGCCGTGGGCGCGCAGGAGCGGTCGTCCACGATCAGCATCGGCAGCGTCGCCGACGAACGCCTCCGTCTCCGGGAGCTCACAGGCGCAGCTCCACTCGGCGGCTCACTGCTCCGCTCCATCTCCACCCGCTCGCCGCGCCTCACCCCCGACACCGGCGCCCCGCGCATCGCCTGGACTCTCGTCCTCCCCGAGCAGCGCTACACCTACAACAGCAACCTGCCGTACTCCCTCAACGACGGCGCGCTCTGGGCCGGTCGGGGCTCGAACCTCTCCGTCGTCACCGGCGTCCGCGCCGAGTGGGGGCCGGTGCGCCTTTTCATCCTCCCGGAGATCACCTCCTCCGAGAACCAGTACTTCACCCCGCCCGATACCCTGCTCCGGCGCGTGGTCGCGGGACGCAACGCGTGGTCGTCGCCCTGGCACCCGTTCCCGCAGTCCATCGATCTGCCGTTCCGCTTCGGCCACGGGCCCCGCGACTCCTTCCGCTGGGGGCAGAGCTCACTCACCGCCGACGTCGGCCCCGTCACCGTTGGCGCCTCCACCGAGAACGAGTGGTGGGGCCCGGGGATGCGCAATGCGCTCCTCCTCTCCAGCAACGCGGAAGGCTTCCCGAAGATCTTCGTCCGCACCGCGCGCCCCGTCGAGACGCGCTTCGGCGATTTCGAGGGGCGCTGGCTCTCCGGCTACACCCGCACCTCGGAGTTCTACTACCCGACCGGCTCGCGCGGGCAGAACTCCATCAGCATGCTCGCGCTCACCTGGCGCCCGCCCAGCGCGAACCTCGTGGTCGGCGCCGCGCGCTCGGTGTGGGCCTACATGCCGGGCCCGCAGCGCCTCCTGGGACGCGCCGCGTACGTCTTCCGAGACGTGGGCCAGCCGAACGCCTGGCCATACGCGATCGGCGCCGAGACCACCGGCCCCGACCAGCTGCTCTCGCTCTTCTGGCGCTGGGTGCTCCCCGCCGATGCCTTCGAGTTCTACGGCGAGTGGGGGCGCGCCGAGTTTCCGGTGTCCCTGCGCGATTTCCTCGTGCACCCCAACCACACCCAGGGCTACACGCTCGGGCTCCAGTGGCTGGGTGAGCCCAGGTGGGCTGACGTGCGCCTGCGCGCGCAGGGTGAAGCCACCTTCCTCGAGCAGAGCACCACCTTCCGCCAGCGCCTCATCGGATCCTGGTACACGAGCCGCGCGGTGAACGAGGGGTACACCCACCGCGGCCAGGTGCTCGGCGCCGCGATCGGGCCCGGCTCCTCCAGCCAGTTCCTCGCGCTCGGCGTCTTCGCCGGCAAGTGGGACGCGGACCTCTACGTCTCGCGCATCCGCTGGCTGGAGGACGCGCGCAGCCAGCAGACGCCGTATCCCGGCTACATCGGCGACGGGGAGCGCGGCGCCTGCGAGCACGACGTGTCGTTCCTTCCCGGCATCCGCGCGTCGGCGCTCACCCGCTTCGGCGACGTGCGCCTGGAATACAGCGCCGGCTGGCGGCTCAACGTGTTCTTCACGCACCCCAGTCCCTGCTGGCAGCCGCTGGAGAGGAACCGCGACGAGCGGAACCGGTCGCTGTCGCTCACATTCACCCCGATCACCTTCTGACGCGCAGCGTCATCCCGAGCGTAGCGCTTGTCCCGAGCGCAGCGAGGGAACCGCACTTGATAAAGAGGGATCTGCACGTCCTGTCATCCCGAGCGAAGCGAGGAACCTGCACCCTGTCATTCACATGCGCCTGATCGCCTTTGCACTGCTGGGCGCCCTGGCCGGTTGTGACCGGGGCGTCGCCGAGTACAGGACGCATCCCGTGGTGTCGGCGACGGTGGCGCACTTCGCCCCGAACGTGGAGCTCGGCGGCGGCATCGAGCGCATGTCGGTGTACTTCGCCGGCCGCCGCTGGATCCCGTACCTCGGCGCCGTCACCGGCGGCGGACACGCCCGCTTCACCCAGATGCGCTTCGTCGTGGACGACGACGCGCGCGCCCGGGCCGAGATCGACTGGAGGGCGCCGCTGCGCGCCATCGAGATGGTGTCCACCGACGCGGTGAATCGTGAGCGGACGATGTCGGAGGTCGCCATCGCCTTCGGCACCGATCCCCTCGAGGGCTGTCTCGCCCCCGCCGATACCGCCCTTCCGCTGCGCGCGGTGCAGTACTGGGTGGCGCCGGACAGCGCCGGCGGGATCGCGATCGTGAGCGACTGGATGCACCAGTCCGCGACGCGGATAGACAGCCGCTTGTGGTCGCTCTGGGCGTGGAGCGGGGCGTTCCGTGGGGGGCGCACCCTCCTGGGACGCTTCGTGCCAGCGCCGTGCTCGGAGGACCAGCGTCGCGCGCCGGTGGACGACGGATCCTCGACTCCGCTGGTCGCGCTGGATCGCGCGTTCCGGGAGTCCCTCAGTCGCCGGACTTCTTCTGCCGCGCCAGGATTGCCCTGAGCAGTGGCACGTCCTGACGGTCCTGCGGCCGGTCTGCCGCGGCCTTCGACCGGATGATGTCAGCCAGGCTCGCGACGAGAATGCTGGCGTCAAAGACCTCGAATCGCTCGGCATGCTCCGCGAGGTCATTGAACCCCTCGGTTCCGGAAGGGGAGAACGCGACGTCGAGCCGCCCCGCGTCCGTCACGAGGTTCCACATGGCCGCCCGCGCGAGCGCCTTCGCGGAGCAGTCGAACGCGAGACCCTCGGGCACGCTCTCGGTAAAGACGCGCGACCCCAGCTCCCGCAGCGCTGCGGCAAGGCGCTCGAGGTTGTCCTGCTCGCGGCTGGGGGTGATGTCCATGTCCGCCGTGACCCGCGGGAAGCCGTACAGCCGCGCCGCGAGCGCGCCGATGAGCACATAGTCCACCCCATTCCGCGCGAGCGCGCCGATGATTCGTTCGGGGTCGAACGGCGCGATGGTCTCCCTGTCAGGCACGGCGCGCCATCCGGACGAAGCGGTCCACCGCCGCCACCTCGCGCAGGCGGTCCTCGGGGCTCAGGGCCAGGATGCGGCTCACCTCGCGCAGCATGTGCGAGCGGCCGGTGGCGCGCGGGCGAAGCTCGACCTCCAGCTCGTGGCCAGCCGCGCGCAGCAACCGGGCCAGGGTGTTCCACCCCGGATCGGTGAGCCCCGCCTCGATGCGCGCCACCACGGACTGCGCGGTCCCGGCACGGCGCGCCAGCGTGCGCTGCGTCAGGCCAGCTCGCTGCCGGGCCTCCCGCAACACCCCCGCCGCATGCGCTTCCATCGTCATGCATGATGATAGCTTATCAGCTATCAGACGGCAAACGGAATCCTCGCTACGGCGACCGGTCTTCCCATCTGGTACGAGCCGCTTGCCCTCGGGCGGTCCCGGTCGTCCTATTAGGCCTGCCCCCAATGAGCACCGTCCTCCTCACCTCCTATCTCGTCCAGGCCGCCGGCGCGCTCTTCGCCGCCACCCTGTTCGGGTTCTTCTCCAGGGCCTACCAGCGCAGCTTCCTCACGCACTGGGCCCGCTCCTGGGCGGCCGTGTGCGTCATGCTCGTGGGGGGCGCCCTGGGCGCCTACATCAGCGCCGGCCACCCGGCCACCTCGCTCGAGCGCATCGTCATCTCGGCCACGAGCAGTGTGGCGGCCTATCTCGCCGTCGCCTGGCTCCTGATCGGCTCCCACGAGCTCGCGTACCCGGAGAGCGCGAGCCGCCTGCGCTCCAGGCGCTGGATCGTGTACGTCGCCGCGGTCACCGTGGGCCTCGCGACGGCCATGCTCTTCCTCAACGACCCCGGGGCGCACGGCGTCCGCTTCTTCGTCCGTGTGGGCGTGCGCTCCACCGTCATGGGGCTCGCGTTCTTCGCCGCGGCGCTCGCCATCGTGCGCGCCAGCCGCGACGCCGAGGCGTCCCGCTCGCTGGGGCGTGCCATCACCGGCTTCGCGTTCACGCTCTACGGAGGCACCATGGTGCACCTGGCGTGGGGTGTCTTCTCGCGCTCCCCCTCCGTGGGGACGCAGATGTACACGATCCTCGCCGGCTTCACCGCGTTCGTGCTCGTCTTCTCCATCGGCCTTGGCGTCGTGATCTGGCTGCTGGAGGAGGAACACGCCATCGCGCGCGAGACGTCGGCCAAGGTGGCGCAGCTCGCCTTCCATGACCCGCTCACGCAGCTGCCCACGCGCAAGCTGCTGCTCGACCACCTGAGCATGGCGCTCCCGAAGGCGCGCCGCGACAAGGCGCAGGTCGCCATCTACTTCATCGACCTCGACCGCTTCAAGAACATCAACGACTCGCTCGGCCACTCCTTCGGCGACAAGCTGCTGCTCGCCGTCTCGGCGCGCGTGAAGAATGCGCTGCGCGAGGCGGACACGGTGGCCCGCATGGGCGGCGACGAGTTCGTGGTGCTCACCCCCGACATCAAGGGGGTGGACGACACCGTGCACGTCGCGCAGAAGATCCGCGACGCGATGCGCGAGCCGGTGCAGATCGAGGGCCGCGAGCTGTTCGTCACCGCCAGCATGGGCATCGCCATCTACCCGAACGACGGCGACACCGCCGAGGAGCTGCTCAAGAACGCCGACACCGCGATGTACCGCGCCAAGGCGCAGGGAAGCGACGCGTTCCAGATGTACACGCCGGAGATGAACGCGCACGCGGTGGAGCAGCTCGCGCTCGAGAGCGCGCTGCGCCGCGCGGTGGACGCGAAGGAGTTCGAGCTCCACTTCCAGCCCATCGTGCTGACGGCGGACACGCAGATCGTCTCGCTCGAGGCCATGCTGCGCTGGCGCCATCCGGTGCTCGGCCTGGTGCGCCCCGAGCAGTTCATCCGCCTCGCGGAATCGAGCGGCCTGATCGTGTCCATCGGCGAGTGGACCATCCGCACCGCCTGCCGCCGGCTGGGCGAGTGGCGCGCGCTCGGCTACCCGGAGCTTCGCGTGGCCGTGAACATCTCGTCGCGCCAGCTCAAGCAGGCGGACTTCGTGGATCGCGTGCGCGTGATCCTCGCCGAGGAAGCGATGCCCGCGAACGCGCTGGAGTTCGAGATCACGGAGATGAACGCCACGCAGTCGGCACCCGAGATCGTCGAGCGCCTCCGGAAGCTGCGGGAGATGGGGGTGCGCATCTCGATCGACGATTTCGGCACCGGCTTCTCGTCGGTGTCGCTGCTGCGGCACTTCCCCGTGGACGCGCTCAAGATCGACACGAGCTTCGTGCGCGACCTCATGCTCGATCCCAACGACGCCGCCGTCGCCGCCGCGGTCGTGGCGCTCGCGCGCGCGATGGGCCTCCAGGTGGTGGCCGAGGGGGTGGAGAATCCCGGGCAGCTCGAGTTCCTGCGCCTGCACGGATGCGAGATGTGGCAGGGCTACCTGTGCTGCCCGCCGGTGGTCGAGGCCGAGGTGCGCACGGTGCTGGGACGCCGCTCAGGGGGCGCCAAGCGGCTCTCGACGCCCGTGGACGTCGAGGCGGTCAAGCACTAGCCGCGTGTCATCCCGAGCGTAGCGAGGGATCTGCACTTCCACCGATTACCGTTCTTCGCATGAAATCGCTGGTCACCGGCGGCGCGGGATTCATCGGCTCGCACGTCGCCAGACACTGTCTCGCCGCCGGACATGACGTCGTGGTGCTCGACGACCTGAGTGGCGGCTTTCGCGACCAGGTCCCCGCCGGCGCGACGTTCGTCGAGGGCTCGGTCACCGACGCGGAGCTGCTCGCGCGTGTCTTCGCGGAGCACCGCTTCGACTACGTCTACCACCTCGCGGCGTACGCCGCCGAGGGGCTGAGCCACTTCATCCGGCGCTTCAACTACACGAACAACGTCATCGGGAGCGTGAACCTGGTGAACGAGAGCGTGAAGCACGAGGTGAAGTGCTTCGTGTTCACGTCGAGCATCGCGGTGTACGGCGCCGGCCAGCTTCCGATGCGCGAGGACATGACGCCGATGCCCGAGGATCCCTACGGCATCGCGAAGTACGCGGTGGAGCTCGACCTCGAGGCCGCGCACCGCATGTGGGGGCTGAACTACGTCGTCTTCCGCCCGCACAACGTGTACGGCGAGCACCAGAACCTCGGCGACCGGTACCGCAACGTCATCGGCATCTTCATGAACCAGGCAATGCGCGGCGAGCCCATGACCGTCTTCGGCGACGGCGAGCAGACGCGCGCCTTCAGCTACATCGACGACGTCGCCCCGCAGATCGCGCGCAGCGTGGACGTGCAGGCATCGTACGGCGAGACCATCAACATCGGCGCGGACACCCCGTACACGGTGAACCACCTCGCGTCGGTGGTCGCGCGCGCGTTCGGCGTGAAGCCGGACATCAGGCACCTGCCTGCGCGCAACGAGGTCGTGCACGCGCACGCGGACCACGCCAAGGCGCACCGACTGTTCGGTGGCTCGAAGCCGGTCGCGCTGGAGGACGGCATTGCGCGCATGGCCGGATGGGCGAAGCGCGCGGGCGCCCGCGAGAGCCAGCGCTTCTCGGGCATCGAGATCGAGCGCGGGCTGCCGCCGAGCTGGCGCTGATCGGGCTGACTGTCTCGGGCGTCACCGCTCCGGGCGTCGGTCGCCTTCGCCCTCACGGTGGGGTGTCGCTCCTGGGGGACGCGGTCCGGCGCGTTGCGCCTCCCGCTTCCCTCGCTCGCCGCCCGCGTTGCGGGCACCCGGCTCGCTCAGAGACCCCTGCGGAGCGACACCCCACCGATCGGGCTCGGCGCCCTGACGCAGGTCCCGCTACGCTTTGGCCTTGCGCGAGCTTCGCGACGACTCCGCCGGCTCGGCGTCCTCCAGCGCGCTGATCGCCGGACCATTCAGAACCTCGCCGCTCGGCGCGAAGCGCGAGCCGTGGCACGGGCAGTCCCAGCTCTTCTCCGTCCCGTTCCACTCCACGATGCACTTGAGGTGCGTGCACACCGCGCTCTTCTCGATGACCTCGCCCTGCTCGCTCTTGTACACCGCAACCTTGTGCATCCCGCGCCGGATCACCGCGCCCTCGCCCGGCTTGATGTCGTCCACCGACTTGATGTCGGGCTTGAGGTACCCCTTCACCATGTCCATCGCGACTTCGGCGTTGTGCTTCAGCGCCTCGCCGATGGACGGCGCCTTCAGCGACACGCGCTTCGGGTCGTAGAGCGTCGCCCAGGGGTTCTCCTTCCCCAGCACGAGATCCGAGAGCAGCATGCCGGCAATGACGCCGTGCGTCATCCCCTGCCCCGAGTCGCCGCTGTGCATGAACACGTTCTCGGCGCCGTCGGGGTTCGGCCCGGTGTACGAGACCCAGTCGTTCGGCTCGAGCACCTGGCCGCTCCACTTGTACACGACGTCCTTCGCCTGCGGCCACCGCTCGCGCGCCCATCGCACCAGTGAGTCGAACCGCTCGTCCGCGTGGCTGTCGCTCCCCACGCGGTGATCCTCGCCCCCCACGATCAGTGCGTCGTAGATCGTTTCTCCTTTGGTGGGCGTGCCGCTCTCGGCTTGTGGCTCTCGGCCTTCAGAAGCCGAGAGCCGAGAGCCCAGAGCCGCCAATCGCACGTAGTGGTACGGGTGCCCCGTGTCCCAGTACAGCGCGTTGTCCACCGAGCCGCGCGGCACCGCGAGCGCCACGACGAACGTGCGGTACGGCGACATCTTCATGTGCGTCTGCACGTAGTCGCTGATGGACGCGTTGGTGCACACCACCACGCAGCTCGCGGTGAGCTGCACCCCGCCGGCGACCTTCACGTTGCACGGCGTGCCGCCTTCGACGCCCTCCACGTGCGAATCGCAGAAGATCTCGCCGCCGTACTTGTTGACGATGACATCCGCGAGCCCGACGAGGAACTTGAGCGGATGGAACGATGCCTGGCCGGGAAAGCGCAGCGCGGTGCCCGTCTCGAAGCCGGGGATCGGCGCCCGGTCCACCAGCGCGAGGTCGGAGAGTCCCGCGCGATGCGCCGCCTCGAACTCACGCTCCAGCTCCCCGCCCTGGCCCGGGGTGCGCGGGAAGAGGTAGCCGTCCACGCGCATGAAGTCGCAGTCGATGTCCTCGAGCTGCGCGATCTGCTGCACCCGGTTGATGGCCGCCGCATGGCTCTCGACGATCATCCGCACCCCCTCGGCGCCGTGCACCGATTCGAGCGCATGGATGCGATCGTCCATCGCGTAGGTGAGGTGCGCCGTGGTGCGACCCGTCTCACCGCCGCCGATCGGCCCGTCGTCCAGCACGGTGACCTTCTTCCCGGCGCGGGCGAGGTGATAGCCCACGCTGAGCCCGGCGATCCCTGCGCCGACGACGCAGACTTCGGTGGTCCCGCTCTTCGTCAGCTTCGGGTACTTCGGCACGTCACAGGTGCCATGCCAGATCGAGGTCGTCTCGCCGCCAGGGTGGGTGCTCGCCTGTGTGCCGTCGCTCGTGCTCATCGTGGTCTCGGGTGAATTATCCGGCCGACACAACTGCACGACGCGCACCCGTGCACACATGAGCCTGCTCCGGTCGGCAGGACGGCCACGCGGACGACGCGGTCAGGACCGGACGCCGCGGACAAACTGCAGACACGTAGCTGGAAACGGCGCCCCAGGCGAAGGAGGGGAGAGTGCGTGTCCGTGCTGTCCGGCAATGTCCGCGGTTTCCGCGTGGCAGGTCATTCGGTCTGAGCGGCCTGCTCTGGCGCACTGGAGCAAATGCCCCGAGAATGGTGCAGCCCCTCCCGGGAGATCCGCGTGACCGACAGACGCTCCTTCCTCCACTCCCTGGCCGCCGGCGCCGCGGCCGCGTCGCTGCCCTCGTTCAACGCGGGTGCCATCCGTCGCCTGGAGGACGCCACCGCCATCGCCGCCGCGCGCTCCGCGGGGAGCGTCGCCGAGGACGAGGCGTACTGGGGCACCATCCAGCGCGCGTTCGATCTCGACCGCACGATGATCAACCTGAACAACGGCGGGTGCAGCCCGGCGCCGACGCACGTGCTGGAGCAGATGATCCGCGACCTGCGCTTCTCGAACGAGCTGCCGGTGGATCACATGTGGGGGGTGCTCGAGCCGCGCATCGAGAGCGTGCGCCGCGAGCTGGCGCGCGAGTTCGGCTGCGACACCGAGGAGATGGCCATCACGCGCAACGCGTCCGAGGCGAACGAGACGATGATCCTCGGCACCGACCTCCGCCGCGGCGACGAGGTGATCCTCACGACGCAGAACTATCCGCGCATGAAGAACGCGTGGATCCAGCGCGAGCGGCGCGACGGCGTCGCGATCAGGTGGGTGAAGCTCGACACGCCCCCGAAGTCGCACGCGGAGTACGTGCGCGCCATCGAGGCCGCGATCACGCCGCGCACGAAGGTCATCGAGGTCATGCACATCAGCTTCATGACCGGCTACATCGCGCCGGTGCGGCAGATCGTGGAGATGGCGCGTCCGCGCGGGATCAAGGTGTTCGTGGACGGGGCGCATGCCTTCGCGCACTTCCCCTTCACGCGCGACGACCTCGGCGCGGACTTCTACGGCACGAGCCTGCACAAGTGGCTCATGGCGCCGATCGGCACCGGGTTCCTCTACGTGCGGCGCGACCAGATCAAGCCGCTCTGGCCCATGATGCCCGGGGGCGTGGAGCAGGAGAACGACATCCGCAAGTACGAGGAGATCGGGACGCACCCCGCGGCGAACCACAACGCCATCGCGGTGGCGCTCGCATTCCACCGTGCCATCGGGGCGGAGCGCAAGATCGCGCGGCTGCGCTACCTGCGGAATCGCTGGGCCGAGCGTGTGGTGAAGGAGAGCGGGGGGCGGGCGCGCATGCTCACGCCCATCGGGCCGAACGAGAGCGGTGCGATCGCCGTGATCGCATTCGACGGGCTGGACATCGGCCAGCTGTACGGCTGGCTCAAGACGAAGCATCGCGTGATCACGACGCCGCTGGTGCACGAGGAATTCAGCGGCCTGCGCGTGACGCCCAGCGTATACACGACGCTCGATGAGGTGGACCGCTTCGCCGAGCTGCTGATCCAGGCCATGCGCAAAGGCATCCAGGCTTAGGGGGCGCAGAACAACAACTGCTTGTACGCGGAAACGAACGGATGGGCGGAAACCAGCGGATTGTGAACGCTGTTCTACCAAAGTCCCTATCGGTTCGTTTCCGTTGATCCGTTGGTTTCGGCGTTCCAGCAGTTGTCCGCGGTGTCCGAGCAGTGACAGCGTCGTCCGCGTGAGCAGTGCCTACGCGAGCAGGCGCTTGCTCAGCCGCGCGAGTGCCAGCGGCAACCAGGCGCTATACCGGCCCGGGTTCGCGATGCAGTCGTCGTGCAGGGCGCCCATATCCAGCCATGCCCACGAACCCACTTCTGATGCGTCCGGAGTCGGCGTGCCCGTGAACGTGCCGCGAAAGACGTGATCCACCTCGTGCTCCAGCAGTCCGCCCCCGACGTCCGCGCGGTACTCGAACGTCGTGACGTGCGTGAGCGCGCACTCGATCCCCATCTCCTCCCGCAATCGGCGTTGCGCCGCGTCCATCGCGCTCTCCCCCGGACGGGGATGTCCGCAGCACGTGTTCGACCACAGCCCGGGTGAGTGGTACTTCCCGTCCGCGCGCCGCTGGAGCAGCGTGCGCCCGCGGCCGTCGAACAGGAACACCGACACCGCGCGGTGCCGCTCGCCGGTGCGATGCACCGCGCCCTTCGGCGCCACGCCATGCTCTACGTCGTCGCCATCGACCAGAACTACCAGTTCTTCAATCATGCTGTTTTCGCCGAGAGCCGAGAGCCGAGAGCCGAGAAGTGCAGATCCCTCGCGTGCGCTCGGGATGACGCCCGCCGAGAGCCGAGAGCCGAGAGCCGAGAGCCTAAACGAGGTGCACCGTGAACCGCGCGCCCTTTCCCGGCTCGCTCTCCACGGTGAGCCGGTAGCCGAGCGCGTCGCAGATCGTCTTGGAGATCGCGAGCCCCAGCCCTGTTCCGCCGTAGGTGCGGTGCGTCTCCATGTCCGCCTGCTCGAACGGCTCGAAGATCGCCGCCTGGCGATCGCGCGGGATCCCGATGCCCGTGTCGGTCACGTGGATGCGCGTCGGCTGCGCCGAATCAGGGTCCGCCTCGAGTGTCAGCACGACGGCTCCCTGCTTCGTGAAGCGGATCGCGTTGCTGGTGAGGTTGATGAGCACCTGCTTCAGCAGCACGCTGTCGCTCTCGATCGGCAGGAGATCCTCGGGCGTCTCGGCGGCGAGCGCCACGCCCGGCTCGCGATGCTGCCCCTCGAGCTGCGCCACGACGTCGTGCAGCAGCACGTCTACCGCCACCATCCCCGCCGTCACGGTGAGCCGCCCCGCCTCCACCTTCGCGATGTCGAGCACGTTGTTCACGAGCCCCAGCAGGTGCTGCCCGTTGCTCGTGATGCGCGAGAGGAACAGGAGCTCCTCGTCGCCCAGGCGGCCCGACTTGTTCTTGCGCAGCACGTTGGCGAACCCGATCACGGAGTTGAGCGGGGTGCGCAGCTCGTGGCTCATGCGCGAGAGGAAGTCGCTCTTGGCGCGGTTCGCCGCCTGCGCCTCGTCGCGCGCGCGGAGGATCTCCGTCTCGTACTGCGCCTGCGCGCGACGCCGCTCGATCACCGACCCCACCTGGTTGGCCACGATGGTGATGAGCTGCGTGTGCTGCTGGTCGCTGGCGCGCGGCCGCGTGATGAAGAACACGAGCACCGCCACCACCTGGTCGTCGGCGAGCACGGGCACCGCCACCGCGCTGCGGAAGCCGCACTCGGCGGCCATCGCCATTCGCGGCGTCTTCACGGCATCCACGCGGGTGAGGTCCGGGAACCAGTCCACCGACTTGTTCGCCCACGCGCGCCCCGGCAGCCCCTCCCCGCGCACGAACCGGATCTGCGCGCCGGCGTCCACCAGCGGCTCAACCGCGGTGCCGGGCGCGGAGTAGTGCGACACGCGCTCCAGGTGGTCGCTGGCGCGATCGATCATCCAGACTTCGGCGTATCCCCAGCCCGTGGCGGCGCACAGCGACTCGAGGGTGCGCTCGAGCGCGTCGGCGAGGTTGGTGGAGGCGCTGATGGAGACGGTGATGGTCTGGAGCAGCTTGAGCGCCGTCTCCTCCTGGCGCTGGTCGGTGACGTCGGCGCCGAGGCTGGCGGTGCCGGCGACTTCGCCGGCGGGCGCGCGCAGGAGCGTCGTGTCCCACTCGATGGTGCGGCGACGGCCGTCGGCGCAGATGATCTCGTTCTCGTACTTCGTCGGCACCTCGCCGGTGCGGATCGCGTCGAAGAACACGGTGCGCGACGGGTCGCCCGGCGGGATCACCTTGTCGAACCACGACTCGCCGATGAGCTCCGCGCGGCGGTAGCCGGTGAGCGCGAGCAGCGAGTCGTTGCAGAAGGTGACGCGTCCCGCAGGATCGAGGCCGACGGCCACGAGCCGCACCGTCTCGAGGGTGCTGCGGAAGCGCTGCTCCGAGTCGCGGAGCGCGTCCTCGATCTGCTTGCGCTCGGTGACGTCGCGGTGGCCGCAGACCACGGCGCCGATCTCGCGCGCCTCGGCGCTCGACGCGCGCGCGGTGGTCTCGAGCCAGGCATACTCGCCGTCGTGGCGGCGGCACCGCCACGTGACGCTCGCCACCGTGCCGCTGAACTGCGTGACGCGTCGCCAGAGGCCGGCCAGCGCCGCCGCGTCGTCCGGGTGGGCAAGCTCGGTGGGCTGGCGGCCCACCATCGCCCCGGGGTATTCCCCAACCATCCCCGCAAGCACGGACGAGACGTACCGGAATGTGCCGTCGATCTCGTGCGTGGACACCATCTCCACGACGTGCTCGGCGAGGATCCGACGACCCTCCGGTCGCGCCACCTGGGGCTTCACCCGCACGAGCCGCACGATCACGAACGCGGTGATCCCCGCGGCAGTGAGCATGAGGAGCAGGGCGGCGGAGCTGTCCACGACCAGGGCAGGGGTCAGGGTGATCGGGCAGGGATCAGGGAGGAGTGATCCCGGTTGACGATAGACGATTCAAAGCTCGAGGGAGATGCGAAAGGGGCGCATCCACAATCCCGGACGCGCCCCTGAACCCTGGACCCTGATCCCTCAGCCCTCGAAGAAAAGTGGCCAGGGGCAGAATCGAACTGCCGACACGCGGATTTTCAGTCCGCTGCTCTACCAACTGAGCTACCTGGCCGGAAACGAGTCAGG
>Ga0307505_10001810_pt1 | contig 16198 bp, 12 predicted proteins | sample 23_S_MG_FD_202183 | JGI IMG/M metagenome (GOLD analysis project Ga0307505, IMG submission 202183) | Soil microbial communities from Populus trichocarpa stands in riparian zone in the Pacific Northwest, United States - 23_S | ecosystem: Environmental > Terrestrial > Soil > Riparian zone > Trees...
ACACCACCGGGCCCTCGGCGAACGTGGCGCTGATTGTCCTCAGCCCGGCCTTCGTGTCGCTTTTCCCCGGCGACTCCGCGACCCTTTACGTCCGAACCGTTGATGCAACAGGTGCCGATGTGCCCGTCGCCGGTAACATCGCATGGGTCAGCTCGGCGCCGGGCATTGCCACGGTCAGCTACCTGGGCACGGTCGTTGGACGCCAGCAGGGTGTCGCGAACATAACGGTAACAGTCGGCACCCTCACAGCCAGCATCGAGGTTGCCGTGCTCTTGGATCCGATTGCGGCCGTGAAGATTAGCAGCCCTCCACCAGTTCTCGTGGTGGGCGACGCCGCTCAACTCTCCGTTCGTGCGATCACGGCGAGTGGCCGCGATGGAATCGGAGTGCAGCCGCAGTGGAGTTCGATCTTGCCGACGACTGCAACGGTGAACTCAGCCGGCGTAGTTGTTGCACGTGCCGCAGGGCTCGCGCGGATTGCAGCGACTGTCGGGGCAATCGCTGACACTGTCACTCTCACGGTAACCAGCGTTGATAGCACAGTTGTCACGGTGTCCACATCGGAGATTGGCGGCGTAGGTCTCACACTCCAATCGTCTTTCTCAGGAACCGCCGTCTCTGCCGGAGGTGCGACAGCCGCCGTCGTGTCGTCGCTTACGTCGCAGGTGCTTGCGGCAGTAGACAACTCCGGCGTGCTCCGCGGTTTGGCGGTGACAGCGCCGGGCAACACGACCGGGGTGCTTGCGGTGGACGCCGCATCTACGGCGGCTTCCCTGATATTCCTTTCTAGCGGTATCACGACCACTGAGCCCGCGCTTGCGGCTTTGCGTCTGCAGGCTATCCGAGGCCTCGGGTGTTTCGGTAGTTTCGCAGCTTATCTACGGACGCGACTGCCGTCCTCTGGGGTTAGGGAGGTTATGGCAACGGGCGCAGCATCGTCCCAGATGGCGACGTGCCTGCAGGAGTACTCTTCCGGCAACCCGTCGCTACGTGCGCGATCCGCGAGAGTGGCCGCCCTATCCCTCAACCAATCAGCCGCCAGTAGCCAGTCCGCATCCGTAGCGGCTCAGCGCTCGTTTCCCGGTGGCGCCAACGGAGTGGATGCGCTGATCAATTCCGGGTGGCGTAATGTTTCGATCTGGGAAATCGTGGTGCACTCCAACGGAGTGACGAGGGCTCGCCTGATAACGGCGAGTATGGGCGGGTATTCACCCGGCTACCTTCAATTGACGGCCGGTGCACCTAACAGCGAGACGTTTCCAGTACCAATGCCGATTGCTGGAGACGTCACTAGAACTGAAATATGGGTCGTCGGCTGGGGTGGCGCGGACAACGGCATCGTCGATGTGCCTTCGGCCATACGCCAGCACCCGGCATTTCTCTCCGCGCTCGGTGCGTCGTACAAGGACACGTATTGGAACTACCTGATAAAGCCGCTTTTGGGGATGTGGCCAGGTGCGGGTTCGTTGCCGGACTTCAAGGATTTCGCGTTTGCTATCCTGGATGGCGGCGATGCTTGGTATCGCCTGACGGCGGCCGTCCGCGCTGGTGATTGGGCCCAAGTCACGTCCTTGGGAACTCAGTACATCAATGCCCTCCGATCGGCCCTGGTCGCTGCTGGAGCGAAGGAGAACGTCTTCGCGCAAATTCTGGATGCTGTCGACAACGGTCTCAACATCCAGCATTTCGTCACCAATGTCGCGTGGTTCGAACCGTCCTACGATCGCATCGTAGTCCCATCATCGTTCGGCTCGGTTGGTGCCGTCTATGGTGATAACCAGATGGGACAGGCCGGGGCAACACTCCCAACGAGAGTCGGCGTTCGCGTTGTTTCCTATTCGGGAGCTCCAATTAGCGGAGCGCGTGTGCGGTTCAGTTCGGAAGATGGGGGTGTGGCTCAAACGCCGTTGATCTCCACCGATGCCAACGGTGATGCCACTACGGCGTGGCAACTAGCTAACCGAGCTGGAACGCAGCGTCTCAATGCAACGGTCGTCTCGGGCGCAAACGCACAGATGGAGGCAACGGGAAGCCCGCGGGTGTTCACGGCGACCGTGGCTGGATCGGCGACACCCGCATCCAGCCTGAGCGCGAATCCGACGTCCATCACGGCGGGACAGATCTCGACGCTCACATGGAGTTCGACCGACGCCACTTCCTGCACGGCAACCTGGACGGGGAGCACGCTCGCCACGAGCGGCTCGACCACGGTGAGCCCGGCGACAACGACGACCTATACAGTGACGTGCTCCGGCGCGAGCGCCTCGGCGACGGTCACGGTTGCCACGTCGGTGCCGGTGCCGGTGGTGAACTCGCTGTCCCCGACGACGATGGCGGCCAACGGGGTGGGTCAGCAGTTGACAATCGTCGGCAGCAACTTTCAGAACGGGAACTGGGTGCAGTTCAGTTACGGGGTTGGCAGCAACGCGGGGGTCTGGGTCAACGGGTTGTCGAACCCTCCGACCATTGCGAACGCGGGGCAGATGAGCATTGGTATCAACCCGGGGACGGCCACGGACGTGATCAACGTGCGGGTTTGTCGCTCCTCGTCGCAGACTACCACGGGGGATTGCTCCTCGGGAGCGCAATCGGTCGCGGTCACGGCGGCGACAGCGACGGCCAGCCTGAGCGCGAATCCGACGTCCCTCACGGAGGGACAGAGCTCGACGCTCACGTGGAGTTCGACCAACGCTACCTCCTGCACGGGAACCTGGACCGGGAGCGCGCTCGCCACGAGCGGCTCGACCACGGTGAGCCCGACGACAACGACAACCTTTGAGGTGACGTGCTCCGGCGCGAGCGCCACGGCTATGGTGACGGTGACGGCAGCCGCTTCCCCGACCGCCACGACGCAAGCCGCGACCAATGTGACGCAGACCAGCGTCCGCATGAACGGCAGCGTCAATCCAAGCGGGGTCTCCACCTCAGGCTACTTCGAGTGGGGTACCAGTTCGACGCTGAGCACTTTCAACACCTCATCACCGTTCAGTGCCGGCTCTGGCACGAGCGCCGTGGCGATTCAGCTAGATCTTAGCAACCTATCGTGCGGCGTCACGTACTACTTCCGGGCCGTGGCCAGCAACGCGAACGGGGTCACGGTGAAGGGCAACATCCTGTCGGTGACGCTCTCAGCCTGCGCGGCGCCGACGGCGACACTGACGGCGAACCCGACCTCGCTCACGGCCGGTCAGAGCTCGACGCTCACGTGGGGTTCAACGAGCACGTCGGCGTGTAACGGCTCGCCGTGGACCAGCAGCACGGCGACGAGCGGAAGCCAGAGTGTTCAGCCGACGGCAACGACGACGTACACGATTTCCTGCCAGGGGCTCAATGGCACGCCCGTCACGGCCTCCGCCACGATCACGGTTGGCGCTGCGGTACCGGTGCCGACGGTGATGCTGACCGCGAACCCGACTTCCATCACAAGCGGGCAGAGCTCCACGCTCAGTTGGACTTCAACGGATGCGACTCAATGCGTAGCCACTTGGGGCGCAGGTGGTAACGGTGCGGTTGCGGTAAGCGGGACGCAGGTCGTTTCGCCCAGCGCGACCACGACCTACGCCATCGTTTGCGGTAACGCAGGTCCGGCCACAGCGTCGGCGACGGCAACCGTGACGGTGACCGCAGCTGCTTTCCCGACCGCCACGACGCAAGCCGCGACCAATGTGACGCAGACCAGCGTCCGCATGAACGGCAGCGTCAATCCAAGCGGGGTCTCCACCTCAGGCTACTTCGAGTGGGGTACCAGTTCGACGCTGGGCACTTTCAACACCTCATCACCGTTCAGTGCCGGTGCTGACACGAGTGCCGTGGTCATCGCGCTGGATCTCAGCAACCTGTCCTGCGGAGTGACGTACTATTTCCGGGCCGTGGCCACCAACGCGAACGGCGTCACGGTGAAGGGGACCATCCTGTCGGTGACGCTCTCGGCGTGCGCGGCGCCGACGGTGACGCTGACTGCGAACCCGAGTTCGATCATGGCCGGTCAGAGCTCGACGCTCACGTGGAGTTCGACGAACACGTCGGCGTGTAACGGCTCGCCGTGGACCAGCAGCACGGCGACGAGTGGAAGCCAGAGTGTTCAGCCGGCCGCAACGACGACGTACACGATTGCCTGCCAAGGGCTCAACGGCACGCCCGTCACGGCGTCCGCCACTGTCACGGTCGGCGCTGCGGTACCGGTGCCGACGGTGACGCTGACTGCGAACCCGCCTTCCATCACGAGCGGGCAGAGTTCGACGCTGAGCTGGAGTTCAACCAATGCGACTCAATGCGTTGCCACGTGGGGCGCGGGTGGTAACGGTCCGGTTGCGGTAAGCGGCACCCAGGTTGTTTCGCCCAACGCGACCACGACTTATGCCATCGTTTGTGGCAACGAAGGGTCGGCCACAGCGTCGGCGACGGCCACGGTGACCGTGACGACCGCTGCCACCCCGACGGCAACGACGCTCGCCGCGACAAATGTGACGCAGACCAGCCTGCGCATGAATGGGAGCGGGAATCCGAATGGCGGGGGCACGAACGGCTTCTTCCAGTGGGGGCTGAGCGCCACGTTGAGCGACGGCACATTCACGATATCCCAGGCGCTGGGTGCAGGGACCAGTGCGGTGCCCTACAGCACTGATCTGACCGGGCGGACCTGCGGCACCACGTACTATTATCGAGCTGTGGTACAGGCCACATCCGGCAATACGATACCTCGGTACGGCAGTACCGTTTCTGCGACTACCGCGACCTGCGCGGCGCCGACGGTGACGCTGACAGCGAACCCGGCCTCGATCACAGCAGGTCAGAGTTCTACGCTCGCGTGGAGTTCGACGAGCACGTCGGCGTGTAACGGCTCGCCGTGGACCAACAGCACGGCGACGAGTGGAAGCCAGAGTGTTCAGCCGGCCGCAACGACGACATACACGATTGCCTGCCAAGGGCTCAACGGTACGCCCGTCACGGCCTCCGCCACCGTCACGGTCGGCGCTGCGGTACCGGTGCCGACGGTGACGCTGACTGCGAACCCGACTTCCATCACGAGCGGGCAGAGTTCGACGCTGAGTTGGAGTTCAACCAATGCGACTCAATGCGTTGCCACGTGGGGCGCGGGTGGTAACGGTCCGGTTGCGGTAAGCGGCACCCAGATTGTTTCGCCCAGCGCGACCATGACTTATGCCATCGTTTGCGGTAACGCAGGGCCGGCTACAGCATCGGCCACGGCCACGGTGACCGTGACGGCCGCTGCCCCCCCGACGGCAACGACGCTCGCCGCGACAAATGTGACCAGGACCGGGTTCCAGATGAACGGCAGCGCAAACCCGAATGGCGTCTCGACGTCGGTCTACATGGAATGGAGCTACACAAGTTCCACGCTGTCGAACCCGAACGTCACGAGCCCGCTGAGCATCGGCACGAGCGCTACATCCTTCTACTATACCCTTAGTGGTGGTTTGTGTAACACGACATACTACTATCGAACCGTCGCGGTGAACGCAAATGGAGCCGTGGCGCGTGGAAGTATTATCTCCGTCCGCACGCTCGCATGCTAGTTGAGAGGGCGAACATTCCTTCGCCTACGCGCACGCAGGGCAGAGATCTCGGCGCGCCAGCTAACGTCGCAATGAAGCTGACGACCGGTCTGCGGTACGCTCGCTTCGCTCGCGATTTCTTTGATCCGTCGCAGCTTATTGCGGGGCGTTAGACCGCACACTCACTCACTAATCGGAAGGCTACCAATGCCCACGCTACTCTCACGGCCATCTGCCGCGCTCCCTAATTACCGGCGCGCCTGCTTTGCTGCCGTGCTTGTGGGACTCGTCGCTGCCTGCCAGCCATGGCGAGCATCGTCCGATGCCCTGTCGTCGCTGGACACCGTCGGCATCCGGGCGGCGATCGACTCACTTGCCATGAGGGTGATGCGGGCGCACGAGACCGGGGACGCAGTCCTGTTCGCGTCCTCGTGGGCACGCGATGGCATCATGTCGCTTGCCGGCAGCCCTCCCGTGTATGGCCGAGATTCCATCGTTGCGGCTTTCCGCCGCCGTCCCGCGCTTCCACCGGGTGCGAAGATGACCATCCACCCCACCGAGATCCGGGTCTTGAGTCCTGAATGGGTCTACGTCATGGGCGTGGACACGCTCACGACGCCGGTCGCGGGCAGCGCAGCACCGGCCACAGCAACGTTCACCTTCCTCGTCCTCGTCAAGAAAACGGAGGAAGGATGGCAGACGTACCGCGAGGTACTGAGCGCCAACTAGGGCCTCCGGACCCTAGCTGGGTGCGCCCGTCGGCATGACACATCGTGCGGTCTAACTAGCTGTTAGCCCGACAAGACAAGAGGCCGTCGCCCAAGGGGAATGCGTAAGATGCTGCTCGCGTTCTTTCTGCTCACGTTTGCTCTGACGTGGGCCGCGTGGTTCGCGGCAGCGGCGTTGGTCGCTCCCGGCAACACCGGATTGTTCGCCGCCGGCGGACCGGTATTCCTGTTTGGCGTGTTCGCGCCGGGGCTTGTGGCGCTCGCGCTTACGGCTCGTGGCGAGGGCGGCCGTGGCGTGCAGAGCCTGCTCGCGCGCATCGGACAGTGGCGAGTAGACGCGCGCTGGTATCTGTTCGCGATTGGCTACTTCGCGGCCATTAAGCTGTCCGCTGCGCTGATACAACGCGTCGCTACAGGCTCGTGGCCGCGCTTTGGGGACACCCCATGGGCACTGATGCTCGGGGGGATTCTAATCTCTACCTGGGTGCAGGCAGGGGAAGAGCTGGGTTGGCGCGGCTACGCTCTCCCGCGTCTAGCCGCGCACCTCGGACTCGCTGGCGCCAGCATCCTGCTGGGCGGCCTGTGGGCCCTCTGGCACGTGCCACTCTTCTTCTTGCCCGACACCGGGAGCACCGGACAGTCCTTCCCTATCTACCTGTTACAGGTTACCGCCTTGTCAGTGGCGATGGCCTGGCTTTACTGGAAGGCCAGCGGCAGTCTGCTACTCGTGATGCTGATGCACGCCTCGGTGAATAACACAACCGGAATCGTGCCGGCAGCCGTGCCCGGCGCGATGACGCCGCTTGGGTTCGGGGGCTCACTGGTCGCTTGGCTGACCGTCCTACTATCGTGGGTGATCGCCGCGCCTCTCTTAGCCCGCATGCGCGGAGCGGACGTTCGTGGCTTGCTCGGCGCAGACCCTCACGTTGCGCGGAATGGCAGGCCGGCGCAGGAGCGCTCGTTGGAATAGCAGGCAGTACGCATTGCTCGCACGCTGCACGCCTGTTCCGCTACGGGCTATGCGACCCGAGAAGGAGCTCAAGCTGATGGGCCTCAGCCGGGCGCGTTGGCGAGCTACTCGGACGCATCGGACGGCGCTGGCTATTGCCCATCTGCCCGTCGACGATCTCAGTGCCGCGAAACGGTTCTACGTCGACACGCTTGGCTTCAGTGTCGACTTTGAGGCCAGTACGGATGGAAAGAGTTGAGGCGGACAGCGCTCCACAAGGCCTTGTCAGCCAGCGGCTGGCGCGCGGCCGACCGTTCGCGCATCATATCGCCTGGCTGCGCCGCTGCAGCTCGTGGTCCATCGCTCAGCTGCTCTACACCACACAATCGCTGCGTCGCATCATGCATGCCCGCTTCGCCGGCTTTGGAGTGCTTGCGCTCGCCGCCACAACCGCGTGTGCGAGCGGCTCTCAGGGAGCCGCCAGCCTTGAGGCCTGCCAGGGACAGCGAGTCGCCATCGTCACGAATGGCTCAGAGCAGGCCGCTGACGTCTACGCCCGCCAGCGAGGATCCGATGGCGCCTTTCTCGGATCGGTGCAGCCGGGCGAGCAGCGCGAGTTCGCCATCGGTGATTCCTCGTTCGTGGCGATACGTTCTCCGGCCGGACTGGTCGCTCGCCGAGACCATGCACAGCTCGTGCGTCGGAGATACGCGTGTCGTCGAAGCCAGCCAACGGGGAGCTGACGCTGCCATGGAACGGTCGCTCAATTCGATGAATGTCTTCCTGAAGGTTGTCGCGATCTCGGCGGCCGTCGTTGGCCTCCTGGCCCTCTGGGCCCGGCTGCCGCTGCGCGGTGCCCTGCTGCTGATGATCGGCGCGGTGGTCTGGAGCGCCCAGAGGCGCACGCTGCAGCGTCCTGGCGTCATGGTTGCCGCGGCGATAGTCGTGGTGATCGTGATCGTCGCGAACTTCGTGGGCCCCTACTCGCTGGGCCTGTTCGACGCGGGTGATGTCCGCCCGTAGCTGATCCTCACCGGGACCCATGCGGATTCGAGTGCGCCGCGCGCGAGCGGTCTTCTGCCTGCTGGCGGCGTTCCCGCCGGCGGCGGCGGCGCAGGTCGACCAGCAGCGCGCACGGGAGTTCTTCCGGGAGGCGCAGGCGCTCTGCGAGCGAGACGGTGGGCGGCTCTGGGGCGTGTCCATCTGCGCGCCGATGGTGATCGGCGACGCGCGAACACGGACGTTCGCCACCAGCCAGCCTGCGCCGGACGCGCCTCGCCCAAACGTCATCGGCCTCGTGAACGGGCCCGTGCAGTGGGGCGACACGATCTGGGCGGCGATGACCTGGGAAACGATGGTCGGCTGGCCGGCACGCGCGCGCCGCGAAGCGTTCCTCCACGAATCGTTCCACATCATCCAGATGACCAGGGGCATCGGGGCCCCTGACCGCGGGCGGCTCGGCCGGGACACGCCGAGCGAGAACGAGCACCTGGATGCCGTCGATGGACGGTACTGGCTGCGACTCGAGTGGCGCGCGCTCGCGCGCGCACTGCGGGAATCCGGAGAGCCGCGCGTCCGGGCCGTGCGCGAGGCGCTGGCCTTTCGCCAGGCCCGCCTGGCGCGATTTCCCGAGCACGTCGTGAGCGAGTACTTCGTCGACATCAATGAAGGCCTCGCCTCGTACACCCAGACGGTGCTTGCGGCGGCATCCGCGGAGGACGCGACCGCGCGCGCGCTGGAGCACCTGGCGGGCGCGGAGGATGGTGAGAGCTTCGTGCGGACCTTTGCCTACACCTCCGGTCCCGCCTATGGCCTGCTGCTCGATGCCGCGTCCCCAGGCTGGCCACGACGGATGCGCGCCGGCGACGAGCCGGCCCTGCTGCTGATGCACGCACTCGGGATCCAGCCGGCCGCGGACGCGGCGGCGGCCGCGCTCGAATACGGTGGTGTCGAGCTCCGTGCGGCCGAGGAACATCGCGAGCAGCAGCGGAGGGCGCGGATCGCGGAGTTGCGCAAGCGGTTCATTGACGACCCGGTATTCCTGATGCCGGGAGGAGGCAGGGGCATGTCGGATTCCCGCGGGGCCGTGGTCATTCCAGGCGTCGGGACCGTCTATTTCCATGCGTACCGTCAGACCGGGCCGTGGGGCGCGCTCGAGGCGGACAGCGGCGTCCTCATATCGACGGATGGGCGCACACGGCGTCTGCCGGCACCGGTGCGGGGCGACAGCGCGACCATCTCCGGAGACGGGTGGACGTTCAGGGCCGCGCCCGGATGGGTTATTCGGGAAGGTGGCAGGCGGGGCGACTATGAAGTGGTCCGGCAGTAGGAGCGCCACGCGCCTGACGAGGGCGCGCCTGGCAGACCATGCCGCGATTGCCGCGGCGAACGTGGGCCCGAACCAGGCGGAGCCGCTCGCGCCGGATCGGCACTGGGCGCCGGATCTGCCGCCGCCCGCCCCCGGTCCGACGGTCAGGTACACGCGCCGGCTGTCCGGCGAGGAGTCGTAGCCGGCGCACTGCCCGCTACCGACTAGATTGGAATGCGCAAGCGCGCTCGCGCTTGTGTCACCCGGAACCGCACATCGGAGCGCAGTCGCCTATGCCACGAAAGCCTAATTATGGCTTTGATAAGCGCCGGAAGGAGCAGGATCGCAAGGCCAAGAAGGACGCGAAGGCCCTGGACCGGCAGCAGCGCAAGGAGCAGGAAGCCGCCGCCGGGAAGGAAGAGACTCCAGGCGCCGACGGCGCCGACACGGAGACGCCGTCGCTCTAGTGCGACGAACGCTCGGCTTCCTCGCGCTCGTCCTCGGCGCGTGCACCGCCGCGCGGGAGGATGCCGATACGTCGAGCGCGGGCGCGACGTCGGCGAGCGACACCGTCCCTGGCGCGAGCTCGAGCAGCTCGCGCGACGCGTCGCCTCGCACCCTGACGGCTGAAGGCTGGGGACCATTGCGCATCGGGATGTCGCGCGCGGAGGTGGTGGCCGCGGCGGGGCCGGACGCGAACCCGAACGCCGTCGGCGGGCCCGACCCGGAATCGTGCGACCAGTTCCGCCCGCGGTCGGCGCCGGAGGGGTTGCTGGTCATGGTGGAGCGGGACACCCTGACGCGGATTTCGCTCAGCCGGAGCGTGGCCGTGGCAACCGATGCCGGTTTTGCGGTGGGCGATTCGGCGTCAGCCGTCGAACGGCACTACGACGCCCGCGCCGAGGTGACGCCGCACAAGTACCAGGACGCGCCCGCGCGCTACATCACGACCTGGACGCGCGGCCGTCCCCCTGCCCCATCGGCCCGCGGAATCCGGTACGAGATCGGCGGTGACGGCGGGATCACGCACATCCACGCCGGCGGGCCGAGCATCCAGTACGTGGAAGGCTGCCTGTGACCGCCGCGGGTCGCCGCTAGCGGGCGATTCCGCTACCCGGATCAACCGTCGGCGCGCATTGCCTCGCTTGCCTGGACCGCGAGGATTCGACGGGTTGGCACGAGACAGGACGTCAGTCCCACCAGCGCGACGATGCCCATCGAGAGGCCGACCGCGACGGCCACCGATTGCGACAGGAACCAGTCGCCACCGGCGGCTGTGGTCAGCTCGGACACGAACCGCATGGCGATCGGAAGACCGATCACGGCTCCCAGCCCGATCTGGACCAGCGAGCGCTTCAGGATCGTGCCGAGCAGCGCGAGACGTGACGCGCCGAGCGCCGCGCGAATCCCGATTTCGCGGGTGCGCTCGGATACGGAAAGGGAGAGCATGGCGTACAGGCTGGAGGTCGCCACGGCGACGAGCACTCCGACCAGCACGATGAGGCCGGCGGCGAGCCCCATGACGAGGTACCAGTCGCCCTGTCGCACCTCGCTGAGCACCTTCGCGCTTCCCATCACGAGGTCCGGATCCACCGCCATCCCCAGCTCGCGCACGCGACCGGTGAGGCCAGCCGGAGGCATTGCGGCGTGCACCGCGACCTGCATCGGGTTGATGGTGCCCGGCGCCGCCGGCAGGTAGACGGCCTCACCGCGGTCAGGGTTCACGACGTTCACCCCCAGCGGCCCGATGACGCCGATGATCTCGTACCAGGCTGCGCTGCCCGAGTCGGAGGGCGCTGGAAAGCGCACGCGCCGGCCAATCGGGTCCCCGCCCTGGAGCGCACGTTCCACAAACGCCCTGTTCACGATCGCGACGCGCGACCCACCCGCCTCCGCCGCATCGGCCGGCACGAAGTCGCGGCCGCTGAGGATCGGGGCCCCGAGGGCCCCAAGGAAGTCCGCGTCGACACGCGCCACTCGCGTCCAGCGCAACGGCGAATCCGGCGCGCGTTCGACTGCGTCGAGCTCGTAGGGACGCGACCGGTGCTCCATGCGCGGGAGGACGTCACCCACCGCCACGCGCTTCACGCCAGGCTCACGCTGGAGCGCGGCGACGAGCTCGCGCTGGGCCGCCGCGAGCTGGGCACGCGTCCGATCGGGCGCGCCGCCGCCGCGCGCATCAGGCAGTGCTGCACTCTCCGGCATCCGGAACTCCACCGCCAGGTACTCCTGCGCGGCAAGGCCTGTCGCCCGGCTCGCCGCATGGCGGTCCGTGGCGTGGGTCCAGACGGCGAACGCCATTCCCACCGCCGCGACGGCGACCGCGATGTCAGCCACGATCAGCGCACCGGTGAGCCTGCCAAAGCGAACCCGCGACCCGTCGCGAAGGTTCTGCGAGATGGCGCGCCCCGTGATCGCGATCGCCGGCATGACGCCAGCCACGGTGGCGCTGACCGCGGCGAAGACCAGCGCGGTGAGCGCCGTCTCGAGCGTCAGGCCGAGGGACAGCCAGTACGGCAGCGCAGGCTGGCCCGCCAGCGCCGCGAGGTTCACGTGGTCGAGCGCCCAGTCGGACACCAGCACGCCGACCCCCGCCGCGATGACCGAGAGCAGCAGCGTCTCCACGAAGATCTGGGACACGATGCGCGCGCGGCTCGCCCCGAGCGACGTGCGAATCGCGAGCTCCCGCAGGCGCGTCGCGGTGCGCGCGAACACGAGCATGGCGACGTTGCCGCAGGCGACGAGCAGCAGCATCAACATCAGGGCCTGCACGAAGCGAAACTCCGGAAGGCTGGCGAGCCCACCCGCCGGAAGGCCGAGGTACAGGAGTCCAAAGGGCACGACTTCCGCCCGGAGTCGCCCGCGCTCTGCCGCCTCACTCGCGCTGGCCGCGCCAGTCGCCCCCGACGCCGGCGGCGCACCCAGGGCCGACAGCTCCGCCTGCGCCTGCGCCGCGGACACGCCGTCCGCCAGCCGCCCGAAGATCTGCACGCGCATCCCGGTTCCTGGCCCACCGGCTGCTTCGAGACGGAGCGGCAGCCACAGCGCTTCGCTGGCGGGGAACGCGAATCCGTCCGGCATCACCCCCACCACGACGTGCTGCCTTCGTCCGACGCGAATGCTGCGGCCCACCACGCCGGGATCCCGGCCAAGGCGAGACGACCAGAGCGCGTGGCCGATCACCACGACGTCCGGCGCACCGACCGCGAAGTCGCCGGCCTCGAACACGCGGCCCAGCATCGGCCGGGCTCCGAGCATCTGGAACACGGATGGGGACAGCTGTGCGCCGGCGACCGGAGCAGCCAGTCCGTCAGCCGCTGCGACGTTGAAGCTCGAGGCACGGAGGGCGCCGAGCGAGGAGAAGCTGCGCAGCGCCTGCGCCCAGAACGTGAACTCGCCATCCCAGGTGGGTGCAACGCCCGAGGAGAGCGGGTCCCAGTAGCGGATGGCCCGCACGCGATCCTCCGCATCTCCTGGCAGCGGCGCCTCGAGCGCGCGCGCGAGGTGTGATGGCGCGAGGCCGACGGGAATCCCCACCGCGAGCGCAAAGACCGCCGCGAGGTTGACCATCGGATGTTTCCGCAGCAGGCGCAGGCCGACCCTGACGTCGAGCCAGGAGAACCGGAGCTGCGTGACAGTCCCGATGCGCCACGGCATGCGCGACATCGCTCGACGGGGGCCCTCGTTCGCGGGAATCGGACTGACCCTCTCGGTCATGGTTCTCCAGCCGGTCGCGGCTGGCGCGCCCTGGTGTGCGCCACGCGCACCCTACGGTCCCTGCACACTTTGGTTTCCCGCGGGAACCTGCGGCGGTCGGGACTGCAACTTCGCGAGCCTGTCGGACGCCGTGCAGACCGTCCTACAGGATCCCCTGGAGTGCCTCCCGCAGCTCCTGCTCGAGCCGAGCGCCCTTCCGGAGCACGGCCAGGGAGGACTGGCTGAGGCACTCCCTTTCCTCCGCGGTCAGGTCCTTGGACGTGACGACGACGATGGGAATGCTGCGGTAGGGTTCTCGCTCGTTGAGCTTCCTGATGACCGCGATGCCGTCCATGTTCGGCATGATGAGGTCGAGCAGGACGATGTCGGGGATGAACTCCTCGATGATCCGGAGCGCCTCGACCCCATCGCGGGCGGTGCGGATGTCGGCGCCCTCGTCCTCGAGGTAGCTGCACAGCAGGTCGCGGTCGTCAGGTGCATCATCCACGATCAGGATCCGACGCGGCTTCTTGCCCAGGGTGAGCCGCAGCGCGGCGATGAGGTCGTCGCGGCTGATGGACTTCTCGATCACGTTCGCCGCCCCCACCACCGAACCCAGGTCCTCGTTGGCGACGACGCTCACGATCACGACCGGAATGTCCTGGAGCAGCGGGTCCGACTTGAGCGACCGCAGGATCTCCCAGCCCGTCATCCCCGGGAGCAGGAGATCGAGCGTGATGATGTCAGGCCGGAACTCGCGCGCCATCCGGATGCCCTGGTCGCCGCTGCTGGCGGTGAGGGTCCGCGCCCCGCTGCTCTCGAGGTGGTGCGTGAGGAGGATGCGGGAATCGGTGTCGTCGTCGATGACGAGCACCAGCCGGCCAGCGAGCTCCATCCCTCCATATCGCTTCCGGACCGCGCTCCGACCGCCCGCGCGGCTCGGCCGGGTGACAACGTCGGCGCCCGCTGGCTCGGCCCCGTCGGATGGGAAGAACACGCGGAAGGTCGAGCCAGCGCCGGGCGTGCTCTCCACCTCGACGCGGAAGCCCAGCAGCCTGCTGAGGGATGCGACGATGGTCAGGCCAAGGCCGGTTCCGCCGAAGCGGCGGGCGGTGCCCGCGTCCGCCTGCTCGAAGGCCCTGAAAATGGCTTCCTGCCGGTCCTGAGGTATGCCTACGCCGCTGTCGCGGACCTCGATCCGTTCGGGGCGGTGGGTGCCCGCATCGGCGAACACCTGGACCGTGACCGCGCCCTTCTCGGTGAACTTGATGGCGTTGCCCACCAGGTTGATGAGGATCTGCTTCAGCTTGCCGGGGTCCGATGCGAAGGGCGTCATGTCCCCGGGGATGCTGGCGCGCAGGGCGACGCCTTCGGGGAGGGCCCCGCGCAGCTCGTCGAGCGTCTCTTCCACCAGCTCGCCCAGTGAAAAACGCTCGACCTCGGCCTTCATCTTCCCCACCTCGATCTTCGAGAGGTCGAGGATGTCGTTGATCAGCTGGAGCAGGTGCTCGCCATTGGCCTGGATACGCCTGATGAACTCGAGGTCCGTATCCGCGAGGCCGCCGGACTTGTTCTTCAGCAGGACGTTGGCGAAGCCGATGACGGAGTTGAGCGGCGTGCGCAGCTCGTGGCTCATGTTCGCCAGGAACTTTCCCTTGGCGACGCTCGCCGCCTCCGCTGCCGCCGCAGCCGCCCTGGCGCGAACGAGCGCGTCTTCGCTGCTCCTGCGCTCGGTGATGTCCTGGCTGGTCCCGGCCATCCGGACCGGGATGCCCGCGTCGCCGGTGAACACGTTTCCACGCGCAAGACAGAGCCGCTCCCCGCCATCGGGCCGAACGACGCGGAACTCGTAGCTGAATGGCAGGTGGTCCTTCATCGCCTGTCCCAGGATCGACTGGACCCTCCCGCGATCCGCGGGGTGGACACTGGCGATGTAACGCTCGAAATCCGGCTCGAAGGCTGGCGGATGGCCGTACATGCGGTACAGCTCATCCGACCAGGTGGTCCGGTCCGCGATGACATCCCATTCCCAGCTGCCGATCCCGGCGGTGCGCTGGGCCTCCTCCAGCCGATCGCGGTGGAGCGCAAGCTCCGCTTCGATGGCTTTCCGGTCGGTGATGTCCTGGCTGGTGCCGGCCAACCGAACGAGAGCGCCCGCGTCGTTGGTGAACACGCTTCCCCGCCCGTGACACACGCACATTCTGCCATCGGGGCGAACGACGCGATACTCGTAGCTGAAGGGCTGATGATCCGCCATCGCCCGCTGGACGATCGCCTGGACCCGCTCGCGATCCTCGGGAATGATCGAGGCCATGAATCGCTCGAAGCTGGGCTCGAACGACTGGGGCTCGTAGCCGACAATGCGGAAAAGCTCATCCGACCAGGTGAGCCGGCCTTCGGTAAGATCCCACTCCCAGCTGCCTATCTGGGCGATGCGCTGGGCTTCCTCCAGCTGATCCCGCTGGTGCGCGAGCTCCTCGTCGAGGGACCTTCCCTCGATGCTCGGGCTCATGCGCGTCCCGACGCCGTGGCCACCCTCTTCAGGTCGCTTCGAAACCCTTGCGCTCCATCACGCCCCATTCGGTATGGCCGCGCAAGAAGCGAACCGCCCCCATGAAACCTGGTGTCTGGATAACTATCAGGACCTCCATCGCATGCCTTGCCCTTTCCGCTCATGTGGTTTCGTCTCGCAGCAGACGTCGTTCTTGTAGCCCACCTCGCGTTCGTTCTGTTCGTGGTACTGGGCGGGCTGCTCGTGCTGCGCTGGCCGCGTCTGGCGTGGGTGCATGTGCCCGTGGCCCTCTACGGCGCTGTTATCGAGTTCATCGGATTCATCTGTCCCCTCACGCCACTCGAGGTATGGCTCAGGCGACGCGGGGGCGAGGGCGGATACACCGGCGGCTTCATCGAGCACTACGTCACAGCGGCGCTCTATCCCCAGGGGCTGACGCGGCCAGTGCAGCTGGCGCTCGGCGGCGCGGTCCTCCTGCTGAACGCCGCG
>Ga0307505_10001811_pt1 | contig 16197 bp, 14 predicted proteins | sample 23_S_MG_FD_202183 | JGI IMG/M metagenome (GOLD analysis project Ga0307505, IMG submission 202183) | Soil microbial communities from Populus trichocarpa stands in riparian zone in the Pacific Northwest, United States - 23_S | ecosystem: Environmental > Terrestrial > Soil > Riparian zone > Trees...
GACCGGCGCGGGGTTGACCTCCTCGCGCGCGATCCGCCCGTCGAGGAAGTGCAGCACGCGGTTGGCCATCGCCGCGATCCCGGCGTTGTGGGTGATCAGCACCAGCGTCGTGCCGAGCTCGCGGTTGGCGCGCGCCAGCGTCTCGAGCACGCGCACCCCGGTGGCGCTGTCGAGCGCGCCGGTCGGCTCGTCGCACAGCAGCACGCCGGGCTGCTTGGCCACCGCGCGCGCCACCGCCACGCGCTGCTGCTCGCCGCCCGAGAGCTGCGCCGGGTAGTGGTCGCGCCGGTCGGCGAGCCCGACCAGCGCCAGCGCGTCGGCCGCCGGCATCGGGTTCTCGGCGATGTCGGTGACGAGGCGGACGTTCTCCTCCGCGGTCAGGCTCGGGATCAGGTTGTAGAACTGGAAGATGAAGCCGATGTGCGCGCGGCGGTAGCGGGTCAGCTCGGCCTCGCTCAGCGCGGTCAGCTCGAGGTCGCGGTAGTGCAGCGTGCCCGACGTGGCCCGGTCGAGCCCGCCGACGATGTTGAGCAGCGTCGACTTGCCGCTGCCCGACGGCCCGAGGAACACCAGCACCTCGCCCTGCGGGATCGCCAGGTCGACGCCGCGCAGCGCGTGAACCTCGGTCTCGCCGGTGCGATAGACCTTGGTGAGCCCCGAGCCGCGGAAGGTCAGGGCCTCGGTCGACGGCACGGCGCTTCCCCTGGTTTCGATCCCGACGCCCCCCGGCGATTAGAGGCCCGCGGCGCGTTCGGCAACGCCAGGCCGCCTCAGCTCCGGTGCCTGCGCCGCCGCAGCCCCCGGAGCAGCCCGGGCCGGGCGATCCGCTCGAAGTCCTCCGCCGTCCCTTCGGGATCGAGCAGCTCGTTGTCCGCCACCGCCGCCTCGATCGCGTTGAGCTCGCCCGGCGGCATCGCCACCAGCCGCCGGCCGTCGCGCGCCAGCGCGCCGATCGCCGCGATCAGCGAGCCCGTCCGCACGGCCTGTGCCGCGACCACCGCCGCGTCGGTGCCGAGGTGCTCGGCGAGCAGGTCGTACGCCGGCGCGGCCCCCGCGTTCGCCGGCAGCGAGGCGTCGATCGTCAGGTCGCATTCGCTGTCGAGCCCCATCGAGCGGTTGTTCATGTTCGCCGAGCCCACGCGCAGCACCCGGCCGTCGGCGATCAGGATCTTGGCGTGGACGTAGATGTCCGCGCCCTGCCCGGTAACCGGATAGTACATCTGGAACCGCCCGGCGCGGTCGGCCTGGCGGATCGCCCGCAGCAGCCGCGCCCGCGCCGGGCTCATCGCTTCCTCCTCGAGCCATCCCGCGCCGGTCCGCGGGTTGACGATCACGATCTCGGGGCAGTCCGGCGCCGCCACGCGCTCGAGGATCGCCTGCGCGATCTTGCGCGAGGCGAAGTACTGGTTCTCGGCATAGATATAGCGCTCGGCGCGGCGGATCTGGTCGACGAACAGCGCCTCGATCTCGCGCACCGCCGGCGCGCCGTCGCGCGCCCCGCACGTGCGCGCGATCGCCACGTCGACGTCCGCGAACATCGGCGCGAGCGCGTCAGGCCAGCCCTCCCCCGCTGCCGCGGGCGGGGCGATCGGTTCGCCCCCGGCCGCCTGCCAGCGCTCGCGCGCCAGCTCGCCGAGCGCGCGCGCCGCGGCCCCGTCGACCGCCATCGTCGCATCGTGCCACGGGCCGTAGCGCCGCCGCGTGGTCGGCCGCCGCCGCCCCGGGTCGTCGTCGCGGTGCGCGCGCGTGTCCCACCGGTCGGCAGTCATGTCGATCCCGCCGCAGAACGCGATGGCATCGTCGATCACCACGATCTTCTGGTGGTGGCTCGCGCCCGCGGCATGCGCGCCGTCGAGCTTGAAGCGGATGGCGCCGCCCGCTGCCCAGCGCGCCAGCCGCAGCGCGGTGGTCCCGCGCCCGAGCAGCTTGATCGCGCCGACGTCCCACTTGAGGATGAAGATCTCCAGCCCCGGCCGCCGCTTCGGCAGCCACGACAGGAATGGTCCGAGCTCGTCCGGCCCCCCGTCGCCGGCCGCCTCCGCGCGGTGCGACAGCAGGTCGATCCGCGTGTCGAAATCCCACCCGATCAGCAGGATCTGCGCTTGCGCGGCGGCCATCGCCTGCCGCGCGAGCCGGAAGTAGTCGGCCGCGTCGACGATCACCGCCGCCCGCCCGGCCCGCGCGATCCGCCAGCAGTTGCGCCCGGTCTCGAGCATCGTGTCCCCCTCTGCCGCGGTCATCGGCAAGGCAACGCACGAACCCGCCACCCGGTTGCAGCGCCAATCCCCCTCCCGCCCCTCGGCCGGGCCCGGGACATGCTTGCAGGAGGGGGCGGGACTGGCGCCTGCCCCCGGAACGGCTGCCGAACTCGCGCAGCACGGTCTCGATCTTTCGACGCTCCCGGGCTGCCAATCGGGAACGCCGGCGTTCGCCGGCGACCCATCCGCGCTGTCCTGCGTCTTGACCGAGCCAAACCCCGTCTCGTTGTGCGCTCGGCGTTCATTTCATTACCCGTAAGTCTTCAAGAGGATACCGGCTGAGCATTGATCATTCTCGGTTTCCTCGCTCTCTGTTCTCGCGTAATACGCAAATCTCGAGCGCAACTTCGACTCCACCCCCCCGCTCGGGAGTGAGGCGCCTCGGCCTGGTGCTGACCCTGCCCCGCGGTGGAGTTCGCGGGAGATGACGATGGATCGAAGCAAGCCTTTGGCACCAGCGACCGGCCAGCGGCTTGCCCATCCCGGCTTCTTCGATCGGGGCGGTCTGCCTGTTCCCGACGGATACCCGTCCGCCGCGCCCCCGCCCGCCAACAAGCGGTTCCACAGCCGGGCGCTCGAGCGGTCGATCGCCTGCCTTCCGGATCAGACCGCGCTGCTCGACGAGGACTGGCGGATCCTCGCGGTCAGCGCGGCCTGGGCCCGCGAAGGCAACACCGGCGAGATCGAGGCGCTCATGCCCGGCGACGACTTCCGCCTGCTGGCGAAACTCTGGGCCGCCGAAGGGCGGCGGGACGCAGGACTGCTGCTCGCGGCGGTCGATAACCTGTCGGCGGGGCGCACGACGTCGTTCCAGCATGTGTTCGAGGCCTCGGACCGGCTCGAGAATCCGCAATACGCGGTCAGCGTGTCGAGCCTCGACATCGAAGGCAGGCGCTTCTTCACCATCACCCGCTGCGAGGTGAGCAAGCTGAACCGGCTGGCGGCGCGTTGCCGCGAACTGGACGAGACCCTGCTCGAGGCGCGCGAGGACGAGCGAAAGCGCATAGGACGAGAGCTTCACGACTCGACATCGCAATTGCTGGTCGGCCTCAAGATGTGCCTGATGCGGCTGAAGGAGGCAGACACCCGTTCGAAGGCGTCAGCCGTGGTCGAGGAGATGGACGAGCTCCTGCTCGACATCGACCAGGAGATCCGGTCGGTCTCGTTCCTTCTGCATCCGCCGCGCCTGCAGGGACGCGGGCTGGCCGAGGCGATCCGCTACATGGTTCGCGGGTTTGCGCGACGCAGCGGCCTCGATGTCACCGTGAACGTCGAGGGCAACCTGCCCGCGAGAATCCCCGAGCTCGAGGCGACGCTTTACCGGCTGGCGCAGGAAGCGCTGGCCAACGTCCATCGGCATGCCGCGGCGACGCTGGTCAACGTCCGGCTCGTCACCCGCAGCGCGGTCGTCCACCTGCTGATCGAGGATGACGGCGTCGGGCTCGACGGCGCCGCGCTCAACCCGGCCGAGCCGGGCGTGGGGATCGAAGGCATGGCGGCGCGCGTCGCCGACCTCGGGGGGAGATTCTCGCTCCGCCGCATCGGCACGGGCTGCCGGCTTCTGGCGAGCATCCCGACGCCTGCGTTCCGGACCCGCCTCGCCGCCGTTTGACTTGCCGCCCGGCGCGGCTCAGGCCTCGATGATGTTGTTGCGGATCGCGTAGCGGACGAGCTCGGCGGTCGAGCGCAGCTTGAGCTTGTGCATCGCCGCGGCGCGATGGGTCTCGACGGTCTTGACGCTGATGTCGAGCATCCCGCCGATCTCCTTGTTGATCCTGCCCTCGGCGATCAGCTGCACGATCTCGCGCTCGCGATGCGTCAGCGCGCTGAGCGCAGTCTGCGGCTTGGTCTTGAGGAACTGCTCGAGCAGGGTCTCGGACACGCCGCCCGAGAAATAGGGCCGGTGTATCGAGAGCGCATTCAGCGCCGCGAACAGGTGCTCTTCGGTCTCGGACTTGAGGATGAAGCCGCGCGCACCGGCGCGCAGCACGTCGAGCACCATGCTTTCGCGATCGTACATGGTGTAGATCAGGATCTCCATGCGCGGGAATTCGCGCTTGAGCGCGACGGTCAGCTCGTAGCCGTTGAGTTCGGGCAGCGAGTAATCGAGGATCGCGATGTCGGGCTTCGTCTCCCGCGCGGCGTTCAGCGCGTCGCGGCCGTCGGCCGCCTCCGCCACGAGCTGGAAGTTGGGGCGCGTTTCGAGCAAGGCGCGCACACCACGCCGGATAACGTCGTGGTCGTCGGCGATCAGCACTCGTTTGACCGGTCCGGACATGTCCCCGTTACCCCGTTTTGGCCAGCCCGCCGAATCTCCTGCTCGACGAACTCCGCACTTCGCTAGTCGCACGACTCGTTCCTGGCTTGCGCGTCCGCCGAATTCTGCTCGCCAGGCGCACAGAGGCCGATCGGGTCGAGGCCCGATATCCCATTCGAGCGCCGACTGGCCCTTCGCGCCATCGGGACAATTCCCGATAGGATGGTCTTCTCGATCCGCAAGAGTACGGTGGCGCAACCGCAGCTGATCGCCAGGAAAGGAAGCCGCAGTGGCCGACGAAGCGAACGATGCACCGAATCACCCCGCCGACTGGGATTCGGCGTGCGAACTCTCCTCGAACCGTACGGCGATGTCGTTCGAGCGGACGTTGATGAGCAGCGACCGCACCCTGATGTCCGCTGTCAGGACGTCCCTGTCGCTGATCGGGTTCGGCTTCACGATCTTCCAGTTCTTCCATTCGCTGGGCGCCGAATACCTGAAGGGCGAGCTGCCGCCGGCGGCACCGCAGCGCTTCGGGGCGGCGCTCGTGGTGCTGGGCATCGTGCTCCTGGTCATGGGCATTCTCGAGCACTTGCGCGAGGCGCGTTCGCGCAGGGCGCGGCGCGCCCGGCTCTACGCGGCGGGGCTGATCAGGCACGTCGAGACCGTCAAGCCTTCCAACATCCTGATCGTGGCGGCACTGCTCCTGCTGATCGGTCTTGCCGCGTTCGGGAGCATCGTCTTTCGTGTCGGCCCGCTCTGACCGGCGGCCGGCGTTCGGGTAATCAGGCGGATTCCCCGGGGTTTTCCCGGATGAGCGCATCACCCCGGCGGTCCTAGCCTCGCGGGAAACGAAGTGGAGGCAGCGATGCCTGGACCAAGCCGCACACGTTCGCGAGCGCGACGCCGGGTTCCTCGCCTTGAGTCGATGACGCTCGCCCTTGCCGCCGCGCTCGGCGCCCCACCGGCCCTCGCGTCGGAAGGCGGCGCCAGCCTCTACCTGCTCGGCTCGGGCGGTCCCGGCGCGGCGGTGCTGCCTCCGGTGGAGGGCGTGTTCTTCGACAGCACCTTCTACTGGTACGACGGGAATGCGGAGGCGACGCGGCAGTTCGTCGTAGGGGGCGACCTCGTTGCCGGCCTCGACGCGACGATCGTCGCCGATTTCCTGACCGGCTTGTGGGTGCCGAGCACCGACATGCTGGGAGGCACGCTGGCCATCGGCGCGACGGTCCCGCTTGGCGTGCCCGACGTGCGCGCGAGCGCGGTGCTCACCGGCCCGGGCGGCGGCACGATCGGCGTCTCGCGCGAGGACGACGCCTTCGTGATCGGCGATCCGGTGATCAACGCACAGCTTGGCTGGAACCTCGGCGGCAACAGCCATCTGGCGCTGTCGACGATGATCAACGTGCCGATCGGCATGTATCGCGAAGACCAGTTGGCCAATCTCGCCTTCCACCGCTGGGCGGTTGACGCCTCGCTCGCCGGGACCTGGCGCGATCCGCAGCTCGGATGGGACATCAGCGGCAAGGTCGGGGTGACCTTCAACGGCACCAACGGCTACACGGACTACGATACCGGCACCGAGGCGCACTTCGAGGCTTCGATCGAGCGCATGTTCTCGCCGCAGTTCTCGGCCGGGGTCCAGGCCTACCGCTTCGTCCAGCTGACCGGCGACAGCGGCACGGGGGCGGTGCTGGGTCCGAACGAGGGCCGGGTCACCGGCCTCGGCGTGACGGCGGCCTACGGCTTCCCGCTCGGCAAGATGCCCGCGACCGCGCGGGTGCGCGTGTTCGAGGAGTTCGACGCGGTCCGGCGCCTCGACGGCACCTCGGTCATGCTGAGCCTGACGGTGCCGCTGTCGATGAAGCTGCCCCCGGGCGCGGAATAGGCGCCCCAGAAAGCACAGCGCGACAGGCTGGGGGGTCATTCCATCCTGCCGCGCCTGACGGTTGCTGGCCGACGGGGGGTCCAGGGCCAATACCGCCGTATGTCATGACAACATGGATTCGCGCGCACGGCCATCGGGATAGTTCCGTATTCGGACCACGGAATTTGCTGCCTGGCGCCCAAGGGTGCGGCGCGCGGACACGGCCGGGCCGAGAGGCGTACCGGGACTTATCCGGGCCGGTCTCGGGGTCGACCCTGATGTTGCCCACCGCGCGCGGGCGCCTAACGTCGGCCTTGCTCCCCGGATGAGGATCGCACAGATGCCGAACGGAAAGCCGAACATCCTGTTCATCATGGGCGACGGCAGCGGGTCGTCTGACCCGGACCGCTGCCACCGGGAGACGGTGGCGATCGGGCAGGTCCTGGATGCCGCCGCCGGCGGACCGGGGCGATAAGCCGTGGGCAAGGTGCTTCCGAGCTGGAACGACGGGCCGGTCAAGGCCGCGATCCTCGACTTCGTCGCGCGCGTCACCGATCCCGCGGGGCCGGATCACGTGCCCGGGCCTGACCGCGTGGCGACGTTCGACAACGACGGCACGCTGTGGTGCGAGTATCCGCTCCAGGTCCAGGGCTTCTTTCTCGTCGACCGCGTCAAGGCGCTCGCCGCCGCCGACCCGTCGGTCGCCGAGCGGCAGCCGTTCAAGGCCTTGCTGGAGCACGATGTCGCCACGCTCCATTCGCTCGGCAAGCGCGGTATCCTCGAACTGTTCGCCGCAACCCACGCGGGGATGAGCGAAGATCGGTTTGAGGCCATCGCCGCGGCCTGGTTCGCGACGGCGCGGCATCCCGGGCTCGGCCGGCTGTTCGCGGAGAACGTCTACCGCCCGCAAGTCGAATTGCTCGCCTTCCTGCGCGAGAACGGCTTTCGCACCTTCATCGTCAGCGGCGGCGGGATCGACCTGATCCGCGCCTTCGCCGAGCAGCGCTACGGCGTGCTGCGCGAGCAGGTCATCGGCTCGAGCGCACGGCTGCAGTTCGAGATCGCCGACGGCCGGGCGCGCGTGATGAAGCTGCCCGAACTGAACAGCTTCGACGACCGCGAGGCCAAGCCGGCGAACATCGCGCTCCACATCGGCCGCCGGCCGATCCTCGCCTTCGGCAACTCCGACGGCGACCTGGCGATGTTGCGCTACACGCTCGGCGGCGACGGCCCACGGTTCGCGCTGCTGCTGCATCACGACGATGCCGAACGCGAGTTCGCCTACGACCGCGAATTCCACCTGAGCCCGCTGGCCGAGGCCCTCGACCGCGCCGACGACTACGGCATCACCCTCGTCAGCATGAGGCGCGACTGGGCGGAGATATTCCCGTCAACGAACACCATCCCAAGCGTCGTGGAGACGGCAAATGCCTGACAAGAAGCCGAACATCCTGTTCATCATGGCCGACGACATCGGATGGTTCAACATCAGCTGCAACAATAACGGGATCATGGGCTATCGCACGCCCAACATCGACCGGATCGCGAAGGAGGGGGCGAACTTCACCGATTTCTACGGCCAGCAGAGCTGCACCGCGGGCCGTGCTTCCTTCATCACCGGCCAGTCGCCGATCCGCACCGGCCTGACCAAGGTCGGGATGCCCGGGGCGACGCTCGGGCTGAACGAGAAGGATCCCAGCGTCGCGGAGTTCCTCAAGGCCTATGGCTATGCCACCGGCCAGTTCGGCAAGAACCATCTCGGCGACCGCAACGAGCATCTGCCGACCGTCCATGGCTTCGACGAGTTCTTCGGCAATCTCTACCATCTCAATGCTGAGGAAGAGCCCGAATACGTCGATTATCCGAAGGACCCGGCGTTCCGGAAGCAGTTCGGTCCGCGCGGCGTGATGAAATGCCGGGCGACGGAAGAGGACGATGCGACCGTCGACGAGGTGTTCGGCCGGGTCGGCAAGCAGGTCATCGAGAATACCGGCCCCCTCACCCGCAAGCGGATGGAAACGGTGGACGAGGAATTCATCGGCGCCGCGATGGATTTCATGGAGCGCAAGACCAACGAGGGCGATCCCTGGTTCTGCTATTTCAACCCCACCCGCATGCACGTCTTCACGCACCTCAAGCCGTCGTCGGTGGGTGTGACGGGGCTCGGCCTCTATCCCGACGGCATGGTCGAGCTCGACGGCTATGTCGGGCAGTTGCTCGACAAGCTCGAGGAGCTGGGAGTCGCCGACGACACCATCGTCGTCTTCACAACCGACAATGGCGCCGAGGTCCTGTCCTGGCCCGATGGCGGCGCCACGCCCTTCCGGGGCGAGAAGGATACGAACTGGGAAGGCGGCTGGCGCATTCCCTGCGTGATGCGCTGGCCCGGCGTGATCGAGCCCGGCCAGGTGTTCAACGACACCTGCGCGCTTCTCGACTTCATCCCTACCTTCGCGGCAGCGAACGGCGAAACCGATCTTGTCGAAAAGGTCAAGGCAGGCCACGAGATCGACGGCGTCACGTTCAAGGTCCATCTCGATGGGGTCAACCTGCTCCCCTACCTGAAGGGCGAGGTAACGGAATCGCCGCGCAAGGGCTTCCTGTACTGGAGCGACGACGGCGACCTGATGGCGATACGCTTCGGCCGCTACAAGCTGGTGTTCGCCGAGCAGACTGCCACCGGCCTGGAGGTCTGGCGCCAGCCGCTTACCAAGTTGCGCATTCCGAGGATGTTCGACCTTCGCGCCGATCCGTTCGAGCGCGGCGAGGAAAGCTTCAAATACAATGACTGGTTCGTCGAGCACGTGCCGCTGCAATACGGCGCACAGGCTATCGCGTTTCAGTGGCTGCAGACCTTCAAGGAGTTCCCGCCGCGCGCCAAGTCGGCGAGCTTCGCGCTCGACCAGATCGTCGAAGCGCTGATGCCGAAGAGTTGATCCGCGCTTCTGGAACCGAACGGAGATATACGATGCCGAACGGAAAGCCGAACATCCTCGTCATCTGGGGCGACGACATCGGGCAGAGCAACCTGAGCTGCTACACCCGCGGGCTGATGGGCTATCAGACGCCCAACATCGACCGCATCGCCAACGAGGGCATGCTGTTCACCGACAGCTACGGCGAGCAGAGCTGCACCGCCGGTCGCTCATCCTTTATCACCGGACAAAGCGTGCTGCGCACCGGCCTCTCCAAGGTCGGCATCCCGGCGGCGCCGATCGGCATGAGCGAGAAGATCGTCACCATCGCCGCGCTGCTCAAGGAGCAGGGCTATGCCACCGGCCAGTTCGGCAAGAACCACCTCGGCGACCTTAACCACATGTTGCCGACCAACCACGGCTTCGATGAATTCTACGGCAACCTCTATCACCTGAATGCCGAGGAAGAGCCGGAGATGGAGAATTATCCGACCAAGGAGCTGCTGCCGAATTTCCGCGAGCGCTTCGGACCGCGCGGCGTAATCCACAGCTTCGCCACCGACACCGACGATCCCACCGAGCACGAACGCTGGGGCCGGGTCGGCAGGCAGAAGATCGAGGATACCGGGCCGCTCACCAGGAAGCGGATGGAAACCTGCGACGACGATTTCGTCGCCAAGGCGACCGCGTTCATCAAGAAGGCGCAGGCTGACGGCAAGCCGTTCTTCGTGTGGCTCAACACGACCCACATGCACCTGTTCACCCACACCAAGCCCGAGAGCAAGGGCCAGGCCGGGCACTGGCAGTCCGACTATCACGACACGATGATCGACCACGACAGGAACGTGGGCCAGATGCTCGACCTGCTCGACGAGCTCGGCATCGCCGACGATACCTTCGTCCAGTATTCGACCGACAACGGCCCGCATCGCAACTCGTGGCCGGACGGCGGCATGACGCCGTTCCGCAGCGAGAAGAACACCAACTGGGAAGGCGCCTACCGCATCCCGTTGCTGGTCCGCTGGCCGGGCAAGGTCAAGGCCGGTTCGGTCTCCAACGGCATCGTCCAGCATCACGACTGGATGCCGACGTTCCTCGAGATGGCGGGGGCACTCGACGTCGTCGACAAGCTCAAGACCGGCTACGAGGCGAACGGGCGGACCTACAAGAACCACATCGACGGGTTCAGCCTGCTCGGCCACATTACCGGCAAGGAGAAGAGCAGTCCGCGCAACTTCTTCTTCTACATCAGCGACGACGGCGACATCCTCGCGATGCGCTACGACAACTGGAAGCTCGTGTTCCTCGAGCAGCGTTGCCACGGCACGATGCAGGTCTGGGCCGAGCCGTTCACCCGGCTGCGCATGCCCAAGCTGTTCAACCTGCGCACCGACCCGTACGAGTTCGCGGACCAGACCTCGAACACCTATTACGACTGGTTCCTGCACAACGCCTACTTCATCTACGCGGCGCAGACCGGCGCGGCGATGTTCGCGGCGAGCTTCAAGGACTTCCCGCCGATCCAGCGGCCCGGCAGCTTCACGATCGACGACGCGATCGCGAAGATGGCGGACGCCGGCGCCGGCGCAAGCTAGCTGCCGCGCCCGCCAGCCGTGCGGGCGGGCCGGCCATGATGCACAGGAAAGGAGCATGACATGCGTCGCAAGGCTCTCATCTCCGTGGCGATCCTTTCGATGGCGACCGCCACACCGCTCGCCGCGCAGGACGATCCGGCCGACACCGGCTGGGAAGGCCTGGTCGAAGTCAAGTCGAGCAAGCTCGACGACGTCTACCTGCGGCCGCAGGCCGACTTCCGCGGCTACACCAAGGTGATGATCGACCCGACCGAGGTCTCGTTCCGCAAGAACTGGCAGCGCGACCAGAACCGCGAGAGCCTTACCCTGTCGGGCCGGGTGTCCGACTCGGACGCGCGGCGGATCCTCGACGAAGCGCAGAAGAGCTTCCAGCGGCTGTTCGCCGAAGCCTACACGAGCGACGGCTACGAGGTCGTCACCGCCCCCGGCCCCGACGTGATTCGCCTGTCGACCGCGATCGTCAATCTCGACGTGACGGCGCCCGACACGATGTCGCCCGGCCGCACGCGGACCTATTCGCGCGACGCCGGCGAGGCCACGCTCGTGCTCGAGGCGCGGGATTCGCTGAGCGGCGAACTGCTCGGCCGCGCGGTGGACGAGCGCGAGACCTCGGACATGGGCCCCTACATCCGCAACAGCGTGACCAACGCGGCCGAGTTCGAGCAGGTCTTCCGGCGCTGGGCGCGGACCAGCGCAGACGGGCTCGCCGAGCTCAAGGCGCTGTCGCCGATAGATCCGGCTGCCCTGCAAGCCCGGCGGTGAGCGGCGACCGCCGGCGCGCGGGCAGACCGGCGGGGCGCCGCAACCTCTCCCACTCGCCGCGGCGCCCCCTTTGCTTCAGGAGCAGCGCATGATGAAGCCACGTTCGATCGGACCGACGTCACTCTCGGCCGCCCTCGCCGCGCTGGCGCTCGCCGCCTGGTCGGGAGCGGGTGGCGCGAGGCAGGACGGCGCGACCCCGGGTATCGTCAGCGGCTCGCTGCCGCCCGGCTACCTGCCGCGGACCAGCCTGCCCGACAGCCTGGCGTTGCTGCCTCCGCCGCCCGCCGAGGGCTCGGCGGCACTCGCGCGCGACGAGGAGGCGCGCGAGTCGGTCGCCGCGCTGCGCGGCTCGGCGCGCTGGAACCGCGCCGCGTCGGACGCGGTGCTGGCGTTCCCCCAGGTTGCCGAGACGTTCTCGTGCGCGGCCGGGGTGGCGATCGGGCGGGAATCGACCCCGCGCCTCTACGGCCTGCTGGGCAAGATGATGATCGATGTCGGGCTGTCGACGTATGCCGCGAAGGACCACTACAGGCGCACCCGCCCGTTCGTCGTCCATGACGAGGCGACCTGCTCGCCCGGGGACGAGGCGGCGCTGCGCAACGACGGCTCGTACCCCTCGGGCCACAGCGCGCTCGGTTGGGGCTGGTCGCTGGTGCTCGCCGAGATAGAGCCCGCGCGCGCCGACGCGATCCTCCAGCGCGGGCGCGACTTCGGCCAGAGCCGGCTGGTGTGCGACGTCCACTGGCAGAGCGACATCGACGCCGGCCGCGTGATCGCCGCCGCCACGGTCGCGCGCCTCCACGCGGACCCCGCCTTCAAGGGCGATCTCGAGGCCGCGCGCGCCGAGGTGCAGGGTGCGCGCGCGGCGGGCGAACGGCCGGCGGGCGACTGCGCGGCGGAAGCGGCCTCGCTGGCGGCGAACTGACCGGCGCCGCCCCGTCGCGACGGAGGGTCAGGCCACCGGTGCCTGCGCCCGCAAGACGCAGCGGAAGCCGACGTGCGAGGTCGAAGTGTCGATCGGGTGGGCGTGGCGCGCCGCGGGACGGTAGCGCCGGCAATAGTTGGGCGCGCACAGGTGCGAGCCGCCCTTGAGCACGCGGCGGGGTATCTTCAGCGGGTCGCCGGCGTGGGCGCTGGTGGCGCGCTTCACCGAGCAGCACGTCCTGGTGTCCGCGTCCGCGCCCTCGGTCCACCAGTCGGTGGTCCATTCCCAGACGTTGCCGATCATGTCGTAGAGCCCGTAGCGGTTCTTGCCGAACGTGCGCACCGGCGAGGTCCGCAGCCAGCCGTCCTTGAGGCTGTTGTGGTAGGGGAAGGTGCCCTGCCAGGTGTTCGCCTGCGGCTCGCCGCCGGGCTCGAACTCGTCGCCCCAGGCGAATTCGGCATCGTCGAGCCCGGCGCGCGCGGCGAACTCCCATTCGCGCTCGCTCGGCAGCGCGGTTCCGGCCCAGTCGCAGTAGGCCTCGATGTCGACCAGCGCCAGATGCACCACCGGATGATCCTCCAGTCCGTCGGGCGAGCTGTCCGGGCCGGTCGGATGGCGCCAGTCGGCGCCATGGACGAAGTCCCACCACATCTCGGGCTGGTCGGGCCTGACCGGCTGCGAACTGCCGGTGAAGACCATCGAGCCGGCCCTGAGGTTCTCCGGCGGCGCGCCGGGATAGTCCTCGGCCCGCGGCGGAATCTCGGCGAAGGTCCGGTACCCGGTGGCCTCGACGAACGCGGCGAACTGGCGGTTGGTGACCGGGGTCTCGTCGATCCAGAACCCGTCCGTCTGCGCCCGGCGCTCGGGGCGCTCCTCGGGATAGTGCCGGTCCGAGCCCATCGTGAACGCGCCGCCCGGCAGCCAGACCATGTTTCGCGCTTCGGCGAGAGCCCGGACGGCGGCGGGCGCGTCGATCGCCGACGCAGAGGCGCGCGAGGGATGCGCGATCGGCTTGCAGTCGTTCACTCTGTCCGCTCCGCCAGCTGACGCCGGGAGGAGGGATCGCCCGTGAGCGGTCGCCGGTCCATCGGGGTTTGTCCCGAGACCGGCGCGCTTCAGCGATCTGCCGCCCGCGGCTCGAACACCTCGGGCGGCCAGTTGCGCAGCGAGGCCTGCAGGTCCTCCATTGGTCCTTGGGATTCGTTGATCCCGCCGCGCGCCGGGCGATCGATGTCGATGATCAGCATCAGCGACAGCGTGAGCAGCATGAACAGGATCCGTCCCGCCCATTTCTCGCGCGGCCCGTCGAGCGTGTAGCCGAGCAGCCCCGAAGCGGCGACGATGTAGATGAACAGCACCAGGTAGACCTCGTTGGGCACCCGCGCCATCCGCGCCGCCTTTCGCGACTCGCCGAGGTCGATGACGAGGTTCATCGAGTCGATGTAGGCCGACGAGAAGTCGACACCGCGAATGGTCGGAAACGCGGCGACGGTGGACACCCACAGCTCGGTCAGCAGCCGGTCGTTCCGGCCGAGAAGAAGGCGCGCCTCTTCCGGAGGCTTCCCGGCGATCTCGAGGCGATTGTCGGTGTATTCGACCAGCAGCCGGCTGACCTGCGACCGGTGCGGCTCCTCGAGCAGCTGGGCGCGCAGATAGGCCGTCCCGATCGCGTTGGCCTCCTCGAGCACCAGCGCCCGCCGCGTCTCGAAGCGATCGACCGCGAGCGCGAAGGTGAACCCCATCAGCAGCGCGAGCAGGCCCAGCGCCGCCGAGACGACAGCCCCATGGTCCTCGTCGTCGACCCCCTTTTCGGCCACGTCGCGCTTCCGCTTCAACCGCCGGCGGAGGACGTTGCCCGCTTGCGACACCGCGATCATTGCGAGCAGCAGCCAGAAGGCGATCCACCACAACGACGTCGCGTCGATCCAGGCGGCGAAGGCCGACACGCTCATGGGGTTGCTCCCGAAGATTCGGCGGTTTTCGGCTTCGCCTCCGTCTCGATGGTCTCGAGGTCCTTGCCGAGGAAGAAGCCGAGGCCGGTACGGATCGCGGCGATCGCGCCGAGCTTGCCGATGTCCTCCCACGACGGCGCGATCGCCGTGCGCACGATGTCGGCGCCGAGCGCGAATTCGAGCGACAGCAGGATCCACACCGCGAACCGCAGCCACACGCCGCGCCGGTCCCAGTTGCTCGAGCGCCTGACGATGGCGGCATTCGCTATCCGGTAGACCGCCTCGAGCGCGCCGAACGCGACCGTGAGGACGACGAGCGCTTCGAGCATCAGGGCGACGTACGAGGCGACGGTTCTGAACGATTCTTCCATTTGGCGAAACTCCCGGGACAGCGACTAGCGCGCAGCCCCGACGCGGTTCCATCGGGGTTTTCCCGGTAGGCCGCGGATGTGCCCAGGGCGCTGCATCCTCATGAATTTCCAGCGGCTTGCCGGCAAGCGGGCTCCGCCGGCACCGGCCGCGCTCGTGCATCGCGACGATCGGCGTCAGGAAATTTGAGCGGACATCTGGGGGTCTGCCCCAGTGCTGTGCTGTCGGAGACGATGCGAAAAGCACCAAAACGCAAGCCAACCCCCAAAGGAGTCAGTGATGCCCAACGGAAAGCCCAACATCCTCGTCATCTGGGGCGACGACATCGGCATGTGGAACGTCGGCGCCTACACCCACGGCATGATGGGCAGGACGCCCAACATCGACAGCATTGCCAGGGACGGGTGCCTCTTCACCGACCACTACGGCCAGCCGAGTTGCACCGCCGGCCGCGCCGCGTTCATCATGGGCCAGCTGCCCATTCGCACGGGCATGACCACGATCGGCCAGCCCGGCTCGAAGCTCGGCATCCAGAAGGAGGATCCGACGCTCGCCGAGGTGCTCAAGGCGCAAGGCTACGCCACCGCACAGTTCGGCAAGAACCACCTCGGCGACCGCAACGAGTTCTTTCCGACGGTCCACGGTTTCGACGAATGGTTCGGCAACCTCTATCACCTCAATGCGGAGGAGCAGCCCGAAGAGCTCGACTATCCTGGGCAGAAGAATCCGGAATATACCAAGACCTTCGGCCCGCGCGGCACGTTTCACGCCTGGGCGACCGACGAGGACGATCCGACCGAGGACGGCGTCTTCGGCAAGCGCGGCAAGCAGAAGATCGAGAATACCGGCATGCTCACCCGCAAGCGGATGGAGACGTTCGACGGCGAAGTGGTCGACAAGACGCTCGACTGGCTCGACCGCGTCGGCAAGGACGACAAGCCGTTCTTCTGCTGGTTCAACACCACCGCGATCCACATCTATTCGCACCCGACGAAGGAATATATTCAGAAGGCGGTGGACGAGGGCCGCGCCGAGGAAGACGTGGTCCGCGCCAAGATGATCGAGCACGACGAGCAGGTCGGCCAATTGCTCGCCAAGCTGAAAGAGCTGGGGCTCGAGGACGATACGATCGTCATCTACTCGACCGACAACGGCAACGAGCTGATGCTGTGGCCGGACGGCGGCTATGCGCCGTTCCGCGGCGAGAAGGGCACGACTTGGGAAGGTGGTGTCCGCGTCCCGTGCCTGATCAAGTGGCCGGGAAAGATTCCCGCCGGCACCTCATCCAACGCGCTGC
>Ga0307505_10001812_pt1 | contig 16187 bp, 15 predicted proteins | sample 23_S_MG_FD_202183 | JGI IMG/M metagenome (GOLD analysis project Ga0307505, IMG submission 202183) | Soil microbial communities from Populus trichocarpa stands in riparian zone in the Pacific Northwest, United States - 23_S | ecosystem: Environmental > Terrestrial > Soil > Riparian zone > Trees...
CTGTTCGCGACCATGCCCGCGAGATTGCGCTGCGTCGCGCACCCGAACTCGGGATAGTTGAGGCGCTCCGGATCGCGCTCGACATTGCGATGCCAGTGGCCGCATTCCGGCGCGATCGCCTGAGGTGCGGCGTAGCTCAGCCGCACGACGGGTCGCGAGCGCTTTCCATCAGCGTGTCGAACGCGCACGACCCGCTGCGGCGCAACGTCGATGTCGCGCAGAATGCGCCCAAGTTCCGCCAGAACCTGCGATGTGCCGGCGTCGGCGTGCCCGGGTACCGAGATGGAGAGCTGCCCGACACCCTCCGCCTTGTAGCGCGCAACGAAGCGATGCAAGTCCGCGGATTGATTGTGACTGATGTCACGGGCCCGCGGAGGTGTATCGATGTTGAGCACACGCCGCTCGTCCACGAAGCCGATCGGATGACGCACATCCACGTCGTTCAGGGCGACGCCCATATAGTCCGGCAGGCGCGGATGGCGCTCCTCGCAAGCGGCGAGGGTGAGGCTTGCCGCGACTGCCGCCGTCGCGGCGGCAAGGCTCAGGGCGCGCAAGCGTGATGCTGCATTTGACATCGTGGTCAGCCTTTCGTACCCGGATCGGGATAGGCGATGATGAAACCGAACTCGCCTTCGAGCGAGCCGCCGATCGGGCCATACAGACGGTGCATATGGCCAAAGAAGATGCTCTTGAGATCGCTCGCCGGGGCGAAGTTCTTGTCCGGCTTCGCAGCCTGCGCCTTCGTCATGTGAGTCACGATGTAGGGCGTCACGAGAATGACAAGCTCGGTCTCGCGCCGGCGGTAGTCATTCGAACGGAAGAGCTGGCCGAGTATGGGCAAGTTCTTGAGGCCCGGCACACCATCGACGTTCTGGCGCGTGTCATCCGAGAGCATCCCCGCCATGGCAAGCGTGCCGCCGCTCGGCATTTCGAGCGTCGTCTCGGCCGATCGCTTCTTCAGCGCGGGTATAGAGATACCTCCCGTTGTGACTGCGCCTTCGGTCGAGAGTTCGCTCACCTCGGCACCAATCGAAAGGCTGATGCGCCCGTCGCTCAGCACCACTGGCTTGAACTTCGTGCTGACACCGAAGGACTTGAACTCGACAGAGAGTTCGCCGTTGCTGCCGCGCAGCGGAATGGGAAATTCTCCGCCGGCAATGAAGCTCGCAGCTTCGCCTGATAGCGCTGTGAGATTAGGTTCCGCCAGCGTGCGCATCAGCCCGGTCCGCTCGAGCGCCTCGACAACCGCCGCCACCGACTGGTTTCCCGTCTGCCAGCCAATCCCTCCTGCCGTTCCGGCGGATCCGGAAACTCCAGACGCAATCGTGGGCGCCACCGAACCGGTCACGGGAAACGCGTTCGTGATTATCTTCTGGAACGTGAAATTACCCGAGTTCAGGACAGCGTTCTTCACGTCCACGCCGAGACGGCGCAGTGCCTCGCGTTGGATTTCCGCCACCGTGACTTTCAGCAGAACCTGCTCTTTGGCGGGCTCCACCACGGTCAGCAGGTTGACCACGCTGTCCTTCTTCTTCATCGCGCGCTGTGCGAGCTCGGCGGCGCGGTTGGCGTCCACCGGCGTCATCACGCTGCCACTCAGCACCACGTTGTCGCCCATCGTGTCGACGCTGATCTTCGAGCCTGGCAGCAGTCGATGGAGCGCTTCGCTGATCGCCGTGAGATCGCGTGCGACCACAATCTCGAGCAGGAGAACCTTCTGCCCGTTGGCGCCCATGAAAAATGCGTTGGCCTCGCCCTGGTCCTTGGCGAGAAGGTAGACTTGGCGCTGCGACTTGACGACGGCGTTGACGACCTCGGGATTGGATACGAGGACGTTCTCCAGATCGACCGGCAGCTCGATCAGCATCGACTTGTCGACACCAATCGTGATCCGGCGCGTCGCGGGCAGCGGCACATTGGCCGGCACCCTCATATAGGAACGATGCCCCGCGTCGGTGCCGAAGCCCGAGGCTTGCTGTCCCTGCGCAACGACGCTCGTGCTGCCGAAGCAGACAGTGCACGCCGCGAGGAAGAGCAGAGCAAACCGGCGAATGCCGATCCACGAATTGAACGTACTTTCGAACACAGTCACATGCCCCCGCTGATACGGAGGACCCACGCGACGCAATACATCTGGCCCCCAGCCGGGGCAGACAAACCATACGCCGATCGTGCCACGTCTCTCTTCTCAGGGCGCCACCACGCTGGAGCCGCATCGGGAGAACTCGTGCACTGTCGGACGTCGTGACCTTCGCTCAAACCCAGCCTAGTGTCGTCACTGCCATGACTGCACCCCAGGCGAGGCCTCGACCGCTAGGTCCCTGCCTACCCCACACCAACAAGTGATCACGAAATCTTTCGCAGCGAACAGCCTTCCCTCACTGGGCCCTGTGACCTTTACCGGGCCCGTCCACAGCTTGTGCAAGCCGGCCGCCCTCTATTGTCGGCGCGTCTTTCAGAGCTGGAACTGGGCTGAATCGGCGATTTCGCGCCAAACGGCTAAGCGGTACGCAGAATTTTTCGCACTGGGCCGACGCCCGCTTCAGACGCGGCCGCCAGCAGCTGAGCGAACTGTGCATAAGCCTGCTGTAGCCGGAACATAATCCTAATGCGCGGCAGACGACCCGTCAGTCCGCCGCCCTTTGGCACGCAATCAGCCTGCGACGCGCAGATTCGAGATCTCGCGGCCGATGGCCTGGAACACCTGATACAGCGCGGCGCCGTCACTGGCCGCGAAGGACTTGGTGCTGTCGGTCGCACAATCGTTGAGCAGCGCGCGGGTCGTGGCGTCGACATTCGGTCGAAAAGCGATGGTGTAGATGACGATGCCACGTGCCTTCGCGTTCGTGCAGGCCGAGCGCATCTTCGCATTCATCGCATTCGTGAGCGCCGACGCCGAATTCGTGTTGCCGAGCCGTCCCTTCGCGCCGAAGCCGAATGCGCCATAGCTTGTCCAGTTGTGGTTTCCACTGTAGCGGTTGTAGGTGTTCTGGCCGTCGGTCATCAGGACGATGACCTTCTGGTTTTTTTCCTCGCTCCAGGAGCGCCCGGTCGTGAACGGCACTTCGGGCGAGAGCAGGCGCCATCCCCACATCAGCCCTTCGCCAATATTCGTGAGACCGTTCGCGACCATCGCATCGATAGCCGCCGTCACATCCTCCTTGTAGGACGTGAGCTCGGTCACCGGCGCCGTCGTGCACCCGTAGTTGGGCCCGAGTCCGGACGGCGTCGCGGCGCCCTCGTACTTGCACATGCGCGCCTGCGCTTCGGCCGGTGTCATCGGCTTCGGGCCGTACTCATCGCAACGCTGTTGGCGCGTGTTGTACTTCGTGCAGACCTGCTCGGGCTTCGGGCAGCTGCCGCCAAAATCGTTCAGGTAATTGTTCTGATACTGATACGTGACGTTCTCGGGAACGTTGCCCTTATCGGGCTCGTCAGGCGAGAACATCGGCACGAACAGGGTCGCCGGCGTCCCCGAGGAGGGCTGTGCATCGTTCACGTCGTAAGGCGCCGGGCGCGCTTCGACGCAGCCGCGCCATGGCGTGCCGAGATCGTTGAAGAGCTGGAGCCGCGTGCGCGGCGATGCGAAATTCTCATGGTGGATCGGGGACTGTCCCTCAGTGTCGATCCAGCCCGCGTCCCGATGGTGAGCACCGACATTGACGGAGCCCGCGAACGGCACCACGCCAATGTGGACCTTGTCGTTGCCCATGGCACCTGCAAAGACCACATCAACGAGATTTCGTGCAGCGTCCTTGAGCTCGGCTATGGGTGCGCCAGCCATGGATCCGGAGTTGTCGAGCACGAGCGCGACCTCGACAGTACCGTCACCGCGCACAACGCGCGTGCCGGCCCCGATCGCCGTGTCTCTGACGCCGAAGACGTTCATCAGCGTCGTCGGATGCCGGCCGCCCGACGTGATTTTCACTTCGCCGGTCGCCGCGTCCATTTTCATGTCTGTGATGGCGAGCGTGGTCCCATGGCGTACGTTCGCCTTGAAGAAGGCCTCAGCGGATGCCGGACCTGACTCCTCCTGATCAGGCCTGCCGAGGCGATGGGCGGCCGCCAGAGCGGCTGCGTCGATCGCACGTTGCATACGAAGATGCTCGATCTCGACCCGCGCATAGTCGATCGCGATCGCGGCAGCGAGACCGAAGACCGAGAAGCCGATTGCGAAAATGATGATGGTGACGCCGCTCTGATCGGCCCGGAAACGCCGGGAGAGCGCGCACAAGCCTCGCCACGCCGCCAGACGGCGCCCTGCCCCGTTAACGTCCCTCATCGACTCGCCTCCTGACCCCTGCAAGGCGGACGATAGGCGGGCGATGGCTGCAGTCGCGTAAAGCAATTGCTAGCAACTTTATGCAGTTTCACATTACCTGCGGGAGGGTAAATTTCTCGGGGCGAGCAAAAGCGGGCATCAGGCACCCGCCCCCCCGCGAACGGGCCTCAGCGGAGTGTGGTAGCCGCCACCCACCAGCCTGGATTGCGCCCGCGGATGCGCTGCGCGGCCGTTTCGGCAGCCGAGGCGGTCTCGAAAAGCGCGAAGCACGTCGCGCCGCTCCCTGACATGCGGGCGAGACGAACGCCGGGCTCGCCGCCAAGCATCGACAGAACGGCCCCGACAGCCGGGCAGAGGCCCCGCGCCGCCGGCTCGAGATCGTTACCGCCAGCGCCAACGTAGGCCAGGACCGAAGTCACCTCCGGGAAGGAGCCCGGTACAGCAGGGGGCTCGACATAAGCGGGTACGGGCGACGCGCCGAGTGCCCGGAAGACGGCTGCGGTCGCGAGGGGCACGCCCGGATTGACCAGGACCGCTGGCAGAGGCGGCAGCGCCGGCACCGGCACCGTCTCACGGCCGATGCCCCACATGAGCTGGGCTGTGCTCTCCAGGCAAACAGGAACATCAGCACCGAGCGAGGCCGCGAGCGACTGCCAATCGATCGTCGCAGCGGAGCCTGGGTTCGCGCGCCGGACCGCGCGTAACACGGCGGCGGCATCAGCCGATCCCCCACCGATACCGGCCGCGACTGGCAACTGCTTGTCGATGTGTACACTACCTAGAGCGAGACCGGGCGCGGTCTCCGCGAGCGCCCGCAGGGCGCGGGCAGCAATGTTTTCGCCGTCGATGGCGCTCGCATACGGGCCGCTCGCCGTCACACCTGGCGGAGCCCCTACCCGCAAAGTCACCTCGTCGCCGATGTCGGCGAACGCCACCAGGCTCTGGAGTTCATGATAGCCGTCCGCCCTCCGACCCAGTACGCGGAGCGTAAGGTTGACCTTCGCGCGCGCGATCTCGGTCAGGATCACGGGAGGTGTCGCGGACATTTACCGGAGCTGCTGCGAAGCCGGCCCAACCTGGTTGTCTGTGCGCTTCTTGCGCTGCGCATCGCCGCGCGCCTGCTGATTGGGACGCTTCACGGTGCGCGGCTGCGCCCGTACGGGCAGGCCTTCGGTGAGCTTCGACTTGATCTTGTCGAGGTCATCCTGCTCCGGATTCAGCGTCAGCGCCTGGCTCCACTGGAAGCGTGCCTCGCGGCGCCGGCCGACCCGCCAATAGGCGTCGCCGAGATGGTCGTTGAGAATCGGGTCCTGCGGCATCAGCTCGACAGCCCGTTCGAGATAGCGCACCGCCTCCCGGTAGTTGCCGAGGCGATAGTGCGCCCAACCGAGACTGTCGACGATGTGCCCATCATCGGGGCGCAGACGCACGGCCTTGCGGATGTGCTCCATGCCGAGCTTCAGGTTCTTGTTCTGGTCGACCCAGGAGTAGCCCAGATAGTTCAGCACCGACGGCTGCTCGGGCGACAGCTTCAGCGCGCGCTGAAGGTCATTCTCCGCCTTGGGCCAATTCTTGGAGCGCTCATAGGCCGTGCCGCGGGCAAAGAAGAACGTCCAATGCTGCTTCTGCGGCGGCCCCATCCGATCGATGAGCCGATCGTAGTAGGTGATCGCCTCATCGTAGCGCTTGCGCGAGCGCATGATATTGCCGAGGGCATCGAGCGCGCGGATATCGGAGTTGTCCTCGTCTGCCATACGCTCGAGCAGCGTGCGCGACTCGTCAAGGCGCTCGAGCTGATTGAGCAGCAGCGCCTTCCTGACCCTGATGGAGCCCTCGATGGGCGTGCCTTCGGGAATGCGCTCGTAAGCCCGGATGGCGTTCTCGTAGCGCTTCGTTGTCTCGTAGACGGAAGCAAGCGCCGCGAGCGCAAATGGTGACTTCGGGTCCAGATGAAGCGCGAGTTGCAGGTAGACCGTCCCGAGGCCAACCCCGCCTTCGCTCGAGAGCGCTTCGCCGAGGCCGAAGAAGACCTCCGCCAAGCCCTCGTTCGTGTTCGAGACGAGCAGAGGCACCTTGTCGCCTCGGTCGAGAGCCTCACCGAGCGCGGTGATATAGGGATGGACATTGCCGGTCGTCCGCCGCGAATGCTCAGCCACAATAGAGCGCGCAAGCTTGCGATCGCCACGTGCGGCGGCGTGCTGAGCATAGGCGAGCGTCAGCCGCACAAGACGCTGCTCGCTGCGGAAGATACGCTCGTAGAGCCGGCCTGCTTCCTGGTGGCGCCCCGCGAGATCGCTGATCAGCGCCTTGTGATAGCGGAGATAGAACTGCGCCCAGTCGGCCTGCTTCAGCCCATCGAGCTGCGCGAGCGCGCCATCGACGTCCCCGCGTGCGTAGCGGGTCCAGGCCGTCGCGAGGGTGCTCGTCACTTCGCCGACGAGGCTCACCGCAGCGCGCTTGAATTTCTCGCCGGCGTCGTTGTAATCCGCCCGCTTTGCCGCTTCTACGCCGAGCACGAGGCCTGCAACACGGTGCGATGCGTGCATCGCCAGCAGCCGCTGCGCCAGATCGGCGGTCTCCGAGATCTGCCCCTCGGTGACATCCATCAGAAGAGACTGCTCGAGAAGCGTCTCGTTCTCGGGATCCCGCGAGAGGGCTCGCCTGAAGAACTCCGCCGCGGACTCGGTGTCATGCTGGCCGCGCGCCACACGGCCTGCGAGGTAGCCGCCGAAGGACGGCCGCACCTCGGATTGGCTCTCATTCCCGCGCGCGTTGGCCGGCTGGAAGATTGGGCAAGCCACAAGGGCGGCGATCAGCGCGGCACGCGCGAAAGGCATCTCATCTCTCCACAGGCCGCACGTATCGCACTGCGCTGGCCTGAAATACCCCGATCAATGGCTCGCACCCCGTCCCCGGGGACCTAGCCTAACAACTGCGGCACTATCTTGGCCAGTCGATCACCAGTGAAATCAACTCAATTATAAGTTTGCCTGTGCCGAATGCCCACCTGGCGCGGGTGTTCTCGCGACAAAACGTCCTGCAACATCAGGCTCTACCGGCAATCTCTACTGGCCGCCGCGTGGGCGGTGCGTCTCCAGGTGACGCCGAAGCGAGGCGTCGGCCGTGGCATACGGCTCCTGCAGCTCGACGCTCCAATAGCGCAGTTCCGCGAGCGGGATCGGCTCCCCAGTCACCGCACAGAGGACATAGTCCCCCGGGGCCACGACCTGAAACTCGCCGTCCAGATATTTTACCTTGGCCTCGCCCCGGAAACCGAACAGGCGTTCAAACCGATTCATTGTAGCAATCGCGGCCTTTCTGTCCTCACCTTGACGTGGGGATCCACCCGCGTCGGCGGCCGTAGGTTACATGGGTGGCCCGGTGGGCGCCAGCCATCTCGCACGCGACACCTTGTGCCATAACGCTTTATACGAACTGCTAACTTTGCAGCAGCGTCCGCAAATCCGGGGGATCGGCAAGATGTATCCAACAGGGCGCCGCAGAACGGATCAGGTTTCCAGGATCATCGAAGCGCCGCCGCACGCCGTTTATCGGGCGCTGGTCGACCGCGACGCCCTGCAAGCATGGCTGCCACCCAAAGGCATGAGGGCCGAGATCAATGCATTCGAGCCTCGGGCGGGCGGGGCCTATCACGTGACGCTGTACTACGAGAATGACCACTCCGCCGGAAAGACCGCCGCGAATGCCGATGTCGTCAAAGGGCAATTCGTCGAGATCGTCGAGAACCAGCGGGTCGTGCAGCAGTTCGCGTTCGTGTCCGACGATACAGCCTTCGCGGGCACCATGATCATGACATGGCGGCTGGCCCCCGTACTGGAGGGCACCGAGGTCACGATCGTTTGCGAGAACGTGCCCGAAGGGATCCGGAAGGAAGATCACGAGGCCGGCATGCGCTCGACGCTCGGGAACCTCGCGGCCTTTGTCGGGTAAGAGTGAGCCTGGGCCCGCCTTGACACCCAGCCCGGCGACCTGCCACAAGCCCCCTCCGCAAGACATCCGTCTTACCTGCGTGGTTGGCAGCGAGTGAGAGGAGCAGGATACCATGGCCGAGATCACCCTGACATTTCCGGACGGCGCCAAGCGCCAGGTCCCCGCCGGCACCACCGGCATCGATGTGGCGAAGTCGATCGCACCGTCGCTGGCGAAGCGTACAGTCGCCATGGTTCTCAATGGAACCTTGAGTGACGCCGCCGACGCGATCACGGCCGACGCCACCATCAAATTCGTCTCGCGCGCCGATCCGGAAGCCCTCGAGCTGATCCGGCACGACACCGCGCACGTCCTCGCCGAGGCGGTTCAGGATCTCTGGCCCGGCACCCAGGTCACAATCGGTCCTGTGATCGAGAACGGCTTCTTCTACGACTTCGCCAAGGACGAGCCTTTCAAGCCCGAAGATCTCCCGGTCATCGAAAAGAAGATGCACGAGATCATCGCGCGCAACGCCGCCTTCAAGAAGGACGTTTGGAGCCGCGACAAGGCGAAGGATTATTTCCGCGCCAAGGGCGAACTCTTCAAGGTCGAGCTGGTCGACGCGATTCCCGAGGGCGAGGACGTCAAGATCTATAGCCAGGGCGACTGGCTCGATCTCTGCCGCGGTCCGCACATGACCTCTACCGGCCAGATCGGCAAAGCCTTCAAGCTCATGCGCTTCTCGGGGAGTTACTGGCGCGGCGACGCCCAGGGCCCGCAACTGCAGCGCATCTACGGCACAGCCTTTGCCGAGGAAAAAGAGCTGGCTGCCTATCTCACGCAGCTCGAGGAAGCGGAGAAGCGCGACCACCGCAAGCTCGGCCGCGAGATGGACCTGTTCCACTTCCAGGACGACGCGCCCGGTACCGTGTTCTGGCACCCCAAGGGCTGGACACTCTTCCAGGGCCTCATCACCTATATGCGGCGCCGTCAGGTTGCGGAGGGCTATGTCGAGGTAAATTCACCGCAGCTTCTGGAGCGCTCGCTCTGGGAGACCTCCGGACACTGGGAGACCTATCACGCGAACATGTTCGTCACGGAAACCGAGGACGAGCGGGTGTTCGCGCTGAAGCCCATGAACTGCCCCGGCCACGTGCAGATCTTCAAGCATGGCCTCAAGAGCTATCGCGAGTTGCCGATCAAGATCGCGGAGTTCGGCTGCGTGCACCGCTACGAGCCTTCGGGCGCACTGCACGGCCTCATGCGCGTGCGCGCGTTCACGCAGGATGACGCACACATCTTCTGCTCGGAGGAGCAGATCGCCGAGCAGTGCCTCGACATCAATCAGTTCATGCTGTCGATCTACAAGGACTTCGATTTCGAGGACATCCACATCAAGCTCGCGACAAGGCCGGAGAAGCGCGTCGGCGCCGACGAGCTTTGGGATAAGGCCGAGACCGCCATGATGGGGGTGCTCGACCAAATCAAGCGCGAGACGAACAACCGCATCCAGACCTCGATCGCCGAGGGCGAGGGTGCGTTCTACGGCCCGAAGTTCGAGTACCATCTCCGCGACGCGATCGGGCGCACCTGGCAGTGCGGCACGACCCAGGTCGACTTCAATCTACCTGCCCGCTTCGGCGCCTTCTACATCGACGCCAATAGCGAGAAGCGCACGCCGGTGATGATCCACCGCGCGATGTTCGGTTCGCTCGAACGCTTCATGGGCATTCTCACCGAGAACACCGCGGGCCATTTCCCACTGTGGCTCGCGCCCGTGCAAGCCGTGATCGCGACGATCGTCTCGGATGCGGACGAGTACGCGCTCAAGGTGACAGCCGAGCTGCGCCGCGCGGGCCTGCGCGTCGAGACCGATCTTCGCAACGAGAAGATCAACTACAAGGTGCGTGAGCACTCGCTCGCCAAGGCGCCGGTCATTCTCGTTGTCGGCAAGCGAGAGGCCGAGGAAGGCAAAGTCGCCATGCGTCGCCTCGGCAGCAACGAGAACAAGACGCTGACGCTCGCCGAGGTGAAGGCCTTGCTCATCGACGAGGGCGAAGCGCCGGACCTCAAGCGGGCGCGGGCGGAGAGCGCGTGACGCTCCCCGCATGACCGTTCGTCAGATCCAGTGGCTGATTGCGGCTGTCTTTTTCATTCTGGGCGGCTGGGCGCTTCTGGCTCCGCGCAGCGTCATCAACCTGGCGCTGCTGCCCGAACATCGCCTCGATGCGCGCATTCTTCCGTTCACGGTGGCGTGCTTCGGCGCCCAGGCCATGATCGCGGGGCTATTCGCGGCATTCTCGCGATTTACGCGGGCAACGTTCCTGGCCTACGGGATCGCGCTTATCCCGTTCTTCGTCTTCAACTGGTGGTTCACGTTCGTCGATCCGATCTTCACCATCGTCGGATTGATCGACGCCGTCGGCAATGTCGTGATGCTGGCGCTATGCATCGCTGGCTGGCGTAAGGCCGAAGCCTGACCCAGATCACGGATTGCCGGACGGTGCCTGCTGAGGTGCGGGCTCGCCAAATGCCGCTGACCGAACAGCCTCGAGCGCCACGAGACCTACCTTGAGATAGCCGGCCGCGCGGAGCTGATCGAGCACGCCAATCAGCTCGCCATAAGGCACGGTCTTGTCGGCGCGCAGAAAGAGGCGCGTATCGCGATTGCCGTTCGTCACACGCGCGACGGTCGTCAGGAACATCGGCTTTCCGACCGTATCCTCGCCGACGGCGATCTCGAGGTTCGCCTTGATCGTCACGTAGATGGGCTTTTCCGGGCGCGGTTGCGGCTTCGCCGATGCTGCCGGAAGCTGCACGGCGATGTCGACCGTCGAGAGCGGCGCTGCCACCATGAACACGATCAGCAGCACGAGAATCACATCGATGAACGGCGTGACGTTGATCTCGTGCATCTCGTCGTCGTCACCATCCTCTCTGTCGCGAATACCGCCTGCCATTAGGCCTGCCCCCGTCGCGCAAGCACTACGGGCGGCCGGTTCGCGGCGCGGCGATCGATGTCGCGCGACACGAGCCGCTCGACTTCATCGCTCGTCTCGCGCACGAGCGCCCGATAGCCGGCAATCGAGCGGCTGAGCTGGTTGTAGAGGATCACGGCTGGGATAGCGGCCACGAGGCCGATCCCTGTCGCGAGCAAAGCTTCGGCGATGCCGGGCGCGACCACGGCAAGGCTCGTCGTCTGCGACTTCGAAATGCCGATGAAGCTGTTCATGATGCCCCAGACCGTGCCGAAGAGACCGACGAAGGGTGACGTCGCTCCGACAGTGGCGAGAAAGCTCATGCCGCGCCGCATGCGCCGCGTCAGCGCCGCATCGAGGCCGGAAAGGCGCGAGGCCACGCGTTCCTTGAGCCCGGCGCCGTTCAGCACGTCCTCCGAAAGCTCGATCTCCGCGTGCGCGACCCTCACCATGCCTTTTGCGACGGCCGTCCGCCGCGTCAGATGCATAGCCGCTGAAGCGAGTGATGGCTCTTCGGCGAGAGCCCTGAGCCCGCGACGCAGCGAGATGCGCGCCGTCATCAGCTCCATGAGCTTCGCGAGCCAGACCGTCCAGACGCCGAGCGAGGCGATCGCGAGACCGACCATCACCGCCTTCACGACGATGTCGGCCGCCATGAACATGCCCCAGGGCGAAAGGTCGTGGGGCAGCTGCTGCGATCGTTCGATACCAGCTGGCGGAAGGGCGATCGGCGCCCCCGGAGCTGAGCCCGCCGCATCGCTAAAGGGCGGCGCTTCGCCTGACGTGGGTGCCGGCACTGTCGTCGGGAGATCGACCGCCGGGCCGGGAGTGACCGAAGCTGGCGGTGCAGGGGGCGGCTGCGTCGTCTGCGCGCTTTCTTGAGTCGGCGCCAGAGGCACCGCCTGGGCGAAGGCCGGCACCTGCGAGAGGGTTGTTGCTAGGAGCAGGCCCATCGCAAGACGAGCGCAGAAAACGGTGGTCCTCACGCAGCTTTCCCCTTGTGCGGCTGTTTGGGCGACGTGCCGCCCTATCGATCGGAGGAACGCCCCCGCGAGGGGCGCCCCGGCGCGAAGTGGCTCGTGCCACCCACAAGGCTTTGCTACATTTGATGACTCCGGTAGTCTAGTTTTAGTTTGCCGCAGCGCCGGCTGCATAGTGGGCAGCAGGCAGCGCATGACCAATGTCCGCAATTATACTTGACTCTAGTAGTATAGATAAGTTTTGTCATCTCGTGCTTGCCGGGTCCCGGCAGCATGTGGGTCCGACGCCTGACGGGGCAGCAATGGATCCGGATGCGATATGGAGGCGTCGTCCGAGGGGGGATGGCTCCTCCGTGTGAGCCGGTCTCGTGGCCGCTGCGGCGCTGCGCGTCGTTTTCGGAGGGCTCCTTGCCTCCCTCCCGAAGGACGGCTGAGGCGCCGCTCGGCTTGGCTGGCCGCCCCCGCGGATGCCCGGGCATGACATGATCCCCCGATCATGTGTCGGGCATCCGCGGGAGAGTTCCCCGAGATAGCCCATGGCTTGCAGCGTCACCGGATCATGACAGTATGTGCTGTCATCACTCCGGAGATCCCCATGGCGCTCATCAACTACATCGTGCCCGTAGAATTCGACTTCGGCGCCATCAAGACATTGCCGGCGGAATGCGGCGCACTGGGCATGAGCCGCGTGCTGCTCGTGACGGACAAGGGATTGCGCGCGGCAGGCCTCGTCGACCGCATTCTGGAGTTGCTGAGGCCGGCCATCGACGTCGAGGTCTTCGACGACGTGCCGACCAATCCCACCGAAGCCGCGACGCTCGCGGCTGCCGAGCGCTACAAAGCCACGGGCCGCAATGGCATTGTTGCGCTCGGTGGCGGCTCGCCGCTCGATCTTGCCAAGGCCGCAGCACTCATGGCCTCGCATCCGGGCCCGCTGGCGCAGTACGCCTTCATTCTCGGCGGCCTGCCGAAGATCACCGCTGCCGCACCACCCGTGATCGCGATTCCGACGACAGCCGGCACAGGCAGCGAAGTCGGACGCGGCGCCATCATCACGCTGGCCGATACCCGCAAACTCTCGTTCTCGAGCCCTCACATCGCGCCCAGGAAGGCAATTAGCGATCCCGAACTGACGCTCGGTCTGCCGCCCGGCCTCACGGCAGCAACGGGTATGGACGCCCTCACGCATTGCATCGAGACCTTCATATCGCAGCGCATCAACCCGCCGGCCGACGCCATCGCACTCGACGGCGCTGAGCGTGCGTGGCAGTGGATCGAAAAGGCGACGAGCGAGCCCGGCAATCGCGAGGCACGCTGGCACATGATGATGGCCTCGATGCACGGCGCACTTGCCTTTCAGAAGGGGCTTGGTGCGGTGCACGCCATGTCGCATCCGCTCGGCGGCATCAGCGAGGTTTCGTTGCATCACGGCACGCTCAATGCGGTCATCCTGCCGGCCGTACTGCGTTTCAATGCCGATCATGTCGGCGAGAAGTACGCGACGCTGAAGCGTGTGTTCGGCCTACCTGCGAGCGCCGATTTGCCTGATGCCATCGCCGCGCTGAGTGCCCGGCTCGGACTGCCGGCGAACCTCAGAGCCATGGGCGTGCCAAAGAGCGTCTTCCCGCGCATGGTCGAGGGCGCCATGGCGGATCATTGCACGCCGTCGAACCCGCGCCCGCCGACACCTCAGGACTACGCAAAGCTCTTCGAGGACTGTTGGGAATAGCCCCACAGGACCGCACTCGACAAAGAAACATCACGGGAGAAGAACGCCATGGCGGCCATCGAGAAGATCGAGACCGGATTTTACCGCGTACCGCTACCGGTACCACTCTCAGACTCCACACACGGCACCATGACCTCATTCGAGCTGATCACGGCCCGCGTGCGCGATGCCGACGGAGCGGAGGGCGTCGGATACACCTACACGACCGGCCACAATGGCGGCGCTGTCGCCCGCCTGCTCGCGCGCGACATTCCCGAGATCGTCGGTCATGAGGACGCCGATCGCATCGAGCAACTCTGGCAGAAAGTCTGGTGGGGCCTGCATTACGGCGGGCGCGGCGGACCGAGCGTGCTCGCGCAATCCGCCTTCGACATGGCACTGTGGGATCTCAAGGCGCGTCGCGCGAACCTGCCGCTCTGGCGCTTGCTCGGTGGACATGATCCGGCCGTGCCCTGCTATGCCGGCGGTATCGATCTCCATCTCTCCGTCGACGACCTCATCAAGGAGCACGACGCCAATCTCGCGAAGGGCTTCCGCGCCATCAAGATGAAGGCGGGCCGCCCGCGGATGTCTGAGGATGTCGAGCGCATCAAGGGATTGCGCGGCTATCTCGGCGAAGGCTTTCCGCTCATGGCGGACGCGAATATGGCCTGGACGGCCGACGAAGCCATCCGTCGCGCGCGGGCCTTCGAGCCGTACGGGCTCGTCTGGCTCGAGGAGCCGATTATTCCCGATGATGTCGCTGGCCATGCGCGCGTCGTCGCCCATGGCGGCGTACCGATCGCGACGGGCGAGAACCTGCGCTCGCTCTACGAGTTCAAGGCGCTGATTGCGGCGGGTGGGGTCAGCTTCCCCGAGCCGGACGTGACCAACTGCGGCGGTATCACCGTCTTCATGAAGGTCGCGCACCTCGCCGAGGCCTTCAATCTGCCCGTCACTTCACACGGCGCGCACGATGTATCGGTGCACCTGCTCGCAGCCTGCCCAAACCGCAGCTTCCTCGAGATCCACGGCTTCGGACTCGACCGCTACATCGGCGAGCCATTGCCCCTCTGCGAAGGCAATGCCATTGCGCCTGATCGACCGGGGCACGGCGTCAGTTTCGATTGGGCTGGCCTCGGCAAGCACACGGCAGCTTAGGGACCGAACTCATCATCGGGATTTGACGACGCGCTCGGGCTTTCCCTTGCGCGTCGTCTTGGCCATTTTCCTGAGTTCAGCCTCGCTCATGCTCTCGACCATCTCGCGTGAGGCGCCCTTGAGCTTGCTCTTCTTGACCTCACCGCGCTTGGCAGCCAGCGCCGCGCCGGCCGCCTTCTGCTGTGCCTTAGATTTGGCTGGCATGGCCGTTCTCCGCTAGAGTTGATGAAGCCCCAACGCGCGCACGTGCTGCTTCGTTCGGGCCGGGAACATTTCGCCGTTGCGATGGTTCGCCAATAATCAGCATCTGGGAGGTTGAAAATGATCAGGGCCTTGCTCGCTTGTGTCAGTGCAGTTGCTCTCGCCGCGACAGCGGCTGTCGCGCAGGACACCACGACCGCCACGGCGACATTCATCAGTAAAGCCGGCAAGGAGAGCGGCACCGCGAAACTCACCGGCACCGAGAAGGGTGTCCTCATCGAGATCGAGGTGAACGGTCTTCCGGCAGGCCAGTGGGTCGCCTTCCATGTGCACGAGACCGGCTCATGCGAGCACGCAGGTGGTCACATGTCCGCCGGCGGTCATTTCAATCCGGCCAAGGCAGCGCACGGCTTCAATGACGCCAAGGGCCCACATGCCGGTGACATGCCGAACCAGTACGTGGCGGCCGACGGCTCACTCAAGGCGCAGGTCTTCAACAGCTTCGTCCGCCTCGACAAGGGTGACACGGCCATTCGCGGCAAGGCCTTGATGATCCACGGCAAGGCCGACGACTACAAGACTCAGCCCACGGGTGATGCAGGCGACCGTCAGGCCTGCGGCGTGATCAAATAGGTTGCTGCTTCAGGTCGGGCATATAGTCGATGTGCTCGACCTAGCATCCGGGAAGGCCCCGCGCCGCGCTCATGCCCTGTATGCGCGGCGCGGCCGTCTGTGACCTCGCGCGTTTAGCGGAACTTCGTCGATGAATGGACTGATCGCATGGTCGTCATCATCGAGGGGAACGTAGCAAGGCAGCTCCGCATAGTGCGGGTCGGCGTCATGCGCGAACCAGTCGCCTGCAAGTGCATCCAGATCGATCACCTCGTCGAATGGCTCAAATGCCCTTTCGTCCACGGACCAGCTCCTAGCTGAATGCCAACGCGTGC
>Ga0307505_10001813_pt1 | contig 16182 bp, 18 predicted proteins | sample 23_S_MG_FD_202183 | JGI IMG/M metagenome (GOLD analysis project Ga0307505, IMG submission 202183) | Soil microbial communities from Populus trichocarpa stands in riparian zone in the Pacific Northwest, United States - 23_S | ecosystem: Environmental > Terrestrial > Soil > Riparian zone > Trees...
GTGAACCCGTCGCCGACAGCCCACCAGTCGACCCCCAGGTCGCGGGCAACCTTCTCCTCCCCCACCGACCACTCGCCCGACTTGAGGAACTGGATGACTGCAACACGCCATCCCCGTGCGACCGCGCGCATCATCGTCCCGAACGCGGCGGTCGATTTTCCCTTCCCGTCACCGGTGTTGATGAGGAGAAGCGACTTCGCCCGCACCGATCCCTTGAGAGGCGGCTCAGTCGGCGGGGTCTGGTGTTGGGCCATTGGCTCTCCTGACGGGTACGACTACCGGGCCTTCCGGATCGTGGATCACCCTTATCCCGGCACCGTAGTGAGCGATGAGATTCGCTTCCGTCAACACGTCCTCCGGGCTGCCCTCGGCAACGAGGAGGCCTCCACTCATCAGCAGAAGTCTGTCGACGAATCGGCCAGCCAAGGTGAGATCGTGGGCGGCCATGACGACGGTGAGGCCCTCACGCCGGCGCAGGTCGTCGACGACGTCGAGGACCTCGACTGCGTGGCCAACGTCGAGACTGGCGGTGGGCTCGTCGAGAAGGAGCACCGGTGCCTCCTGAGCCAAGGCTCGGGCGAGGACGGCTCGCTGTGCTTCACCACCTGAGAGGGTGCCCAAAGGTCTCCGGGCGAACTCGCCCAAATCGAGCTTGTCGAGGGCGAGACGAACCACCTCCACGTCGTGCTTGGTCTCGGCCGCCAGATAGCCGAGGTGGGGTGTGCGCCCCAGCATGACGTAGTCGGCGACACCCATCTCCTCGGGAAGATGAGGTCGTTGTGGCATCCAGGCCATGTCCAAACCGGGCCGCTTCTCTCGACCACCGAGGGACACGCTCCCGGCATGCGCCACCACTCCGACCGCGGTCTTCAGCAGGGTCGTCTTGCCTGCCCCATTGGGTCCAATGAGCCCCACCCACTCCCCGTCGGCGACTTCGAGGCTGACCGGGCCCAGCACCTTCTTGCCGTCGTATCGGACCGCCACATCAGACCAGACGATCACGAGGGCCCTCTCATCGTGCGCAGGACGAGGAGGAAGAACGGCGCACCGACGAAGGCGGTGACCACACCAATCGGCAGTTCGGCCGGCGCCACGACCGTGCGGGCGGCGATGTCGGCGAGCATCAGGAACGAGGCTCCGAACAACAGAGACAGGGGGACGATCACCCGGTAGCTCCATCCAAAAAGGAGACGGATGGTGTGGGGAACGATGATTCCTACGAACCCGATGAGCCCACTCGCCGACACAGCGGCCGCCGTCGCCAGGGTTGCCGCCAAGACCACGATCCCCCGCACCCGGCTCACCCTCACGCCGAGGGCAGTGGCCTCGTCATCGCCCAAGCTGAGCACGTCGAGGAGACGTCGCGCACCGAAGAGCACGACCACAGCCACCACTGCATAAGGGAGCAGCTCGACGACGTCGCTCCAGCCCACGGTCACCAGCCGCCCGAGGATCCACGAGTAGACCTCGCGAAGAGTCTCCACGTTCTGCTGGAGGAGATAGGTCTGCACAGCGGTGGCGAATGCGGCGACGGCGACACCGGAGAGGATCAGCGAGGTGGCCGAGCGACCACCCACCGATCGTCCCAAGGCGTAGGTCACCACGACGGCGCCGAGCCCACCCACGAAGGCGAACGGAGCGAGGAGGGTGGACTGCTGGGTGACCGAAAAGGCGATGGTGGCGCCGAGACCGGCTCCGGCGGCGACTCCGAGGAGATATGGGTCAGCGAGTGCGTTGCGAAACACCCCCTGGTAGGAGGCCCCTGCCACCGCCAGGATCGCTCCAACCATGGCACCCAGAACCACCCGGGGAAGACGAATCTCGAAGAGGATGCTCGTCTCGAGCTCGGTCAGCCCCGACTCGATGTCGATTCCAGGCACCGCGTCGAGCAAGGCCCGAACGACCTCCAACGGGTCGAGCCCTGCGGCACCCACGGTCACTCCGAGCAGCGCAGAGAGAACGACTGACGCCACCCCGATCGAAAGAGCTGCCCAACCGACACGGGTGGTACGGGCCGCGTTCGAGGTGACGTCGTGGCTCAACTCCTACCGACGTAGTCATCCAGTGCGTCGGATATGGATCGGGCGAACTCGACGATCCGGGGCCCCCATCGAGAGGCGACGTCGGAATCGAGCTCGTAGACGTTGTCCTCCCGCACGGCGCTGAGCACGTCCCATCCGGGGCGAGCGGCCACCGTATCGGCAGACTCCCCGTAGAAGGAGTCGGCGAGGAAGATGAGATCGGGATCGGATGCGACCACGAACTCGCTCGACAGCTGCGGGTATCCGAACGCGGAGCCGTCCTCGTCGGCCGGGTCGGCGATGTTCGCCAGCCCGAACATCGAGTAGACCTGACCGAAGTATGTGGCTGACGTCACCGTGTAGAGCGTGGAGTCGATCTCGTGGAAGTAGCTGGTTCCTACTTCCACCTCGGGTGCCTCGTCGGCGATCTTGTTCAGCTCCGTCTCGATCGATTCGCTGACAACGATGGCCTCCTCGGGGTGGCCGGTCGCCGACCCGATCGCCTCGATTTGGCGATAGGTGTCGTCAAGGGTCACCGCGGCGCCAAAGCTGACCACAGGGACACCTGCGGCGTCGAGCGAGGCGACCAGGTCGCCGGGGTCATAAGAGATGAACACGACATCAGGCTCGTAGGCGAGGATCGCCTCGACGTTCGGGGTGAATCCGGAGAGGTCCGTCATCGGGGCCTCCTCGGGGTAGTTGGACTGATCGTCCACTGCTACCACCTGATCGCCGGCACCGACAGCGAACAACATCTCGGTGGCAACCGTCGACAGCGAGATGATCGAGTCCGGCATCTCCTCGATCGTCACCTCGCCGTTGTCGGCAGTGATGGTGACAGGGAAGCCAGCAGCTTCGGCGCTCGTGGTGGTCACCGGCGTGGTCGTGGTGGTCGCCAACGACTCGGTCGTGGTCGTCGTCTCGACGACAGTGGTGGCAGCGTCACCGCCATCGGTGGTTCCGCAGGCTGATATCACCAGCAACGCTGCGAGGAGCAAGGTCCTTCTCATATGAAACATCCTCCGTTTCTGGAGGATGAAGCGGGTCTGTGAGGCGTTCCCTGAGCCTCCACGGGGCCGTCTTCATCCGAGACGTATACGTGGCCCTGGGCTCAGGCGACCTGGCTCATCCATCTCTTCGTCGACGACATTCGTCGGCGACGCGGAGACGCCTTCACAGTTGCGGGACAGCGCCGGGTTCCAACCGGCTTCGCTGCGCCCCTGGGCACCCGCTCTCTACGGCGGGCACCCGGGACAGTAGCAGTGCTAGCCGACGTCTTCGGTGCGGACGTCGAGGGTGGCGTCGACGATGATCTCCTGACCGTCGCGAAGGATGAGAACTTCGACGGTCTCCCCCGGCTGATGTGCTCGCACCTGGGCGACTAGGTCCAGCCAGCCTCGGATTGGCACTCCGCCGAACCCGATCACAACGTCTTCGGTCTGTAACCCGGCGACCTGGGCGGCCGACCCGTCGACGACGTTGGTGATCTCGGTGCCAGCCTGTCCCTCCCGTTCGACGTCGCGACCCTCGACCCCGAGGAACGCTGTCTCGATGGGCTCGCCAGACACGATGGCATCGGCGTAGGTGATGGCGATTTCAGAGGGGACGGCGAATCCGACACCGTCGTTTGCCCCGGTCTCGGTGAAGATCGACACGTTGATGCCAATGACCGCACCTTGGCGATCGACCAGCGGGCCGCCGGAGTTGCCCGTGTTGATGGCGGCGTCGGTCTGCACCATCGACGCGCAGGTGAGTGCTCCGCAGTTGGTTTGATCCACCGCGGAGACAATGCCGGCGGTGACGGTCGAAACCAGCCCCCACGGACTGCCTATCGCGATCGCGGTCTGCCCGACGCGGGGCTTTTCGACGTTGAACGCGGCGGCAGGGAGTCCATTTCGATCGACCTCGATCACGGCGATGTCGACGTCGGGCACCGTGCCGAGGACCGTCCCGCTCACCTGTTCTCCATCGGCGAACCTGACCCGGACTGTCTCCTGGCCATCGACCACGTGGGCTGCGGTGATGATCAGTCCGTCACTGCCATAGATGACTCCGGAACCGACACCACCGGCGGCCTGGATGTGGACGACGGAAGGAAGTATGACCTCTGCCGCCTCCGCGATGGGCTCGTCGAGCGGTACGGGCTCGTACTCTGCGGGGAGGGTCACGTCCACCTCTGGGGCAACGGTCGTGGTCGTTTCATCGATGGCTCCGGCCTCGACTTCGCCCTTCGGGTAGATCCACATGATCACGGCGACAACGAGGGCAACGGCACCGAAGAAGAGGAGTGCCGACAGCCAGCCCGACAGTCGGGGCGACTCCTTCGTTGTCATGTCTTCAGTCAATTCGACCTCCTGGAGCGCCCAAGCTACGCCCCCGGCATTAATTCGCCACTAAACCATCCATTAAGGAACGGTAAAGGGTGTCGCTTGGGGAGGTACTCCCTCATCTTCCCGGATGGGCAGCCACATGACCATGGTGGTCCCCTTTCCGCCGATACCGGCAAACGTGGCCAACGACCCGCCGTGGCCCTCGATGATCTGAGTCACGATCGCAAGCCCGAGCCCCACCCGGTCGCCCGGCTCCTCCGCCAGCCCGGCACCCGAGTCGGCCACACCGAGCCAGGCCCATCCGTCGACGAGACCGCTGCCCACCATCACCTTCGTGCCCGACGGTGCGGCCCTGACCGCATTCTCAACGAGGTTGGACAAGGCGCGGTCGATCGCGATCTCGACACCGACGACTGAGACCGGCGACGCGGATTCGACGATGGTCACACCCCTTTCTGCGGCCACAGGGGCAAAGTCGGCGACCTTCGCCACCACCAGCTGGTAGAGATCGAGTGTCACCGACTGTGCCTTGCCCGTCTGCATCCGCGCCGCGGCGAGGAGGTCGGCGATCATCGTCGACATCTTCTCCGAGTTGCGGCGGATCACCTCTCCTGCCTGCCGCCACTCATCGAGCGAGGCGGCGGGATCATCGGAGACCAGCTCGACGTTGGAGCGGATCACCGTCAGCGGGGTGCGCAGGTCGTGGCTGGTGTCTGCCAGGAACTGCCGCTGGCTGGAGAAGGCAGTGTCGAGACGCTCCAGCATCTCGTCGAACGTGTCTCCCAGACGTTTCAGCTCGTCATCCGGCCCTTCCAGGTCGATGCGACGACTCAGGTCGGAGGCCTGGATCTCATGTGCCACGGTCGTGATCTCCGCTACGGGCTTGAGCACCCGACCCGACATCACCCAGCCGACGACGATGCTCAGGAGGAACAAGAGCCCGACGGCGAGGAGGGTGAACCGAGCCACTTCGTCGAGGACGATCTCGTTGTAGATCGACTCGATGGCACGTACCTCCACCTCGCGGTACGAGGGAAGGACGACCACCTGGCCTGACTCCAGCACGACGTGTCGACCCTGCCAGAGATGGGCCATCATCGTCTCCGATCGCAGCCCACGCTGCACCGCCAGATAGACCAACCCGAGTAAGGCGCCGCCGAGACCGAAGACCAGGGCCGAATACTGCACCGAGAGCCTGAAGCGAATCGATTGCCAGTTAGCCACTGACGTCCTCTTCCAGCTTGTAACCCCGGCCGGCGACAGTGGTTATCAGGGGCGGTTCGCCCAACTTCTTTCGGAGATTGCTCACGGTGACCCGCACCACGTTGGTCATGGGATCGGTCATCTCGTCCCACACATGTTCGAGAAGATGCTCCTGGCTCATCACGTCGCCGGCGTGGGCCATGAAGTAATGGAGGAGCGCGAACTCCTTCGCGGTGAGGTCGAGCCTCTCCTCGTCACGCCGGGCTATGAATCGCGCCGGGTCGAGCTCGAGTGGCCCCACTCGGAGCAGCGGGTCGGTGTCAGTGTCCCTCCGGACCAGAGCACGCACCCGGGCCGACAACTCGGCGAAGGCGAATGGCTTCACCACGTAGTCGTCGGCGCCGGAGTCGAGCCCGGCGACCCGGTCGGCGACATCGTCACGAGCGGTGAGCATGAGGATGCGGGGCCGGTCGCCTTCGAGGGTGGGGAGTTCACCGGACACCAGGTCACGACAGAGTTGCAGACCCGACCCATCGGGCAGATTCCAGTCGAGGAGCACCACGTCGTAGCCAGCCGAACGCAGCTTCACCTCCGCCTCGACGGCCCTGAGGGCGACGTCGACGGCATGACCATCACGACGGAGGCCACGGGCGATCACATCAGCGAGATCGGGCTCGTCTTCGACTACGAGAAGGCGCACGACCCCCCAAGATAAGCCAGGGGACCTAATCGGCGAATAAACCGGGATCAGGCCATCGACGCGGCAAGTATGGAAAGGCCCTTGGACCCATACGGAAACGGCAACCTTTTGCCGATGATGTGAGTCGGAGTAAATGATGGTTGTCACATTCATCACCCAAGACACAGACGGATTCCATACCTACACCGGCCACGTCGTCAGCCGGGGACCATCCACGATCGTCGTCCTGCTGACCGAGCCATTCGGTCTCGCCGGGCGATCGGTCCAGTTCCCGATCAGCGCCGTCGTCGAGGAGAAGGTGATTTCTGCCTAGAGCAGGTCACCTTCCCCGGATAGTCTGACCCCCATGTTCCTCGAGGCTTCGACCCTCACCACCTTTGCCATCGTCGGCGGCGTGGGAGCGATCTTCGGAGTCCTAGGGGGGTTCATCGCCTCCGCCGACAACCTCCTCGGCACGCTGTTGATGGGCATCATCGGTGGCATCGCCATCTCCGCGGTCATGCGGGCCGTCGGGGCACCCGTGATCTACGGGGTCGGCGCGGAGAACTTCTCGGTCGTTTGGGCAGCCTTGGGAGGGCTCCTCCTCGGCTATGTGGTCGGTCGATCAAACGTCTGACGCACCACTAGCCTGACGTCACGCGTCGACGGCCGTCGCCAATCAGAAGGCACCGTGTGAGACGACTCGTGTTCGCTTCACTGCTGTTAGTCGGATGTTCCGCCGTCGCGGCGGGTCAGACCACCACGAGCATGGGTGGACCACCATCCACCAAATCGGCACCCACGACATCGACGACCCCTTCGACCAGCACGACCACCACGAGCAAGCCCACGACCACCACGACCTCAGAACCAGGCTTCGAACACTCGATCGAGGACGTCGACGCCGATCGACTCGCCCACAGCTACACCGCTGACTGTCCGGTCGGGCCTGACGAGGTCGTACTGGTCGACGTCAACCACTGGGGATTCGACGGCGAGGTGCACCATGGCGCCATCGTCGTCGCCAGGTCCCAAGGCGAGGCGGTCGCCGCGATATTCGGAAGACTCTTCGAGCTTCGCTATCCGATCGAGAGCGTCATACCGATCGGCGACCTCCCCCAAGGGATCGAAGACGACGACCCCGATTACAACAACACCTCAGCTCTGCATTGCCGCCGTGCCACCGGCTCGACGCGCTGGTCCGAGCACGCCAAAGGGCTCGCCATCGACATCAACCCGTTCCTGAACCCATTCATCACGTCCAACATCCTGTGGCCGGCGAATTCCGCCGAGTATCTCGTCAGGGACCTCGGGGAACCAGGGATGATCATCGCGGGTGACGAGGTAGTCGAAGCGTTCGCCGAGCACGGCTGGCTCTGGGGCGGTTACTGGAAGTCCATCAAGGACTACCAACACTTCTCGGTCAGCGGTCGTTGAGCAGCGTTGCTATAGCAAGAGGTCGTGGATTCCGAGACCTGTTGCCATAGCAACACCGTATCGATCAGCCGACGGCGCCGGCGGCGGCCATGTTGAGCTCGATGAGACGGTTCATCTCGACCGCGTATTCCATCGGCAGCTCCTTGACGATGGGCTCGATGAAGCCGGCGACGATCATCGAGGTCGCCTGGTCCTCGGTGAGCCCACGGGACATCAGATAGAAGAGCTGATCCTCACCGACCTTGGAGACGGTGGCCTCATGGCCGATCTCGGCGTCATTCTCCTCGATCTCCATGTACGGATAGGTGTCGGATCGGCTGTCCTCGTCGAGGATCAGTGCGTCACAGCGCACGAAGCTCTTGGAGTTCTCGGCGCCGGGCTCGACACGGACCAGACCGCGGTACCCGGACCGACCCCCGCCCTTGGCGATCGACTTGGACACGATGGTCGAAGTGGTGTCGGGTGCGGCGTGGACGATCTTGGCCCCGGCGTCCTGATGCTGACCGTCGCCGGCGAAGGCGATGGAGAGCACCTCACCGTGGGCACCCGGCTCCATGAGCCAGACGGCCGGGTACTTCATGGTCAAACGTGAGCCGAGGTTTCCGTCGACCCACTCCATGGTGGCGTTGCGATAGGCGGCGGCGCGTTTGGTAACCAGATTGAAGACGTTGTTCGACCAGTTCTGGATGGTGGTGTAGCGGCAGCGGCCACCCTCCTTCACGATGATCTCGACCACAGCCGAGTGCAGCGAATCGGTGGTGTAGGTGGGCGCGGAGCATCCCTCGACGTAGTGCACGTAGGCACCCTCGTCGACGATGATCAGGGTCCGTTCGAACTGGCCCATGTTCTCGGAGTTGATCCGGAAGTAGGCCTGGAGAGGCTGGTCGACGTGGACTCCGGGCGGCACGTAGATGAACGATCCGCCGGACCAGACCGCCGAGTTGAGAGCGGCGAACTTGTTGTCGTTGGGCGGGATGATCGTCCCGAAATACTCCTTGACGATGTCGGGGTACTCACGCAAAGCGGTGTCCATGTCCGTGAATAGGACCCCGAGCTTCTCGAGGTCCTCCCGGTTGCGGTGGTAGACGACTTCGCTCTCGTACTGCGCGGTCACCCCGGCGAGGTACTTCCGTTCAGCCTCGGGGATTCCCAGCTTCTCGTAAGTCTCCTTGATGGACTCAGGGACCATGTCCCAGTCTTTCTGCTGCTCACCCTCGGGCTTGACGTAGTAGTAGATGTCGTCGAAGTCGATGGTGTCGAGCGCCCCACCGCCACCCCACTGCGGAATGGGCTTGCGGAGGAAACGCTGATACGCCTTGAGACGGAACTCCAGCATCCACTCCGGCTCACGCTTCATGGCCGACATGTCACGGATGACGTCCTCGTCCAAGCCCTTGCGGGGCTCGAAGGCGAGCGCGACCTCGTCGTGCCAGCCGAGCTGGTAGCCGCCGAGATCGATATCAACTGTTGCCACTGGCAATCACCTCAAATGGTCTTCACTCGATACAACGGACCTGTCTGGCTATAAATTTCCACTATCGAGATAGGGCAATTCTAGATAGCCACGTCACCTCAGCCAAACCCCTGGCTAGACCTGCCGCGTCCGAGCACTATGTTGACCGCATGCCGATGATCGTGGTCGGTGCCGACACCGTGGCCGGAGAGTCCATCCTGGCGGAAGTGAGACAGACCGAGCGGGAGGTCCGGGTCTTCGTCACCGACGAGTCCAAAGCCCATCACCTGAGGAGCCTGGGCTACAAGGTCGCCACCGGAGATGTGTCCGACGACAGCCACGTCGAAGGTGCGGCTCTGCACTGTTTCTCGGCCGTCCTCGTCGCCGAAGCCGCCGATGACGACCGGGAGCGCTCCTTCGCCGACACGGCGGAGCAAGTAATGAGAGGTTGGGCCCGTGCGGTGACAAGTGCCGGGGTGCAGCGGGTGATCTGGGTCACCGAGAGAGAGCCACCGGAGACTCCTGTTCCCGAAGTGGCCACAGTGAGCCCGGGCGATCCTGCCCTGCCCACCAAGGTGGTCGCCCTCGATGAGGTGTCCTCCTTCCCCAGGGGCGAGGACTACTCGACGTCGTAGGCGTCGGTGTGGAGTCGGGACGCCAGCTCCAGTTCCAAAGCGCGCGCCTGCGCCTCGGTCAAGGTGTCATAGGCATTGACGGCGCGGCCGTTGATATGAAGCTCGAAGTGGGTGTGGGGCGTCGTGCCCTCGGCGTTACCCGAATCGCCGACCCACCCGATGTGCTGTCCGGCCACCACTTCGACCCCTTCGCGGACACCGGGAGCCACCGTTAGCGACCAAGGTGCCGCCCCGTCATCGGTGCCAATGTTGTCGTTGTTGAGATGGAGGTAGTAGCTCTCCCACCCCTCTCCGTGGTCGATCTTGATGGTTCGGCCCGAGAGATTGTTGATGCCGATGAAGAAGACAGTTCCATCGGCGATGGCATAGACCTCGGTCATACGGGGTGCGAGAAGATCGGTGCCCTTGTGACTGCGACCCCCGGACCGCGATTGGCCAAAGCTGTTCGTGAACTCAGTTGCGGTGACTTCCTGAGGAAATACCGGCTCAAATGGGAGCTCAGCAGTGGCGGCCACGGCCGGTTGGGATGGGAGGAATCCGACGACGCCGACCACTACCACGGCGAAGAGGGACACGAAACGCATGGGGACTCGGGACTGCACGCAGCCTCCTTTGTCATCTTGAAGCTCGGGACGGACCTGGTGTCCCTGTATGAAGCGGTCACCGTACGTAGCGGTGGTTCCTATGCAAACTCCGTTGCCTGGCCGCTATTCGGACGGAGGCTCACTCTCCGGACGTTTGCGCACGGTGAAGCGGAGTCGTGACACCGGGTCGTCGTCGACAGAGATCACAAACGAGTAGGCACCCTCGCTGGTGAACTGCAGGTTGTTGAAGGTGAACGAGCGGACCAACCCGTAGTCCGACGTCGTCGACGACTGGGGTCGGGCCGGCAGCCTTATGTCGTGTGACAGCGAGCGCGGAAGAACGAGCTTTCCATCGGCGTCCTGCAACTCGACGGCGAGACGCAGGTTCTCCGAATGCCACGAGATCGGAACCCGCAGTCGGAGCCCGATGGCCAGACTGGGGTGACGGGCTGGGAGTTGGCGCACCCAGAGCGTGTCCCATCCGCCACCGAGGACGAACAGCTTTCCTCTCACCGCTTGGACCGCATCGGCGAGAAGGGCCACGTCGACAGTTGGCCCCAAGGCGTCCGGGGGTGAGTCCATCACCCGCACGAGCCTAAGGGGCAATTGAGCCGAACGCACCGACCATCGTTAACGTCGACCGGACCAATATGACAGAGCCAACGAAGATCGCCCCCGCCGAAGGCAAGCTCGGCATCCTCACCCCCGGCATGGGCGCCGTCGCCACCACCTTCATGGCCGGGGTCATCGCCGCCCGCAAGGGATATGCCCAACCCACAGGATCGTTGACCCAGCTGTCCCACATACGCCTCGGAAAACGAGACGAGGGGAACAACCCGGTCATCAAGGATTTCGTCCCCCTGGCCACACTCGATGACCTCGAGTTCGGAGGCTGGGACCCCTACTCGGATGATGCCTACGCGGCGGCGATGAAAGCCGGAGTGCTCGAGGCCCGTGATGTCGAAGGAATTGGCGAGGAGCTGCGGGCGATCAAGCCGATGTCGGCCGTTTTCTCGTCGCGTTGGGTGAAGAACCTCCACGACACCGACCAGGTGAAGGACGCCACCAACCACATGGACAGCGCCGAGAGGTTGATGGAGGACATCGACCGCTTTCGTTCCGACAAGCAGGTCGATCGGCTGGTCGCTGTCTACTGCGGCTCCACCGAGGCTTACGAGGAGCCTTCCGACGTGCACATGAGCCTGGAGACCTTCGAGCAGGGGCTCAAGGACGATGACGAGGCCATCACGCCGTCGCAGATCTATGCGTACGCCTGTCTCAAGATGGGCGTCCCATTCGCCAACGGTGCGCCCAACCTCACCGTGGACATCCCGGCCATGCTCGAGTTGGCCGAGCAGGAAGGCGTCCCCATCGCAGGCAAGGACTTCAAGACGGGCCAGACCCTCATGAAGACGATGATCGCCCCTGGCCTCAAGGCCCGAATGCTCGGCATCAACGGGTGGTTCTCGACGAACATCCTCGGCAACCGTGACGGCGAGGTTCTCGACGACCCCGACTCGTTCCGGTCGAAAGAGGTGTCCAAGCTGGGAGTGTTGGAGCACATCCTCCAACCCGACGTCTATCCCGACCTATACGGCGACATCTATCACAAGGTGCGGATCAACTACTACCCGCCCAAGGGGGACGACAAGGAGGGCTGGGACCACATAGACATCTTCGGATGGCTCGGGTACCCAATGCAGATCAAGGTCGACTTCCTCTGCAAGGATTCCATCCTCGCCGCGCCGATCGTCCTCGACCTGGCGCTGTTCATGGACCTCGCTGCCCGGGCAAACAGGAGTGGGATCCAGGAATGGCTGTCGTTCTACTTCAAGAGCCCCCAGCATGCCGGGGCGCTGTATCCGGAGAACGACCTGTTCATCCAGCTGACCAAGCTGAAGAACAACCTCCGTCACATGATGGGCGAGGATCTGATCACCCATCTCGGGACCGAGTACTACGACGAGGCGTGATGAGATCACGTTGCAGATTCATGCAATGAATCTGCTGCTTCGCACGCGCACTGGCGCTGATGGCGTTGCTATAGCAAGAGGTCTCGGAATCCGCCACCCCATGCTATAGCAACGCCAGTTTCGGACCCCGCTTAGCCTTCTTCGCATGGAGGACCTCACGGTGGGCACCCACCCGATCCCTGGCGACGAGCTCGAGGAGATCTTCGAGACCTCGGGCGGGCCAGGTGGCCAGCATGCCAATCGGAGCAACACCGCGGTTCGGCTTCGCTTCGACGTGACCGCCTCCTCATTACCGGACGATGTCCGCACCAAGCTGACCCAGCGTCTCGGGGAAATGGTCGAAGTCACCGTCGCTGAGTCACGGTCCCAGTTCCGGAACCGGGCGATTGCCCGTCAACGTCTCCGGGGGCGGATCGAGAAGGCGTTGGTCGACCCGCCGAGACGACGCAAGACCCGTCCGACACGGGCGTCGAAGCAACAGAGGCTTGAAGACAAGAGGGCGCGGTCCGAGAAGAAGCGGCTGCGCCAGCCGCCGGATCCCGAACGCTGAACCAGACCTAACCTGACCTCATGCCTATGACTCCCGAGCGCTGGAGCTATATCGGTGACTACGCCGAGGACGTATTCGGCCAGTACGACGAACACCTCGCCGGTCTCATGGCCCGCGCCGTCGAGGCAGGGATGCCCCCGATCGCGGTGTCGGCCGACGTCGGGAGACTCCTCAAGATCCTGGTAGCGATGACTCCTGGCGAGCTCGCCATCGAGTTGGGGACGTTGGCCGGATACTCGGGGATCTGGATCGCTCGCGGAATGGCCGACAGCGGCCGACTGATCACCGTCGAACACGAAGACACCCACGCCGACTTCGCCCAGAAGGAGTTCGAGAGGGCGGGAGTGGCCGCCAAGGTCGAGATCGTACGTGGCGCCGCGTTGGACGTCCTCCCCGGCATCGCCGAACGGGTCGGGCCTGACAGTGTCGACTTCGTCTTCGTCGACGCCCGCAAGTCCGAATACATCGACTACTTCGAGGTCATCAAGCCGTTGCTCAAGGTCGGAGGTCTCTACGTCGCCGACAACGTCTATGGGACGGGCGCCGGATGGATCGACGAGGGCCACGGAACCGACGACTTCAACCGTCTCATCGCCGCCGACCCGGACTTCGAGGCCGTGGCCACACCCATGCGCGAGGGTGTCTTGCTCGCCCGCAAGATGCGCTGAGGTCAATCTGACGGCTCCGCAGTGGCAGGGAACTGCGGGGACGGGCGCGGCAGCCCTGGCCGGCCGGCGTCGGCCAGCATCAAGGGGTCAGCCAGGTATCAAATGGTGGGCTCCATCAAATAGGAATAGACCCGGTCAGGACCTACGTTGGTCACTTAGTTGAGCTTTCCCGCGGTCACCAACCAACCTGAGATCGATCACAGCCGGAAATGGTTGGTCCTGATCGCGGTTGCCGCCAGCACGATGCTGGCGACGATCGACGGATCCATCGTGAACGTGGCGATGCCCACACTCGTCGAGGAGCTTGGCACGTCGTTCAACGTGATCCAGTGGGTCGCCCTCGGCTACATGCTGACGATTGCGACACTGACCATGAGCATGGGCCGTCTCGGCGACGTGATCGGCAAGAAGAAGCTCTTCGTCGCCGGGATCGTGATCTTCACCATCGCCTCGGCGCTGTGCGGTCTGGTCCCTGACGTGTCCTGGCTCATCGGTTTCCGGGTGCTCCAGGCTTTGGGTGCGGTCCTCATCCTCGCCCTGGGAGCGGCCATCCTGGTCGAGGCCTTCCCGGCGAACGAGCGGGGCAAGGCCCTCGGATGGATCGGCACCACCGTCTCCCTCGGGATCGTGAGCGGGCCGGTCATCGGTGGCATCCTCATCTCCTCCTTCGACTGGCGGGCGATCTTCTTCGTGAACATCCCGATCGGCATCATCGGCACCTATCTCGCCCTGAGGCACGTCCCCAACACGTCCCCGCCGCGAGGCCAGCGCTTCGACGTGCTCGGGGCGCTGCTGATGAGCCTCTCGTTGTTCGCTTTGTCGTTGTCACTCACCCTTGGCCAGGAGTTGGGATTCACCGCCCCTCAGATCCTGGCCGGGTTCGCGGTCGCCGCCCTCGCCGCCGTCGCTTTCGTCATTGTGGAGTTGCGGGTCGAATCACCGATGCTGCAGTTGCGGCTCTTCAAGAGCCCGATGCTGTCGGTGAGCGTCGTCTCCGGTTTCCTCGCTTACAGCTGTCTCTCGGCCACCTTCTTCCTGCTGCCGTTCTACCTCGAAGGTGTCCTCGGCTTCGGCGTGGGGCAGGTCGGCCTGCTCATCGGGGCCGCTCCGCTGATGATGGGGATCTTCTCCCCGATCTCAGGGACGCTCTCCGACCGGTTCGGCATAAGGAGGCTGACACTCCTCGGTCTCGTGATCATCTCCGCGGCCTATCTCGGGTTCACGACGTTCGACGTCGACACGACTGCCACTCATTATCTGCTGATCGCCATCCCGCTCGGCATCGGCATAGGCATGTTCAACTCGCCCAACAACAGCGCCATCATGGGATCGGTGCCTCCGGAGTACATGGGGATAGGCGGCGGCCTGCTGACCATGACCCGCCTGCTCGGCCAGATCACAGGCGTCGCCGTCCTCGGCTCGATCTGGGCGACCAGTGTTGCTGCGGCGTCCGGTGGCTCGTTGCCACCCGAAGGCGCTTCCGGGGCCGATCCGCTGGCGCAGGTCGCCGGACTTCACACCACATTCATCGTCGCCGGGGCCATCATGATCGCAGCATTGATCGTCGGCGCCTGGGGGATGCGACAAGAGCGCCACGACCGCCGTCACACGGCGCTTGCCACCTCCGAGGCGTAGGGTCTGCGGCCGGCCCGTGGCTGACCTCACATGTTTCTATTCGTCGGAATCCTGATCGGTTTCAACCTCATGGTCCGCATCGCCATGGGAGAGACCAGAGAAAGACATTCGATCGGCCACTCCAGTGGGGGACGACGTCGAGTCACTCCGCGGGAAGCGCTGGGGATCGCCCTCAAATGTGGGGTCTTCCTCTTGGTTCCGGCCATCGTCGGCCAGCTACTGGACATGTGGTTCGGGACCACCGTCGGGGAGCTATTCGGCTAGGGCGGGGGTGTGGGGGGTCGCCCCCCACAAGTGACTAGTGGGTGTCTGACAGGCCGCCGTCGGCTCCATGGGTGGACTCGCCCGAGTGGGGGTGTGTGGGTCGCCCTCTACGAGTGGCCAGCCGCTCCGCGGCCTCTCGATCCGGCTTCCCGATCGGAGTCTTCGGCACCGAGTCGACGCGAATCCATCCCTTGGGGACCATGAAACCGGGTAGCCGGCGCGACACCCATTCGGCGAGGTCGGTAGGCCCGCTCACGTGGAGACACACCAGCTTCTGACCCCACTCCGGGTCGGGGACCCCCACGACCAGGGCATCCTCGACATCCGGGTGCTGTCGAACGACCGATTCCACCCGCTCAGGGCTCACGTTCTCGCCACCGGTAACGATCACCGTGTCGGCCCTACCCAGGATTCGCACTGCGCCATCGGCATCGAGCTCGCCGAGATCGTTGGTCACGAACCACGGGATCGTTCTATCCGGCTCGTCGACATACCCCGGAGAAACCTGGGGGCCTTTGACCGCAATGCGACCGTCCGGCTCGATGCGAATCTCGACGCCTGGCATCGGATGGGCTCGATATTCGAGCGGGACATCGGGACGGAGTGTCGCTACCTGCCCGAATGTCTCGGTCATCCCATAGCTGGGGAGCACGGGCAACCCGGTGGCGGCCGCTCGCTCGAGCAGCCCCGGCGGGACGGCCCCTCCTCCGACGATCACAGCCCGCAGGCCTGAGAATGGACCCTCATCGA
>Ga0307505_10001814_pt1 | contig 16176 bp, 14 predicted proteins | sample 23_S_MG_FD_202183 | JGI IMG/M metagenome (GOLD analysis project Ga0307505, IMG submission 202183) | Soil microbial communities from Populus trichocarpa stands in riparian zone in the Pacific Northwest, United States - 23_S | ecosystem: Environmental > Terrestrial > Soil > Riparian zone > Trees...
AATCTCTTCGACCGGGGTCAGGGCACGCCGCGAGGTATCGACCCCGAGGGTGTCCTTGACGTGGACCACGCCCACGATCTCGTCCAAGTCGGACCCGTAAACCGGGAACCTGGAATGGCCTGTCTTCCGTGCCAATTGGCGAAGCTCCGAGATCGGTTGATGGCGGTTGATGGCATCGACATTGACCCGGGGGACCATCGCCTCCACAGCGACCTTCTCGGTGAATGTGATTGCGCGGGTGAGAAGCTCCATCTCCTCGTCGTCGAGGTGGCCTTCCTCTCCAGAGGAACGGATCATCAATTCGAGCTCCTCCATCGAACGCACCCCGGCCAACTCGGCGCGGGGCTCGATGCCCAGCTTTCGCACGGTCCAATCTGCTGAGTTGTTGAGGAACAAGATCAGGGGACGCACCGCCCGGTTCACCATCTGCATCGGGATGGCGAACCAAACCGCAGAGCGGTAGGGCCTGGCGATGGCGAGATTCTTGGGCACCAGCTCCCCGAGAACCATCTGGGTCATCGTCGCCAGGACAAGGGCGATGACGATAGAGACAGTGAGTGCCGAAGCCTCACCCACTATCTCACCCACCACTGGCGAAATCAGCTCGGCAATGGTCGGTTCGGCGATGAAACCCAGAATCAGAGAGGTGACGGTGATCCCGAGCTGGGCCCCGGACAGCTCGAAAGAAAGATGGCGAAGCGAGTTGAGGATGCGAGCGGCCCGGCGGTCTCCCTCGCGGGCACGCCGCTCCACCGTGCTTCGCTCCACAGCGACGATTGCGAACTCTCCGGCGACGAAGAAGGCGTTGGCCAGGATCAAGAACAGGACCGTGCCCAACCCCAAATAGGTACTAATAGATGTGCTCCGTTGTCACCGCCAAGAGGGGAGAATAATCGGTCTCGACCCGCACGAGCCCGTGTTGGCATCCGACCCGTCCACATCCCGGCGCCCAGACAATCCACCATTCGGTTGATGGCCGGCTCAGTCGGTCGTGGCAGGATCGTGGCCGGTCGGACGATGCACCCAGCGCCTTGGCCCACGATGATCACAAGAAGCCAGCCAACAGAGGATCAACCATGCCCGTCATCGAAGTCGAGGGGCTCACCAAAAATTACGACGGCGTCCCGGTTGTGGACGGGATCAGCCTGACGGTGGAGAAGGGAGAGGTCTTCGGGATCCTCGGTCCCAACGGTGCCGGGAAGACGACGACCGTGGAGTCGATCGCCGGTCTTCGCCGGCCCGACAATGGGACGATCACAGTTCTCGGGCTGAACCCCATCGAGGACCGAGACGAGATTCGCCGTCGTCTCGGTGTCCAACTCCAGGAGAGCCGGCTGCCCGACCGAATCGGGGTCGGCGAGGCCCTCGACCTCTACGGGTCGTTCTACGAGGACCCGATCGAGTGGGAGGGTCTCCTGGAGCGGTTGGGACTCGAAGAGAAGCGCAACGCCAGGTTCGGGACACTGTCCGGTGGCCAGAAGCAGCGCCTGTCGATCGCCCTGGCGCTCGTCGGGAATCCCGAGGTGGTGATCCTCGACGAGCTGACCACCGGTCTCGACCCACAGGCACGCCGTGACACGTGGTCCGTGGTGGAGGATCTCAGGGACAGGGGGGTCACCGTCATCCTGGTGACACATTTCATGGAGGAGGCCGAGCGTCTCGCCGACCGGGTCGCTCTCATCGATTCCGGCCGGCTCGTTGCCCTCGATACCCCGGCCGGCCTGGTGGCGTCCACCGGCGCCGAGCAGGTCATCCGCTTCCGCCCCTCTCGGCCGGTCGAGGACTCGATGTTCACACGGCTGGATGAGGTGACCGATGTCGAGCGTCACGGCGACCAGATCGTCGTAAGAGGAACGGGCAACGTCCTCCATGCCATCACGTCGGCACTGGTGGGAGCGGACGTGATGGCCCAAGAGCTACGACTCGAGCAGACGACCCTCGACGACGCCTTCGTCGCCTTGACCGGTCGATCTCTCACAACTGATTCCGAGGAGGTCTGAGAGGATGTCTGCATTGACCAAGATGACAGCGGTCGAAGCCAAGCTGTTCGCCCGGGAGCCGATGGGTCTCTTCTGGGGTCTGGCCTTCCCTGCCCTCCTGCTGCTGATTCTCGGGTTCGCCTTTCCGGGCGGAAGGGAGCCGAGCGAGGATCTCGGCGGATACCGCCTCGTAGACCTCTACGCCCCGATCGTGCTCTTCCTCGCCCTCGCCACCGTGGCCTTCGCGACACTCCCCGGAACTCTGGGCGGGTATCGAGAGATGGGGTTGTTCCGCCGGCTCTCCACCACCCCTGTGGGCCCCCGCAGACTGGTGACCGCTCAGCTCACCGTCCAGGTGGGGGTAGCCGTGCTTGCCGGAGCACTCGGCCTCGCGGTGGCGGCTCTCGTGTTCGACATCCCCCTCCCACAGAATCCGGCCGGGTTCGTCCTCTCGTTCCTCCTCGCGGCCGTTTCGATGCTGGCCATCGGCCTGTTCATCGGCTCGGTGGTGCCCCGCGCCTCGACGGGCCAGGGGTTGGGGATGGCGGTGTACTTCCCGATGCTCTTCTTCGCCGGCGTCTACTTCCCACGGGAGGTGATGCCAGAAGGACTTCGGACGGTGAGCGACCTGACCCCGGCGGGAGCTGCCGTACAGGCGCTCCAGGACACTTGGGTGGGGTCGCCCGTGCCCACCTCTAGTCTCGTGGTCATGGGCGCATACGCTCTCGGCTTCGGCCTGCTCGCGATTCTGTTGTTCCGATGGGAGTGATCAGCGAGTCGTCGGGCCACCCGCTCGAAACTCGAACGGCGTGGGAGAGGTCATTCGACTACGTCGAGACGTGGACCCCTTACGTCACCCTTCTCGTAGGTCTGACATTGGGCGTCCTCGAAGCCATAGGGACACCTTCCCGCGCCCCCGTGACCCTGGGTCTGGCGGCAGTGGCTTTCCTCTGGGTTCTCTTCATGTTCACCCTCGCCGGGCCCAGGAGGCAGAGCCAGGCATGGATGTCGAGCTACATGGCGGGCCTCCTCGCGATCGGGCTGGTGATGATGATCTATCGCCCCGGGTTCTTCCCCTTCGTCATCACCGGATTCGTCCACGCCTTCGTGTTGACATCGGCACCGCTGCGATTCGGCGCCGTTGCGTTGACCTCCATGGTCATCAACTCGCGGATCATCTACCCGGACGCCACGTCGGGGGACTGGACCACGTATCTGATAATCGTGGTGATCCAGGCCATTGCCATCGGTTTCGGGATCCAGGGCGGAGAGAAGATCTCGGAGCTGAGCGAAGAGAGACGAGTCGCCGTCCGGGATCTGCAGAAGGTCATCGAGGAGAACCACGCTCTCCAGGAAAGACTCATGGTGCAAGCACGCGAGGCGGGCGTGGACGAGGAGCGGCAACGAATGGCGCGCGAGATCCACGACACGATCGCCCAAGGGCTCACCGGTGTGATCACCCAGCTCGAGGCGGCAGGGCAGGTGCGCGACCGCCCGACAGAGGTGCAAGGACGCATCGACAATGCCGTGCATCTCGCTCGCGACAGTCTCACCGAGGCGCGGAGGGCGATGCGGGACCTGGTTCCGGCGCCGCTGGAGGAGGGCGGGCTGCCGTCAGCAATCGAAGAGGTCACGGATCGCTGGTCGGCCCTGAGCCACGTCTCTGCGGAGGTGACCACGACTGGCACGGCTCGGCGACTGCACCCCGAAGTCGAGGTCACGATGCTTCGTGTCACCCAGGAGGCGCTGGCGAACGTGGCCAAACACGCCCAGGCGTCCCGGGTCGGCGTCACCCTCTCGTACATGGGCGACACGGTTTCGGTCGACGTACGTGACAACGGAGTGGGCATCGACCAGGCGTTGAGCCGAAACGGAAGCATCGGATCGAGCTTCGGCCTCACTGCGATGCGTCAGCGTGTCGAAGGCCTCTCCGGCACTCTCGAAGTCGAGTCCGAGCAGGGCGGAGGCACCGCGGTCTCGGTGTTGCTTCCGGCAATAGCGTTGGATCGGGCCGATGACTGAAAGCATCGTCACGGTTCTGATCGTCGACGATCACCCCGTGGTGCGCGACGGCCTCAAAGGCATGCTCGCCAACGAGGAAGGGTTCGAGGTCGTGGGCGAGGCTGCCGACGGTCGAGAGGCCGTATCCCGCGCCCTGGCGTTCTCGCCCGATGTGATTCTCATGGACCTTCGCATGCCCGGGATGAACGGTGTGAGCGCGATCAAGGAGCTCGCCGAGAAGAACGTGGAGTCCCGGATCCTTGTTCTAACCACGTTCGACACCGACTCCGACGTCCTCCCCGCAGTCGAGGCCGGCGCCACCGGGTACCTGCTCAAGGACGCTCCACGTGAGGAGCTGCTCCGGGCCATCGCCGCCGCGGCCCGGGGAGAGGCGGTGTTGTCTCCCACCATCGGAGCTCGACTCCTCGGCGAGGTACGTCAGCCTTCGAAGGAGGCGGTGAGCCAACGCGAGCTCGAGGTGTTGCAGTTGGTGGCTGCGGGCTCGACGAACCGGGAGATCGCTCAGCGCCTCTTCATCAGCGAGGCAACGGTCAAGACCCACCTGCTTCACATCTACGCAAAGCTCGGTGTCAACGACCGCGCCGGCGCCGTCGGGGCAGCCTTCGAACGCCAACTGCTCACCCCGGGCGGTTCCAACCCGGGTTGACCTCCGCTCGGCGGGACACTCCGATTCTGCGCGGCGGAGAGCCGGTATTCCGGCTCTGGTGCATTAGGAAGCATTCGAGTGGTCTTGACAGAGCATTGATACAACCGTATGGTTGTATCAATGCAGACAGCTCCCCCCGACTTCGATCGCATGTTCGGTGCGCTGGCGGATCACACCCGCCGCGACATCGTGCGTCGCGCCATCGGTTCGGAGGAGGGCGTCGCCGAATTGGCCAGCCACTACCCCATGAGCTTTGCCGCCGTGCAAAAGCACATCGCCATCCTGGAACGGGCAGGTTTGGTCACCAAGCACCAGGTAGGACGGCGCAAAGTCGTCCGCACCAACGTCGAGACGCTCCGCGTCGCGCGTCGGCTGCTCGACCGATACGAGGAGCTATGGCTGGGCCGGATCGAACGCATGACCGAGATCGTCAACGAATACACGAGGGAGACAGAACGATGACCGTTACCGAAGTCCGCAAGGACCCACACAACCTGAGCCTGACCGTCGACACGGAGTTCGACGCCTCACCCGAGCGGGTGTGGCAGCTCTGGTCGGACCCGCGCCAGCTCGAGCGCTGGTGGGGACCGCCCACCTACCCGGCCACCTTCACCAAGCACGACCTGACTCCCGGCGGTCGCGTCGAATACCACATGACCGGACCGGAGGGCGACGAGCCGCGCGGCTACTGGGAGGTTCAGGAGGTCGATCCACCACACCTCCTGACCGTCAGCGACGGTTTCGCCAACGAGGACGGCTCACCGAATTCGGAGATGCCGACCACCGAGATGCGCGTCACGATCGAGGAGATCGACGCGGGTCGGACCCGCATGTCGATCAAGAGCGTCTTCCCCAGCACAGAGGCCATGGAACAACTCGTGACCATGGGCATGGAGCAAGGACTGTCCGAGGCACTCGGTCAAATCGAAGCTGTCCTCGCCGAGGACAGCTGAAAACCCCACCAACAAAGGGCATACCATGACCACCAACCAGACCAGCAGCACCTTGACCGCATCGGGAGCCACCCTGACCTATGACGTCCGGCCCGGCGATCCCGACGCCACTCCCCTGTTCCTCATCGGCTCACCAATGGGCGCCGCCGGGTTCGGGAGTCTGGCCGGCCACTTCACCGACCGCACCGTGATCACCTACGACCCGCGAGGGAGCGAGCGCAGTGAGCTCGACGAGCCGACCAAGCCGCCCACCCCCGCCCAGCATGCCGCCGACCTGCATCGGATCATCCAGGAGGTCGGAGGTGGTCCGGTCGACCTGTTCGGCAGCAGCGGCGGCGCGGTGAACGCACTGGCGCTGGTAAGCGAGCATCCCGAGGACGTGAACACCCTCGTGGCCCACGAACCCCCGCTCCCGGCGGTCCTACCCGACCGAGAAGCCGCGCTGGCAGCCACACAGGCGGTGGCCGAGACCTACAGACAAAGTGGATTCGGTGCGGGGATGGCCCACTTCATCGTCATCGCCGGCCATCGTGGCGAGTTCACGGCCGACGTCGCCAATCAACCCGCGCCCGACCCGGCTGGCTTCGGGCTCCCCACCGAAGACGACGGGTCAAGGACCGACCCGCTCCTCGGTCTGGGCATGGTGGGTTCCATCGGGTACGAGCCCGACTTCGATGCGTTGGCCGACACCTCGACCAGGATCGTCTTCGCCGCCGGCGCCGAGTCGGAAGGGGAGATGGCAAACCGAGGCGCGTTCGCCGCGGCTGAACGCCTGGGACTCGAGCCGGTGATCTTCCCCAGCCACCACGGCGGATTCCTTGGCGGCGAGTATGGCCAGAAGGGCGAGCCTGACGCTTTCGCGGCCAAGCTCAGAGAGATCCTGACCGAGGGCTGATCGAAGGGCCGCCGCAATTCGCGTCTCCTCGAGAATCGGCAACGAGCGGATCTCGTCCCCAGTGCTCGCAAGACGATGTCTCCCATGGGGATCGGCGACCTAGAAGAGTGCCACCGTGGCGGCGCCCGCCACCACGATCCCGGCACCAGCTACGAAGCGGAGGTTCATCGACTCGAACGGCTCCCGGAACATGAGTGGGACCAGTGCCATTACGAGAGGTACTGAGAGCTGCTGAACCGTGATGGCGACAGCGATGGTTGTCAGATCGTACGAAACCCACTGGGCGGCGACGGCAATGGCGCCGCTCACCCCTCCGATCACCATCCATCGCACCGCAGCCGAGGGCACCGGACCTCGTCTCCAGGCGCCCCCGAGCGTCAGCAGAATGGCGTAGGCGAGGACACTGAACCCGAGACCGATGGTCAGGCCTTCGACAGGGTGGTCGAACTGATCGAGCCCCAGGCGTATCCAAAATGGTGTCGTCCCCCATATCGTCGCGACCGTCAGTGCAAGCCATGGTCTGCGCCACGACGAGCCACCGGCGACACCCCCGCTCACCGAGATCAACGCTACTCCTGCAACTGCGAGAAGTACCCCGATCACGACGGGCGCGGTCAGGGGCTCGTCGAGCCCGACAGCGGCGACCAAGGTGCCGATGATCGGGGCCGCCGAGACAAGCGCACCGGTTCGGGCCACGCCGATCCTCTGCTGACTGAGCCCGAGCAGAGTCCAGCCCCCAACGAAGTGGAGGAAGGCCGCCAGGCTGAAGTAGAACACGGCATCGACGGGAGCATCCATGACCAGACCCGCCGTGCCCAGAAAGGCAGCGCGGACGAGAAGGACGACCTCTACCGCCACGAGCAGGCCAAACGCCGTCCGATAGGCATCGACCAGAAGATTCGACTTGCGATTCGACACCTGGAGGAAGGCGAACCCGATCGCTGCCACGAGGGCCCAGACGACACCGAGGCTCAAGTCACGACCGCGCCAATCTCGAGCTCGATCCTGGTGACGACGGCATCAGTGTTGTCCTCCCGGCGAATGGGCCGGTCGAGAGTATCGCTAGAGATCGGAAGCAGGAGAAGGACCGGCTACGCACCAAACCTGTTGCGCCCTGGCGGTCGATGCTATAACGTGCAAAGCGGTTTTAGCAATCGATTGCTAAACCGCTGAGGAGGACAAATGAGAAAGTCATCGACCAGCAGGGCCATGAAGATCGTGGCTCTGTTTTCGATTCTGGTCCTGATCGCGGCATGCACGGGTGGCGACACATCCGACTCGACTTCTCCGGGAGGCACGGAGGCCCCGGGAGCGACAGAAGCACCGGGGGGAACAGAAGCGCCTGGAGACACCGAGCCCCCCGACGACGGAGGCCAGGTCTCGAACCCTGATGTGTTCGTCCACGGTGCGGACGATGAAGCCACCACGGTCGACCCCGCCCAAGTCGAGTCCGGTGAGGGTGGAGAGACGATCATCACTCAGGTCTACGAGCGCCTGATCGAGATCTCCCCCGAAGGTCCGGATCTCGTCCCCGGCCTTGCCGCGGAGGTGCCCACAGACGACAACGGGCTCATCTCCGAGGACGGTCTCACCTTCACCTTCCCGATCAGGGAAGGAGTCGTGTTCCACGACGGCACCGACCTGACCGCCGACGACGTCAAGTACTCGTGGGATCGCGTCCTGACCATGGATCTCCCCGAGGGCAACGCCGGGCTCCTGGCGGACATCGTGGCATCGAGCGAAGTCGTCGACGACTTCACGTTCGCGGTGACCTTGCAGCGACCGAGCGCCTCTTTCCTCAACTCCGTCGTCACCGCCTCGGTGGCATCCATCGTCAGCCAGGATGCAGTTGAGGCCAATGGTGGTGTCGCCGCCGGTGAGGTCAACCAGTTCATGACCGCCAATGCCGTGGGCACCGGTCCTTACGAGCTGACGACCTGGAACCGGGGTGAGAACTTCCAGCTCAGTGTGTTCGAGGATTACTGGGGTGAGCCGGCGAACGTCGACGTTCGAATCGATATCGTCCCCGACCCCGACGTTCGCATCCTCGGCCTCCGCGCCGGCGACTACGACATGATCGAGGTCGACCCGTCACTCGTCCCTGACCTGGAGGGGGCGGAAGGGATCGTGATCTACGCCGGCGAGTACCTGCTCGAGCCAATCCACATCGGGTTCAATTACCGATTCGAGGACGGCTCGCTCCCGCCGGAGGACACCATCGGTCCGGAATTCTTCCTCGACCCACGGATCCGGCAGGCGTTCAACTACACGTTCAACTACCAGGCCTTCATAGACGGGGCTCTCGGTGGCCTGGGCGCTCCGATCCCCCACTACTTCCCGCAAGGGATGCTGGGTTTCAGCGAGGACTATCCGGTGTACGAGCAGGACCTGGCCATGGCGGAGCAGTTGTTCCGTGATGCCGGGGTCTGGGACGAGGGCTTCACCGTCTCTGTCATAGCCGAAGGCGGCAATCTGTTCGAGACCGCGGCCCTGGTGCTTCGTGACTCGATGGCTCAGCTCAACCCGGCATTCGACATCAGGGTCCTCGCCCTGGCCGAGGCCCAGTTCGACGAGGCCCATGCCTCCGACCCGGTGCCCTACGCCCTGTGGGTGAAGAACTCCGACCCGTTCGCCGATCCGGACGCGCTGATGCAGGCGTATATCCATCCCGATGGGGAGTGGGGCGAGGTGCACGGCATGCGCGACGCCTACCAGGACCCCGACACCATCGCCTCGATCATCGAGGAAGCCGGGACCGAGCTCGACGTGGATACCCGCGTGGCTCTCTACGCCGAGCTGGCACCGATGCTCTTCGAGGACCCGATGTGGGTGATCGCGGGGAACGAGACGGCGCTCAACGCCCACCGCTCATGGGTCGAGGGGTTCATCATGAACCCACTCTGGCCCCGACCCGGCGTGAAGTTCGCTTTGTTCGACAAGTAACCCATGTGTGTGGGGCTCCCTGCTTCGGTAGGGAGCCCCACATGGCATCCTGAGGCCGTCCTTCTGCCACCGCCAGGGGAGTCATGCAGATTCGTGACTACTTGATAAGACGTCTGATGATTCTCCCGATCCTGCTGATCGGCGTGTCACTGATCGTCTTCACCCTGAGCAGGGTGGGTGGCTCACCTGTCGGCATCTACCTCTCCCACGAGATGACGCCCGACGAGGTTGCCGAGATCGAGGAGCGGTTCGGGCTCGACCAGCCGCTGCCGATGCAATACCTGGCGTGGGCCGGTGGGGTGCTACGCGGCGACCTCGGATGGTCGGGAGTGTCGGTGGCGCCGGTGACCCAGGTATTCCCGGACAAGCTGGCAGCCACGATGGAGTTGTCAGTCGCCGCCGCCATCGTGGCGGTGACGTTGGGCATCGGGTTGGGGACTTTCGCCGGGGCACGTCGGGACCGACTCCCTGACCATCTGACTCGTATCTTCTCGGTGAGTGGCGCCAGCATGCCGGTGTTCTGGTTCGGCATCCTCCTGCTGATCGTCTTCTGGGTGTATCTGGGGTGGTTCCCAACGGGTCGCTCGGACGCCACCGTCTACGCCAGCATCGCCCACCCGACCGGGTTGTACACGGTCGACTCATTGATGGCGGGAAACCTCGCCGCATTCTGGGACGCCATCTGGCACTTGGTGTTGCCGGCGATCACACTCGGCTTCGGCACGACGGCGATCATCACCCGAATGATGCGCTCCTCGTTGGTCGAAGAGCTTGGCGAGGACTACGTCGAGGCCGCCCGGGCCAAGGGCTTGCCGGAAAGACTCGTCATGAAGCGTCATGCCCGACGAAACGCGCTGATTCCCACCATCACGGTCATCGGGCTCAGTTTCGGGTTCCTCCTGCAAGGCACCGTGGTCGTGGAGATCATCTTCCAGTGGCCCGGGTTGGGACGCTGGCTCGCCGACGCCGTCCTCCGTGGCGACCAGGCCACCATCATGGCGTATGTCCTTTTCACGAGTGTCCTCTTCCTGACCGTCAATCTCGTGGTCGACATCGTGTACGCCTACTTGGATCGTCGCGTGGTGTTGGGAGCGTGATATGACAGATGTGATCGACACCCCGCTCACCGCTACCCCCGTCGATGGCCCGGTAGCGGTTCGGGTCCGAAGGTTCCTCGAGCTAAGCCGGCAGGTCCTACGGAACAAGACCACCCTCGCCGGCCTCATCGTCATCATCGCCATGATCTCCATGGCCTTCCTGGCGCCCCTCCTGACCACGCCGAACGTGCCCGACCCGTACCAGATGCCGCGAGATTGGGCCGCCCTCAACCAGCCGCCGGGAACCCCGGGGCACATCCTGGGCACGACATCTGACGGCGGGGATGTCCTCTACGGGGTCATCTGGGGGTCGCGGGTCTCCCTGCGCCTCTCCGTGATCGTCGTCAGTGTGACCGTGACCGTGGGCGTCATCGTCGGGAGCCTGGCCGGATTCCTGGGGGGCAAGATCGACGAGATCCTCATGCGAATCGTCGACGTGTTCCTGTCCATCCCCGAGTTGATCTTCGCACTTGCGATCGCGGCAGTGCTCGGACCGTCGTTCGGCAACATCATCCTGGCTCTCTCGATGGTGTTCTGGGTCAAGTACGCCCGGATCATCCGCGGGCAGATCATCCATGTGAAACAGAACGAGTACGTCGATGCTGCCCGTGTCACCGGCGATTCGCGATTTCGCATCTTCGCCAAGGACGTGCTGCCCAACTCAATCACACCGGTGATGGTTCAGGCGACGCTCGACATGGGCTCCATCGTCCTGGTGGGCGCGACCTTGAGCTTCATCGGCCTCGCCGAGGCCGGTCTGGCCGAGTGGGGTGTTCTCGTGAGCAAGGGTCAAGTCGGCATCTCCACCGGCAGATGGTGGGCTTCCACCTTCCCGGGTCTCATGATCTTCTTGTGGGCGCTCGCCTTCAACCTGGTAGGCGACGGTCTGCGTGACGTGCTCGATCCGAAGACGGAGTCTCGATGACCTCGGCGCCCGATGTGGATCCTCAGCCCATCCCCCGCTCCCTGGTCGCCGCGGTCAAGGACCTGCGGGTGCACTTCCAGGCGAAAGCAGGGCTCGTCCACGCCGTTGACGGAGTCTCATTCGAGATCAGGGACGGGGAGACACTCGGGCTCGTTGGAGAGACAGGGTGCGGTAAGAGCGTCACGGCTCGGTCTTTCATCAGGCTGATCCCCAGCCCTCCCGGGGTCTACGCCGGTGGTGAGATCGACTTCTGGTCCACAGAGGCCCGTCGAGCCGGGCAAAGGCCCATCGACCTCCTCCAGATTCCGCAAAGCGAGATGCTGCGGATCCGGGGGGACCGAATCGCGATGATCTTCCAGGACCCGGGCAAGGCGCTCAATCCGGCGCTGACCATCGGGAGGCAGGTGGCCGAGGTCTTCCTGCAGCATCGCTCGGGTGAGATCCTCACGGCCCTCGACCCAAACCCGCCCGCCCTCCTTCGTCGGGCGGCCCGGCAACGAAGTTCCACATTCGAGCGCTTGTTGTTGAAGGTGCCGCCTTGGCGGGGGAAGATGGCCAAGCTGACACGGCGTCTCGACGACCTCGTGGCCAAGGCCCTCACCGAGACCCAGATCCCCAACCCACGCAAGATCATGGACAGCTATCCCCACGAGCTGTCGGGCGGTATGAAACAACGCGTTCTGATCGCCCAGGCCCTTGCGTGCAACCCGGACCTACTCATCGCCGACGAGCCGACCACCGCGCTGGACGTGACGATCCAGGCACGGATCCTCGAGCTGATCTCCGAGTTGCAGGCCCGACTGGAGACATCGGTGCTCTACATAAGCCACGATCTCTCTCTCGTGAAGGAGATCTGCGATCGGGTCGCGGTCATGTACGCCGGCCGCATCGTGGAGACCGGGACGACCGAGGAGATCTTCAGCAACCCTCTGCACCCATACACCCGGGGCCTGATGGCCGCCGTGCCCTCGGCCGCCCACAAACGAGGCGAGTTGGCAGCCATCGAGGGAAACGTTCCCGAGTTGGTCGAACCCCCTCCCTCCTGCCGCTTCAGCAGCCGTTGCCCATTCGCGGTCGAGATCTGTCGCACCACCGACCCTCGGGCCATCCCGATCAGCGAAGAGCACTCGGTGGCCTGCTTCGCCTACGAGACGGGCGACCCAACCGAGCTGCCCGTTCTGGAGCACTGGGTCTCGTGACGGCTGTCAGCTCCGCCGCCGGCGCACTCGCCGAGACGAGCTCGGAACGCTCCGTCATCTCCCTGCGCGGCGTGGAGAAGCACTTCCCGATCAAAGAGGGTGCCATGCAACGCGTGGTGGGCCAGGTCCGAGCGGTGGACGGCGTCTCCTTCGAAGTGCGCCCCGGGGAGACTGTCGGGCTGGTCGGCGAGTCCGGATGTGGCAAGACCACCCTGGGACGTTGCATCAGCGGCCTCACCCCGACGACCGGTGGGAAGATCTACTTCCGACTCGGAGACGAGGACGCCACCCGCCTCGACGAGATCGAGGCGGTACCGGAGGAGGATCGCAACTCGGAACAGCGCGCCGAGGTGGAGCGTATCGACTCAGGGCATCGCATCGACCAGCTCTCCGGACCGGCCTGGCGCATCTACCGACGGAACTGTCAAGTGGTCTTCCAGGACTCGTTCAGCTCCCTCAACCCCCGTCAACTGGTCAAGGACATCGTGGGCCGGCCCTTGCGGGTCTACAAGGAGGCATCGGGGGTCGAGCTGACCGAGCGCGTGGTCTCGTTGCTGGAGAGCGTGGGTCTGGGGCGACAGCACCTCTACCGCTACCCCCATCAGTTCTCCGGTGGGCAGAGGCAGCGAATCTCCATCGCCCGCGCCCTCGCCCTCGACCCCGAGTTCATAGTCCTCGACGAACCGACCAGCGCCCTCGACGTGTCGGTTCAGGCACAGATCCTCAATCTCCTCCACGAACTGCAGCAGGAGAGGGGCCTGACCTATCTCTTCATCAGCCACGACCTCGGTGTGGTCAGATTGATGAGCGATCGCATCGCGGTCATGTATCTTGGCCAGGTGGTCGAGCAGGGGACCGCCCTCGAGCTATTCGAGTCTCCTCGTCACCCCTATACCGAGGCGCTGCTCGCTGCCAACCCTGACATCAGCTCGGAGACGACCGTGATGAGGGGCCTGCCCGGGACGGTACCCGACCCAGCCAACCCTCCGGAAGGCTGCCGGTTCCACACCAGATGCCCCGTGGCCACACCGGCATGCGGATGGGAGATCGACGACGCGGTCGGGTGGCTGCAGACCCACGAGACTCTGCTCGGTGCTCTGGTCGACGTCGAACGCCGATCCAACTTCGACGCCACGCTGGTCTTCCAGGACGCCGAGGCGGCTGCGGCCGTCGGGGCGGCGATGGTGGATGGCGAAGTCCCGTCGGCGATGAGGGACGCACTCGCGGAAGTCGCCACCGACGGGACCCGAGTGGACATGTCCTTCATCCCGATCGAACCTGTCCGACTCGAAGACGTCGGAGGTGGCCATCTCACGTCCTGCATCCTCCACACCCCTCGCTGAACGCGAGCCCTCAACGAGTCGTCAGCCCGGTGCCCTGAACGCGGCGAACCGTTTGTGGTCAGGGCACGAGCTTCTCCGCCAGCCATCGGAAGGTGGCCGGCGCCCAGTGGTCCTGGTACTTGAACGCGCAATGGCCGCCATCGGCATACACCCGCGCCTCCTTGCCGGTGGCCGGTCCGGTCTCGAGCATGAAGTAGATGTTCCCTATCGGGGCCAGATGATCCAGTTTCCCGTTGATCATGAAGACGGGCATGGTGATGTTGTCCAGGATCCCCTGCTCTGACAACGCCCATCGCGAGAACTCGGCGCGCTCTTCATCCACGGAGGTCGGTGGGAATGAAGGCGGGTCGTCGGGGGCGCCGAACCGCCATGTGGCTCGCTCGTTGCGGACCCTCACGAACTCTTCCAACTCCTCGTCACCCATCACGTACCCAAAGGGGTGACCGGCATTGGCCACGACCGCCTTCAGCTTGTCGGGCGCGGTGCCGGCGAGCTGCATCACCGAGTAGCCGCCCCGGCTGATGCCGAACGCTCCGATGCGGTCGCCATCGACCTCGGGTCTTCCCGCCAGGTAGTCGACGGCCGCCTCCCATGCGCTGACAGACTCGGGAGCCCACGGGAACGGGTTCTCTCCCGTCCCCGGGCCATCCATGACCAGGGCGGCCAGTCCGTTCTCGATGCACAGGTCCTGGGCCCAGCCACGGTCCTCTTTGAAGACGTCGGCGCCACACATCACAAGAACAGCCGGGACCGGGGCACTGGAGTGAGGAGCGCGGAAATGGGCTCGTATCGTCTCTCCCAGGTGCTCGAACTCCACCACCTCGACCGGTGGGTCGAGATGGGCACAGGCCTTCCGATAGGCCCGGGCACAGGACTCGCTGATCTCCCTCTTCACGTCTGACACCTCGCCGGGGAAACGGCCGATGGCGTAGTAGGTCTTGGCCTGGAGATATTCCTTCCGCGAGCCCTGGAAGTCCCCGGCTTCTTCCAACCGGTCGCCTTCTTCCTCATGACGACTGCCCAGCTCCCCCCACACCGGGACCCACTTGTCCTGAGTGGTGCCTTCGAGCCGGGACACAGCCGCCTCCAACTCGGTTATGTCGTCGATCATCGAAAACCAACGGCGATAGAACCCACCGTGGACGACCACGAAAGGGTCTTCGTTCGGGACGAAGCCGAGCTCAAAAGGCAAGAGAATCTCCTTCTTCTGCTTCCATCGACCCTAGCTCCGAAATCGATTGCAGGACCGTGCTGGCCACGTCTCAACCGGCCAGGATCTGCTCGATGCTGGTACCCAGGTCGTCGAGGATCACCACGGCCGCATTTCGTCCCGGGCCACCCGTGATCGAACCACCAGGGTGAGTGGTGGCACCTGTCTGATAGAGACCCGGGATAGGCATGCGATGTTGCGCCCACCCGGGGACAGGACGCTGCGCTCCGCCATAGGCCAGGCCGCGGTCGCCGCCGTGGATCGTCCCTCGCCACATGTGCGGGTTGGCCGTCTCGATGTCCTCAGGGCTCTTCGCCATCTTGGCCAGGATCGTGTCCGCAGTGAGATTGGGGGCGCATCGCTGCAGCGTCTCCAGATGCTCGGCGGCGAGCACCTCCTTGCCGCTCTCCCACTCCCCCAGGTCTTCGGGCGCCTCCCACGGCGCCATGCTCAGGATCTTGACGGTGTGGTGACCGGCCGGAGCCCGGGAGTGGTCCACGACCGAGGGAGTGGCGAACAGGAGGAACGTGCCGGGACGGTGGATATGTCGCTGGCGCAACCCGCGTCCGAATTCGATGACGTCCTCGGCCCACGGTGCAGTCCCGGCCGACACCACCTCCAACGCCTCATCCCCGGCTACGAACCTCGGTGCCTCGGTGGTGGCGTAGTAGGAGGCGAATGAGGACAATCCTTCGTCGAAAGTGTCGACACCGTAGAGGAAGTCGTCACCCCAAAGGGTCGATGGCGCCATCTCGACGAGCGACTTCACGTGGATCGAGGAAACGACTGCCTTTCTGGCCCGATAGGACTGGCCATCGCCGGTCTCCACGCCCACACAGCGTCCCTCCTCGACGATGAGCGATGTCACCAGTGAGTCGGTGACGATGGTCCCACCGTGTTTCTCGATCACTCCGACGATGGCCCTCGGAAGACTGGCCGACCCACCCAGCGGTATCGACCAACT
>Ga0307505_10001815_pt1 | contig 16175 bp, 19 predicted proteins | sample 23_S_MG_FD_202183 | JGI IMG/M metagenome (GOLD analysis project Ga0307505, IMG submission 202183) | Soil microbial communities from Populus trichocarpa stands in riparian zone in the Pacific Northwest, United States - 23_S | ecosystem: Environmental > Terrestrial > Soil > Riparian zone > Trees...
CCTGCTGTTCTACCGCCTCCTCGAACAAGCCGTGAACACCGACCCCGCACCCCTGCCCACCCTCATCGCGGAGAAGCCAGAAGACGAGACCGAAGACGACTTGACCTAAGCAGATACCCAGTACATAAATACGAGCCAAACAAGAGTGAATATCGAAACTATAGACGATTACGTCTCAATGAAAAGACGCCCGAGTGGTGTCCGATGATCGCGCTAGCGTGGAAAACATGCGCGCGCTCACCGTCTGCAACTTCGTCACGGTCGACGGCCGGTACGAGGACGACGACCACGACATCATCTCGTTCTTCGAACATCAGCATCCCGACTACGCCGATGCCGACTCGTTCGACCACTACACCGCGAGTCTGCTGCGTGAGTCGGACACGCTGCTGCTGTCCGGCCGGCGGTCCGCGCTCGGCAACCTGGAGTACTGGACGGGCGTGCGCGAGGATGCGGATGCCACGGCCATCCGCCACGAGCTGGCAGAGCTGATTCTCGGGATCGACAAGGTCGTCGTGTCCGACACCATCACGGCCGACGACCTCGCACCGTGGCCGGGCGTGCGCATCGTTCCGGTGGCGCAGGCCCGCGCGGAGGTCGCTGCTCTCAAGGGGGCGCCGGGGCGCGGCATCCTGATCCTCCTCGGACGTGTGCTGTGGAACGACCTCATGCACGCGGGTCTCGTGGATGAGCTGCATCTCGTGACCTTCCCGCTGATCGCGGGGTCGGGTGTGCCGCTGTTCGACGCGCGTCCGCCGGTCGCGCTGAAGCTCCTCGAGACACGGTCCTGGCCCGAGTCGGGGAACGTCCTGATGCGCTGGCGCGTGGACGCCGACGAGGCGGACGCGTGACGGCCGTGATCCGGGCCGTGTGCTTCGATCTCGACGGCACCCTGCTGCGTGACGACCACGTCGACGGCGTCGTTCGACGCGTCGCGGCCGAGCTCGCCGAGCGCTGGGGCGGTTTCGAGGTCGACGCACTCGCGGCGGCGAACGAGCGCGTGTGGTGGGACTACTGGCCCGACGTCGGCGATGCCTGGCTGCGCGGCGAGCTCGAGCCGGAATCTGTTCCGACGGAGGTCTGGCGACGCGCCCTTCGCGAAGTGGGGGTGACGGATGCCTCGGCAGCTGCCCAGGCGTTCGCGCTGCACACCGCGATCGAGGGAGCCGCCTTCCGCCTCTACGACGAGGCGACGGAGGTGCTCGAGGTGCTGCGGGAACGCGGCATCCCGATCGCCCTCATCACCAACGGTCCGAGCGGACTGCAGCGCGGCAAGCTGCGCGCGACGGGCATCGATGCCGCGTTCGACGTCGTGATCGTGTCGGGGGAGCGCGGCGTGCACAAGCCCGATCGGGCGATCTTCGAGCTCGCGCTCGCCGGCCTGGGAACGATCGCGTCCGAGACGCTGCACGTGGGCGACAACCTCGTCGCCGACATCGACGGGGCGCGGGGCGCCGGACTCTGCCCGGTCTGGATCGATCGCGGCACGGCCGCCCACCCGCCGGCCGAGAGACCCGAGACCGTCGTGGCGGACCTGCGCGAACTGTACGGGCTGCTCGGCATCGATTGAGCCCATCGCGCTCGGATGTCTCGTGCGGCCGCTGCGGCGGCTCAACGTAGACTCGATGCCCGTGGCTCTCACCATCGGAATCGTCGGACTGCCCAATGTCGGCAAGTCCACCCTCTTCAACGCCCTGACCAAGAACCAGGTTCTCGCGGCGAACTACCCGTTCGCGACGATCGAGCCGAACATCGGGGTCGTGAACCTTCCCGACCCGCGGCTCGGGACGCTCGCCGAGATCTTCGGCTCGGAGCGCATCCTGCCGGCCGCGGTGTCGTTCGTCGACATCGCCGGCATCGTGCGCGGTGCGTCGGAGGGCGAGGGGCTGGGGAACAAGTTCCTCGCGAACATCCGCGAGGCCGATGCGATCGCGCAGGTCGTGCGCGGCTTCGCCGATGACGACGTCGTGCACGTCGAGGGCGCGGTGAACCCGCAGAACGATCTCGAGACCATCAACGCCGAGCTGCAGCTCGCCGATCTCGAGACGCTCGAGAAGGCGATCACGCGGTACGAGAAGGAGGTGCGCGGTCGCAAGCTCGATCCGTCGGTTCTCGCGACCGCCGTCGAGGCTCAGGAGGCGCTGCAGCGAGGTGAGCTGCTCTCGGCGTCGGGCATCGATCTCACGCCCATCAGGGAGCTGGGTCTGCTCACCGCGAAGCCCTTCATCTTCGTCTTCAACGTCGACGAGGCGGTGCTGACGGATGCCGCGGCCAAGGCCGCGCTCGCCGCGCTGGTGGCTCCGGCTCAGGCGGTCTTCCTCGACGCGAAGATCGAGTCGGAGCTCATCGACCTCGACCCCGAGGATGCCGCGGAGCTGCTCGCGTCGACCGGTCAGGACGAATCGGGCCTCGACCAGCTCGCGCGCATCGGCTTCGACACGCTCGGCCTGCAGACCTACCTGACCGCAGGCCCCAAGGAAGCGCGCGCCTGGACGATCGGCAAGGGCTGGAAGGCCCCGCAGGCGGCCGGAGTCATCCACACCGACTTCGAGAAGGGCTTCATCAAGGCCGAGGTCATCTCGTTCGACGACCTCGTCGCGACGGGGTCGGTCGTCGAGGCCCGCGCGAAGGGCAAGGCGCGCCTCGAGGGCAAGGACTACGTCATGCAGGACGGGGATGTCGTCGAGTTCCGGTTCAACGTGTAGCGCGGGTGCTACGATGGCCGCATGAGCATGGGTGAGCCGCAGGTCGAGCGCCTGTCGCAGCGCGAGCTGCGCAACGAATCTGGGCGCGTGCTTCGCGCGGTCGGCGAGGGGCATTCCTTCGTGCTGACCAACCGCGGAGTCGCCGTCGGTCGCATCGTCCCTCTCGATGCCCCAGCCCCCACGTTGCCCATCGCGCGGCCGGCCAAGCGTGTGGGTGGTTGGGCGGCGCTGAAGCCTCAGCAGTCCGAGGGTGACCGTCCGATGGGCCAGATCCTCGATGAGTTGCGGGAAGATCGCGTGTGAAGGACGTGCCGCTCGTCTACGCCGACACCTCTGCGCTCGGAGCGCTCCTGGTCGCGCAGGCAGAGACTCAGGCGCTGGTGGACTGGCTTGATCAGACGCCTGCCACACTTGTCTCGAGTGATCTGCTCGAGACTGAGTTGCGTCGGATGGCCGTGCGGGAGGAGCGTGATCAGTCGAAGGTCAGCGCGATTCTCGAAGGCGTCTCGCTCGCGGCGCTTGACAGGGCCACGTACCGGTCCGCCGGGTTCTTGCCCATGCCCTACCTGCGTACCCTCGACGCCCTGCATCTGGAGGCGGCGATGCGCCTTGATGTCGAAGCCATCCTCACCTACGATCGTCGGCTCGGTGAGGCGGCGAGGGCTGCTGGGCTCGACGTGATCGCCCCCGGCGCGGAGAGCGCCTCTTGAGGATGAGCGATTCCACGCAGCGGTCGCTCGCTCCGGTGGCGTGCGTGGCACGTTGGCGCAGCAGAGCCATCAGCTCGTCGTCCTGCCGGACGCGCTCGATCGCGGAGGTCCATCACGTCACCCGTTCCTGATGAGTTGCGCGGAACTGCCCGGGCCCACCGGCGGGCGCCCGTGAGCCCGGGTTAGCGATCGCCCGAGAGGTGGAGTCACCCGGCCCGCGTAGTCTTGAATCTTCGATTTCCGCCGGCCGCATTGGAGGACACATGACCGATACCCGGATCTTCGAGCCAGACGGACGGGCGATTCCCTACGCGGTTGAGGGGGAGGGGCCCGTCGCACTCGTGCTGATTCCAGAGGGCGGCCTGGACGGCGACGCCCTGGGAGTCGTCGCGCACTATCTGGTGGAAGAGGCCGGCTTCCACGTCGTGCGTATCGGCTCCCGCGCCGAGTCCGGCGACTCGGACGAGGCCGTGGACGCCATCGCCGCGGTGCTGGACCACGTCGGCCTCGGCCACACCTGGATCGGCGGGCACGGAACCGGCGGCACCGTGGCGCGCGCGTTCGCCGCACGGCACGTCGATCGCGTGAACGGCCTGCTGCTGCTCGGGGTCGAGGCGGAGCGGATCCCCCTTGCCCCGGTGATCCCGGTGCTGATCATCCAGGGCACGGACGACGACGTCACCCCGTCAGCGAACGGAGAGCGCCTGCAGGCCACCGCACCCGAGCGGGCGAGCATCAAGACCGTCGCGGGAGCCGGGCACCTCTTCCCGCTGACACATCCCATCGAGACGGCGGTCATCATCGAGGAGTACCTCGACTGGGACTGAGGCCGCATCATCGTCGCCCTCGCGCAGCGGCTCGGGCAACCCTTGCCGCGATCGTCGAGCGGGCGAGCGACACCCGGCGCCCTGGCAGGATTGACGGATGACCGCAACACTCGTCGCTCGAGACCTCGCCGGCGGGTATGGACATCGCACGCTCTTCGACTCGCTCGATCTGACGGTCGCGCCCGGCGATGTGGTGGGCGTCGTCGGCGCGAACGGAGCCGGCAAGTCGACGCTGCTGCGCCTCCTCGCCGGCATCGACGAGCCGCAGGCCGGAACCCTCACGCTCGCGCCGACCGACGCCTTCGTGGGCTGGCTGCCCCAGGAGCACGAGCGCGTCGCCGGCGAGACGGTCGCCGACCACATCGCGCGGCGCACGGGCTGCGCTGAAGCGACGAGCGACATGGATGCCGCGGCATCCGCTCTCGCAGATCCGTCGAACTCCGAAGCGGCCGACGTCTACTCGGTCGCGCTGGATCGCTGGCTGGCGAGCGGTGCGGCGGATCTCGACGAGCGGATGCCGGTCGTGCTCGCCGATCTCGGGCTCGATGTCGGCGCGGACACCGCCATGACGTCGCTGTCGGGCGGACAGGCAGCGCGTGTGGGGCTGGCCGCGCTGCTGCTGTCGCGGTTCGACATCGTGCTGCTCGACGAGCCCACGAACGACCTCGACCTCGACGGTCTCGAGCGCCTCGAGGCGTTCGTGCGCGGACTCCGCGGCGGCGTCGTGCTGGTCAGCCATGACCGCGAGTTCCTCGCCCGCTGCGTGACACGCGTGCTCGAGCTCGACCTGGCGCAGAACTCGAACCGCGTGTTCGGCGGCGGCTACGATGCCTACCTCGAAGAGCGCGCGACGATCCGCCGTCACGCGCGCGAGAAGTACGACGAGTTCGCCGACAAGAAGGCCGATCTCGTCGCGCGGACGCGCACCCAGCGCGAGTGGTCGAGCCAGGGTGTGCGCAACGCGATGAAGAAGTCGCCCGACAACGACAAGATCCGGCGCAAGGCCGCGACCGAGTCGAGCGAGAAGCAGGCGCAGAAGGTCCGCCAGATGGAGAGCCGCATCGCGCGGCTCGAAGAGGTCGATGAGCCGCGCAAGGAGTGGCAGCTCGAGTTCACGATCGGGGCGGCGCCGCGGTCGAGCTCGGTGGTCTCGACGCTGAGCGATGCGGTGTTCCGGCAGGGGGCTTTCGCACTCGGTCCGGTGTCCCTGCAGGTGAATGCTCGGGAGCGCATCGGCATCACCGGGCCCAACGGCGCCGGCAAGTCGACGCTGCTCCGCGCGCTGCTCGGAACCCAGGCGCCCGACTCGGGGACAGCAAGCATCGGTGCGAACGTGCAGGTCGGCGAGATCGATCAGGCGCGTTCGCTGCTGGCCGGATCATTGCCGCTCGCCGAGGCGTTCGGGGACCTCGTTCCCGCTCTCGAGGCCGGCGAAGTGCGCACGCTGCTCGCCAAGTTCGGGCTCAAGGCCGACCATGTGCTGCGTCCGGTGGACGAGCTGTCGCCGGGGGAGCGCACGCGCGCCGCGCTGGCGCTCCTGCAGGCGCGGGGAGTGAACGTGCTGGTGCTCGACGAGCCGACCAACCACCTCGACCTGCCGGCGATCGAGCAGCTCGAGCAGGCGCTCGACTCGTACGACGGAACGCTGCTGCTGGTGACCCACGACCGGCGCATGCTCTCGACGGTGCGGACCGACCGCCGTTGGCTGCTCGAGGCCGGGCGGGTGACCGAGCTGTAGCTATCGCCCCTGGCGCTTCTTGTAGGGCTTGGGCTGGCCCTTCGCGACGGGAGTGCGCCCCTTCCCCTTTGACGCCTTCGCTTTGCCCCCGGCCTTCGGCGCCGGCGTCGCCGCCGATACGGGTGCCGCGGCGATCTGCCGCCGGGCCTCGTCGAGCAGCAGCCTGCCCGCCGGGGTGAGCTCCATACCCGCTTTGGTCTTGGTGAAGAGCGGATGCCCGACTTCGGCTTCCAGCTTCTCCATCGACGTGTAGAGCGAAGCGAGTGGGATGCCGAGGGTCTCAGCCGCGCGAGGAAAGTGGATGTCCTCGGCGACGACGGCGACGAAACGGCGGAGCTGGGCGATCTTCACAGGAGCCCTCGTTCGTCGGTGCGGGTCGATGGGCCAGACCGGCGGAGGTGCCGTTGGCGCTCCGCCCAGGATACGCGGCGGGTTCGGCGCTCAAGCGTCTCGGTCGGGGCACGGCCTCTAGGCTGATCACGATGCGAGAGTTCGGGCGGGGGATCGCGCTGCTGGGCCGCGGGTTCGGCTACTGGCCCCGACTTCCCGGCCTCATGGCGCTCGGGCTCGTTCCCGCGGCGATCGTCGGCGCCCTGTTCCTGACGGGACTCATCGCGCTCGGCGTGTCGCTGCCGGGCCTCACGGAAGCGCTCACCCCGTTCGCGGGTTCCTGGCCGGCGCTCTGGGCGACGGTCATCCGCATCGCGATCGGCACCGCGATGGTCGGCGCCGCCCTCGTGCTCGTCGCGGTCACGTTCACCGCCCTCACTCTCCTCGTCGGTGAGCCCTTCTACGATCGCATCTGGAAGGCCGTCGAGGCGGATCTCGGCGACTCGGACATCCACGCGGACTACGGGTTCTGGCGCTCGCTCGGTGACACCATCGGGCTGATCGCCCGGGGAATCGCGGTCGCGCTGATCGCCGCCCTGACCGGGCTCATCCCGGTTGTCGGAGGGTTCCTCGCCACGACCGTCGCGGTGCTGCTCACCGGCTGGCTGCTCGCTACCGAGCTGACATCCCGCGCGCTCGCGGCCCGCGGGATGCTCCCCGCTGTGCGGCGAGAGCTCCTGCGCAGACACCGCGCCCGCGCGCTGGGATTCGGCGTCGCCACGCAGGTGTGCTTCCTCATCCCCGGCGGCGCCGTCGCGACCATGCCCGCCGCCGTTGCGGGGTCCACGATCCTCGCGCGGTCGCTGCTGGACCCCGGGCTCCGTGCCCGCGATCTCAGCCCAGCGCCTCAACCGACACCGTGAAGCGGTGCGCGCGCAGGCGGTCCGCCAGCTTCTCGCCCATCGCGACCATGGGCGTGAGGACTCCGGCGCGATCGGGAAGATCGTCGGAGGCGAGACTCAGCGCCGACTCGGCGAGCATGACCCCCGTGCCGCCGTAGCCGGGATCGTACGGCGCCGCGACCCGGGCACGCATCGGCCGACCTTCGACGGGATAGACGTCGACGTCGACCGCGAACCGCCCGAGTGCGATCGCCTCGGCACCGGGACCGGTTCCCGGCGCGGGAAGAATGCGGCCGACGAGCGCGCGTGTCGGCGGGAACGACAGCGCGCCGACCAGAGCCGCCGCACCGGTGGTCAACGCGGCAGCTCGGATCGCGCCACCGGCGCCGCGCCCCGTGCTCACGACCTCGCGATACCGCATGAGCTGGCCATAGCCCCAGCGGGTGAGGTAGTTCGAGCGCTGGACGATCTGCTGGTTGTATGCGCCCATGACGAACGGCGCCTGCCACGAGCGGCCCTCCTTGCCCCACCCGCCGGCAACGTGACCCGGCAGCCGCACCGAGGGTCCGGGAGTGAGTGCATAGGGATCGCGGACGATGCGGCGGGCCGCGGCATCCGTTCCTGCCACTTTCAGCTGCTGACGAAGCGAGTCGATCGTCCCGCCGCTGATGCCGCCGCGCAGTGACCGCACCCGCAGCGTCGCCTCGACGATCGGCAGGCCGCCGGCCGCCGCATGCGCGAGGCCGAGTCCGAGATCGGACGGGATCGAGTCGAAGCCGCAGGAGTGGACGATCCTGGCGCCGCTCGACTCGGCGGCGGCGTGATTGTGCTCGATGCTCCGTGCGACGAAGATGCTCTCGCCGGACAGGTCGGCGTAGTGCGTGCCCGCTCGCGCGCAGGCGGCGGCCACACCCGCGCCGTAGCGCAGGTACGGGCCCACCGTCGTCGCGACGACCGCTGTCGCGGCTGCGAGACGGGCAAGCGCCGCATCATCCGCCGTGTCGAGCTCGATGAGCGACCACTCGACCTCGAGGTCGCGGCGGAGCTGCTGCAGTCGCTGCGTGGAGCGTCCGGCGATGGCGATCCGGGTGCCGGCGGGCGCCGACCGCGCGAGGTGCGCGGCGGTGAACCTGCCGACGAAGCCCGTCGCGCCGAGCAGGACGATATCGAACTCGCGGTCCTTCGTGTCCATGTCACGCGAGCCTACGTGGGGTTCCGCGGTGGGGACATGCCGGCATCTGCGACCGAGCCAGGGCAATTGATACAGCAAATCATGTACTATCGAACCCATGTCAGCCTCGACCGCCTCGGTCACTCACACCGCCGCGCTCGCGCGCTTCGGTCATGCTCTCTCGGATCCCACTCGCGTGGGCATTCTGCTCGCACTGCGGCGGGCGCCGGGCTACCCGTCCGACCTCGCCGACTCGCTCGACGTGTCGCGGCAGGTGATGTCGAACCAGCTCGCCTGCCTCCGCGGCTGCGGGCTGGTGCAAGTGAGCCCGGACGGTCGCCGCGCCGAGTACCGACTCGCGGATCCGCACCTCGCAGCGGCGCTGGACGAACTGCTGCAGGTCGTCCTTCTCGTGGAGCCGGACTGCTGCGCGGGCGAGACCTGCACCTGCGCATGACGATCGCGCGCTCGCGAGACCGCCGTGAGGTCCTCCGTCGCCGCATCCGCCTGATCGTCGCGGCGACGATCGGCTACAACCTGATCGAGGCGGTGATCGCGATCTTCGCGGGCACTGTCGCCTCGTCGGTGGCCCTGATCGGATTCGGCCTGGACTCGACGATCGAGGTCCTCTCCGCCGCGGCGGTCGCCTGGCAGTTCACGCGCCGCGATCCCGAACGATGGGAGCGACCCACTCTGCGTGTCATCGCGATCGCCTTCTTCGCCCTCGCCCTGTATGTGATCGTGAGCTCCTTCCTCGCCCTGGTGAGCCGGATCGAGGCGCACCACAGCACACTCGGGATCGTCCTCACCGCGGTCAGCGTGATCGTGATGCCGTTCCTCTCCTACGCCGAGCGCCGCGCCGGCCGCGAGCTGGGTTCGGCGACGGCTGTCGCAGACTCGAAGCAGACCCTCATCTGCGCGTACCTGTCCGCCGCCGTGCTCGCCGGGCTCGTCCTCAACAGCCTGCTGGGCTGGTGGTGGGCCGATGCGGTCGCGGGCCTCGTCATCGCGGCATTCGCGATCCGTGAGGGACGGGAAGCATGGCGGGGGGACGCGTGCGCCACCTCGGTCGGCATGCTCGTGGAGGATGCCGAGGACCCCCACGTCCGCTAGCGAGGACGCAATGCACCATCATCGATCTTCCTGTGTGGTTCGGCTCCATGCTGTCGGAAACCTCCGCGCACGGCCAGGCTTGTCGTCATGGACTCCCGCCCGCGCTCTGCTGCCGTCGTCATCTGGTGCGGCGCGCTCGCCGCGATCATCGTCTCCGTCCTCCTGGCGCCCGTGATCAACGGTGGCTGGTGCGCAGATGCACCGGTGGGCGGGACGTCCGAGTGCGGAACGTTCCAGCGGTCCCTGATCGGCCTCGACACCAGCGTCTGGCTGTGGCTCGCCGCCCTCGCGCTCGTCGCCGTCATCACGGTGGTGTGGGCCAGGCCTCGCCGGTCCCGGTAGGGCTGCCTGCGCGGAAGCCGGTGCACGCCGAACCGCTTAGGCTGTCTCCGGACCAAGAGAGGGGCGAGATGGCGGACACCCAGGTCGAGTCGGTGCGGGCCGAACTGGCGGCGCTCGAAGACCCGAGGATGCGCGTGGTCAACGAGCGGCACGGCGATGACCACGGGGTCAACCTCAGCAAGCTCCGCGGAGTCGCGAAGTCGCTCAAGACCGACCACGACCTGGCGCTGCGGTTGTGGGCCACGGATGACACCGCCACTCGGCTCGTGGCGATCCTGATCAGCCGACCGAAGTCGTTCGACACTGCCGAGCTCGATTCGATGCTGCGCGAGGCGCGGGCGGCGAAGGTGCACGACTGGCTCGTGAACTACGTCGTCAAGAAGGGTCCGCACGCCGAGGAGCTGCGGGTCGCGTGGCTCGACGATCCCGATCCCGTCGTCGCGAGTGCGGGATGGGCGCTCACCGCCGATGCCGTGGCGAAACGCGCTGAGCTGCTGGATCTGCCGGCGATCCTCGCGACGATCGACGCCGAGATGAAGGCGGCGCCCGACCGCCTGCAGTGGGAGATGAACACCTGCCTCGCGATGATCGGGATCCATCATCCCGAGCACCGCGCTCAGGCGATCGAGATCGGCGAGCGGCTCGAGGTGCTCAAGGACTACCCCACGCCCCCGAACTGCACCTCGCCGTTCGCTCCGAGCTGGATCGGCGAAATCGTGCGACGCCAGACCTCGAGGTGAGCATGCCCGAGGACGAGACCGCCGACCCCGTCGAGATCCGCGACATCCACCCCGGCGACGCCGGCGAGGTGCTCACCCTCCAGCGCGCGGCCTTCGTGCAGGAGGCGCTCATCTACGACACCGTCCGGCTGCCCCCGCTCACTCAGACGCTCGATGAGTTGGGGGCCGAGCTCGTCGAGAACCTCGGCTGCGTCGCGCACGAGCGAGGACGCATGATCGGCGCGGCGAGGGCGCGCGTCGACGGCGGGCTGCTGCTGATCGGCCGGATCGCCATCGCTCCCGACGCACAGGGGCGGGGCATCGGAACGCGTCTGCTCGACGCGGTCGAGGAACGAGGCCGTCAGGCGGGATGCCGAGAGGCCGAGCTGTTCACCGGATCTCTCAGCGAGGCGAACCTGCGCCTCTACCGTCGTACCGGCTACCGAGAGAGCGGCCGGGTCGAGGGCGACGACGGCATCGAGCAGGTGTTCCTGCGCAAGACGCTCACCTGACGGTGTCGGCGGCCGGTGCCAGGATGGTGGCATGCCGGAGTCGCCGGAGGTGCAGGCGCTCGTCGAGTTCCTCGATGAGCGCGCGACGGGGCGCGTCATCCGGGACGTCGACGTGCTCGAGTTCCGCGCGATCAAGACGCCCGCCGCACCGCCGTCAGTCCTGATCGGTCGCACGATCACCGGCGCCGCGCGGCACGGCAAGCACGTGGCGCTCACGGTCGATGACGCGCACCTCGTCGTGTCGCTCGGCCGCCACGGCTGGGTGCGCTGGCGGTCCTCGGCCGACGGGACCCGGCCGTCCGGCACTGGCCCGCCCGCGCTCGCGGGTTCGGTCTGGACGGGGGTGAGTCCTTCGAGGCGACGGATGCCGGCAGCTGGGTCTCGCTCGGCCTGTTCGTGGTCGACGATGTCATGGCGGTGCCCGGGATCGCCAGACTCGGCCCCGATCCCGCAGCCGACGGGTTCACGCGCAGCGCGTTCGAGGCCGCGCTGGGCGGCCGTCGCAAGCAGGTGAAGGCGATCCTGCAGGAGCAGGAGTCACTGGCCGGGATCGGCAACGCCTACTCCGACGAGATCCTGCACGAGGCGCGCATCTCGCCCGTGACCCACGCGTCGGCGCTCGGCGACGATGCTCGTGCCCGGCTCTACGACGCGACGGTGTGCACCGTCCGGGAGGCGATCGACGCGCGGCGCGGCATCCCGATCGACATGCTCAAGGCCGCGAAGGTCGCCACCATGCGGGTGCACGGGCGCGGGGGAGGCGCCTGCCCGGTCTGCGGCGACACGATCCGCGATTTCACCTTCGCGGGCACATCGGCGCAGTACTGCCCGACCTGCCAGACCGCGGGTGCCGAACTGTGACTCGTCGGGTCGGCGACCGCGAGCGGTCGGCGCGAGTAGCATGGGCGTCATGACGTCTTCGCAGCTCCCCACCCCCAGTACCCTCGAGCCGGCCGCCGGCGAGAACCTCCTCACCGTCGTCGAGTCCTCCGGCTCGTGCTGCGGTGGCAGCAGCTGCAGCTCCGACTGAGTGTTTCGCCGTCGCCGAGGCGTGACACCCTGAGGCTGCGATGACCGACGAACAGCTCCACATCACGCCGCGCGTCGCGCGCGTGCTGATGTCGGAAGAGGCCATCTACGGGCTCATCCTCGTGTCGGGAATGATCGTCGTCAGCGGCTCCGCCGTCGGCACCTCGATCCACGCACTCCTGACCGTGGCGATCACGGTCGTGGTGTTCTACGCCGCTCACGTATACGCGGGGACGCTGGGCCGCCTCGCCGCGACCGACGGCCATGCCGGCCTGCGCGCGAGCCTCGCATCCTCCGCGCATCAGTCCGCGGGGATGCTCCTCGCCGCCGTCGCGCCACTGCTCGTCCTGCTGCTGGGCACCCTGCGGGTCATCGACGACGACACCGCGCTCTGGGCGGCCCTGATCGTGAACACCGTGATTCTCGGCGCCTTGGGCTGGACGGCCGTCGCCCGGTGGAGCACCCACTGGTGGCCGCGCCTGCTGAGCGCGCTGCTCACCGCGGCCTTCGGCGGCGTCCTCATCCTGCTCAAGGCCGTCATCCACCACTGACCGGTCGTGTCCCGGCCAGCCGGGCGTCAGTGTCCGATCGGCGCGCCGATCGGCTGATCGGCCGGCTTGCGGATGAAGAACGCGCCCACGAGAAGCGGCAGCGAGAGGATCGCCGCGATGAGGAATGCCGCGTGGGTTCCCGCCGCCTCGGCCGAGATCGCGTCGGCCCCGGACTGCAGTGCGCTCCCGGATGCCGCCGCCATGACGCCGAACATGAGCGCGATGCCCGCGGCGCCCGCCACCTGCTGCACGGTTCCGACGACAGCCGAGCCGTACGAGTAGAAGCGCGGCTGCAGCGACGCGAGCGACGCGGTGAACAGCGGTGTGAACGAGAGGGCCAGGCCGATCGACAGCACGGTGTGCGCGATCACGATGATCCACACCGGCGTCGTCGCGGTGAACGTCGTGTAGAACCACAGCATCCCGCTCGTGATGACGGCACCGGGCACGAGGAGCACCTGCGTGCCCCAGCGGTCGTAGATGCGGCCGATGAGCGGTCCGGCGAAGCCCATCGCGAGGGCACCAGGCAGCACGATCAAGCCGGTGTCGAGCGGTGAGACTTCCACGACGCGCTGCAGGTACAGCGGCAGCACCGTGATCGCCCCGAAGAAGGCCATCGACATGATCGCCATCTGACCGATCGAGAGCGAGAAGTTCGCGGAGCGGAAGACGCGCAGATCGAGCAGGGCGTCGTCGTCGCGCTGCAGGAGGATCTGGCGCCACGCGAAGAGCCCGAGCGACACGATGCCGATCGTGAGCGACACGACCAGCGACGTCGTGGACAGCGCGTCCGCGGCTGCGGCATCCGCTCCCGACCCGTGTCCGCCGGCGCCCAGCTGGCTGAGGCCGTAGACCAGTCCACCGAAGCCGAAGGCCGACAGGATGACCGAGGGGATGTCGATCGGTGCGTGGGTCGTCTCGCCGACATTGTGGATCCAGCGCGCGCCGATGGCGAGCGACACGAGCGCGATGGGCAGCACGATGCCGAAGATCCAGCGCCATCCGACGGTGTCGAGCAGCGCACCCGCCAGCGTCGGTCCGATCGCCGGGGCGAGCGAGATGACGATGCTGACGCGGCCCATCATGCGACCGCGGATCGCGGCGGGCACGAGGGTCATGATCGTCGTCATGAGCAGCGGCATCATGATCGCGGTGCCGGACGCCTGGACGACGCGGGCGGCCAGGAGCAGCGGGAAGCCGGGGGAGAGGAACGCGATGAGCGTGCCCACCGAGAAGAGACCCATCGCGGCGATGAACATCGTGCGCGTGGTGAAGCGCCGGAGCAGGAAGCCGCTGATCGGGATGATCACGGCCATCGTCAGCATGAACGCCGTGGTCAGCCACTGCGCCGCCAGGGCGGTGATGTCGAGGTCGGTGATGAGGTGCGGGATCGCCACGCCCATCGTCGTCTCGTTGAGGATCGCGACGAAGGCGGCGCCGAGCAGCAGCCAGATGACCCGGCTGTCCTCGGGGCGCAGGACCGCTCCGGCGGCCTGGGGCACGCGGATGCTGTCGGTTCCGGGGGTCGTCTGGGTGGCGGCCATAGGTCGTCTCCTCGGGGGCTCGGTGGACAGCGGTGAGCCACCCGAAGATGGCAAGCCCTGAGGATAACGGCATGCCCCGACACCGTTATTCCCGATCGATCGAAGATCCTCCGAACGGACCGTGACCGCCGTCGGCGTGCGCGGCGGGGCGGTGCTCAGCCCTCGAGCGTCTCCTCGGACGCCGGCGCGTCCCACTTCTCGGAGCCGATCGCATCGGTCGAGTGGGGTGCGGGCTCGCGCTCCGTGACCGCCGCCGGAAGCGGGTTGAGCAGCTCCTCCTCGGGGATCGCCTGAAGGGCGTCGATCTCCTCGCGGAGGGCTGCGAGATCTGAGCCGTCGTGGTTCGGGGCGTCGGGAATGGAGACCATGGGATCAGCCTAGCCGCGACGACGGGGGGCGTCAGTAGGCTGGCGACCGTGAGCATGCGCGGGGGCGGGGGAGGCGGCGGTGGCCGGGGCGGTGGCGGCGGTCACCCGGGCTTCCGCGGCGTCGACATCGAGGCGCAGAAGAAGCTCAACGCCGCGGCGCCGAGGATCCCGCACCTCAACCAGCGGGTCATCGCACTGTTCCGGCCCTACGCATGGCCGCTCGCCATCACCGGCGCGCTCGTGGTCGTCGGCGCGGGCATCGCCGTCATTCCACCGCTGATCGTGCAGCGGATCTTCGACGACGCCCTCTTCCCGGTCGACGGGTCGCCGCCCGACATGCCGCTGCTGTGGCGGCTCGTCGCGCTCATGATCGCCCTGTTCCTCGTGTCGGCGGGGCTCGGAGTGCTGCAGACGTGGTTCACCTCGACCATCGGCAACAAGGTCACCGGCGACCTGCGGGTCACGCTGTTCGACCACCTTCAGGCGATGGAGCTCGGGTTCTTCACACGCACCAAGACCGGCGTCATCCAGTCCCGCCTCCAGAACGACGTGGGTGGGGTCTCGGGCGTGCTCACGAACACGTTCACGAGCATCCTCGGCAACGTCGTGACCGTCATCGCATCGCTCATCGCGATGATCATCATCGACTGGCGCCTGACGCTCATCGCCGTCGTCCTCATGCCCGTCCTCGTGTTCGTGCAGCGTCGTGTCGGCCAGGTGCGGGCACGGATCGCGGGCGAGACGCAGGAGTCGCTGTCGGAGCTCACCGCGATCACGCAGGAGACGCTGAGCGTGTCGGGGATCCTGCTGTCCAAGTCGTTCAACCGGCAGCGCGCCGAGTCCGCGCGGTACTCCGAGGAGAACCGCAACCAGGTGCGGCTGCAGGTGCGGCGGGCGATGAGCGGCCAGGGCTTCTTCGCCGTCGTCCAGGTGCTCATGGCGAGCGTCCCGGCGGTCATCTACCTCGTCTCCGGGTACCTCATCACGGGCGGCGACATCACGATCACCGCGGGCACGGTCGTCGCTTTCACGGCGGTGCAGGCCCGTCTGCTGATGCCGTTGATGGGACTCATGAGAGTCACGCTCGACCTGCAGACCTCGGCGGCGCTGTTCGCGCGCATCTTCGAGTACCTCGATCTCGAGCCGGCGATCCGCGACGCGCCCGACGCGATCTCCGTCGAGAGCGCGCCCGGCCCCCTCGGGCGCGTCGAGTTCCGCGATGTGGTGTTCCGGTATCCGGATGCCTCGAAGGACGCCCGTCCGACGCTTCAGGGCGTGACCTTCACGGCCGAGCCCGGGCAGCACGTCGCGTTCGTCGGCCCATCCGGCGCGGGCAAGACGACCGTGATCTACCTGGCCCCGCGCATGTACGAGGCATCCGGTGGCGAGGTGCGGTTCGCGGGCGCCGATGTCCGGTCGCTCCGGCACGAGTCGATCATCGACCATGTCGGGATCGTGTCGCAGGAGACGTACCTGTTCCATGCGACGATCCGCGAGAACCTGCGCTACGCCAAGCCCGATGCGACCGACGTCGAGCTCGAGGACGCCTGCCGGGCCGCGAACATCCACCACATCGTCGAGGGCTTCGAGGATGGCTACGACACCGTCGTGGGA
>Ga0307505_10001816_pt1 | contig 16170 bp, 11 predicted proteins | sample 23_S_MG_FD_202183 | JGI IMG/M metagenome (GOLD analysis project Ga0307505, IMG submission 202183) | Soil microbial communities from Populus trichocarpa stands in riparian zone in the Pacific Northwest, United States - 23_S | ecosystem: Environmental > Terrestrial > Soil > Riparian zone > Trees...
TTCTCTTCGAGAAAAACTCATTTGATTGTCACCTTGGTGTGGATACTGAGATTGGAACTGAGGTCAGTTTATTGCCATTCGAACCCGGTGTCAAAAAGTAACTAGCATCCAATCCCGTTAGAATTCCTTACGTTCGTTATCTGCGGTTAGAGCACCAAACGGCTAGCTGCCGCCCACGGGGGTTCCCGCATCCGGCTATATTCGCTAAACTACAGGAAATGAAAAGTTTCCTCACGGTTCTCATTTTGGGTTTGGGTGTATCGATCGCGGCGGGGCAGGGGGAGTTTCAGGCGATGGTGGATGCGGACGGGAGTCTGGCCAGCTATGCGACGGAATACGGGGCGAAGACGGCTTATCTGAAATATCTGGGCGACGACGGCGTGATCTTTAAGCCGGAGGCGACGAACGGGAAGGATTGGTGGAAGCTGCAAAAGGAAGAACTGCCCGTCGTGTTGAAGCGTACGATGGAGCACGCCGACATTGCCTCGAACGGCCTGTTGGGCTACACGACCGGCATCTGGGAAGAGACCCCAAAGCCCGGAGCTAAGGGCGTCCCGAGCAAGGTCGTCGGCCAATACATCACCGTATGGTCAAAGAAACCCGATGGCAAGTTTTACGCGATCATCGACGTGATGACGAAATTTGACGAGGCGGCTCCGCCGGTCGGGCGCCGGATGTCCATCAGTCAGCCGATGGACATCAACAAACGCCGATGGTCGGCGGCGGACCCGTCGATGAAGTTTCTGCGGATGGGAATGGATCGCGGTGGGCTTGGAAGTGCGTTCGAGGAATGGGCAGCCGAGGACATCCGGCTGATCATCGAAGAGAATCCCCCGATATTCGGGAAGAAGAACGCCGTCAAGGCGATGAAGAAGTATCTGTCGGTCGCTTTCCCTCGACGGGTCGCGTTACTTGAATCCGCCGATCTCGCCTATGCGTGGAACCCGTGCGAGTACGCCAACAGCGAAGAGGGAATGGAGAAGGGAACTTGTCTGAACATCTGGAAGCTCCGCAACAAGAAGTGGTACATCACACTCGGAGCTTTCGCACGAGTGCCGAACATCGTGAAGCCGACGCTGAAGACGGCGGCAGGGAAGTCGAACTAGTATGGATTTCTATTTTCTATTGATCTCGCTGTTCTTCCCACGGATAACGCTGCTCGTTTACCTGTTCCAGGGCTGGTATCCCGAGAATCTCGTGCCGAATTGGCTCGATGTCGTGCTGGGATTTATCGCCCCTCGGATACTGATCCTGATCTACATCTATCAAAACATGGGCTATGAGAACATCTGGTTCGCAGCCCATCTCGTCGTAATGATACTCACATACTTCGGCGGCAGCCGCGAGACTGCCCGTCGTCGCCGAGTGCGACGCGAAGCCGATTAGGCATAAGAGCAAATGAAAACGAGCCGACGACGGATGTCATCGGCTCGCTCTTTCTTTGACCCGTCCTTATTCGAGTGCCGCAAGCATATCCTGCAGCTTTGCTAGGCTCTGAGGATCTTTCGCTGCAGCCGAATGCGATTCGAGTTTCTCGACGATCTTCTTCAGATCGCTCCTCGCTTTCGCCGACATGCTCGCTTTGTCAGCGTTGTCGATCGAGGTTCGAAGTTCTGCGATCTGGCTCGCCGAAAGGGCGTTCGCACGCTCAAGCTGATCGACGTATGCCCTGGCAACGGCGGCCTTATTCTTCCAAACGAACTTCTCCTGGTTCTGGACGTTCAGTGCGGCAACCTGCACGCTCTTGGCGGCGTTGATCTCGTTCTGCGAAAGATGTTTCGTCGGGACGAGGTCGAATACGTCGAGGCCGCGTGCGATCTCGGATGAATATATGTGTCCGTTGTACCAGTAGGCCGACCATGATCCGCCCATTATGAGCATCTTGGAATCGATCGGACCACGGTCGAAGTATGCGATCTCGATGGGGTTCGCCGGATCGGTGAAATCCATGATCGAAATGCCGCCCTGATACCACGCCTGGACCTTGATATCGCGTCCCGGGACGGGGATCAGCGACCCGTTGTGGGCTACACAGTTCTCCTGTTCGGACTGTGCCGCGGGAAGCTTGTAATAGTTGTGGAACGTGAGCTTGTTGCCCTTCAACGAAAAGATCGCGTTGGCTCCCCATTTGTCCGGATCGGTCTCGCGGCAACGAGGGCCCATTCCGCCGCCCCATTCGTCGGTGAAGACGACCTTTTTGCCGTCGTTCGAGAATGCTGCCGAATGCCAATAAGCGTAGTTTTTATCGTTCACTGCCTCGACGCGTTTCGGATTCGCGGGGTCCTTAATGTCAAGCAGGATGCCGTTACCGGCACAGGCTCCAGCCGCCAGGCCGATCGCCGAGTAAGCCGTGATGTCGTGGCACTGGTTCGTCTCTTGCGGACGGCCGTTGCCATCGTGTGAACCACCGTTGTCGAGTGCGTTGATCTTGCCGGTCGCGGGATCGCCAAAGATGCGGGGACTGTTTACAACCTTTGCCTCTTGCGGGGCCGCGACGGGAACCTTGATCACTTCGATACGGAAGTTAGCGGTGTTCGGATCTTTGTCCGGCGGACCGCCCGAGCATCCTTCAAGCTCTTCGGCGGGACGTACAAACGACGTGCCTGAGACGTAGATGTAAACGTTAGCCTTGTCCTTCGGATCGGTGACGAGCGTATGCGTGTGCGATCCGCGGCAGGTCTGGACCGCTGCGACCTGCTTCGGATTTTTGATATCGCTGATGTCGAAAATGCGGACGCCGCGGAAACGATCTTTGTTTGCCGCCGGTGCTCCCGGTTGAGCCCCCGCTGCCGGGGCGAACCCCTGCTCGCCGCAATCGAGACGGCCGTTCGGCATCTCGACGGACATGAACATCAGGTTCTTGTAAACGGATACGTCGCCTTGTCCACCCGGACATAGCATCGAAGTGAGAAGGCTTGGAGCCGACGGATTCGAGATGTCGTAGATGTTGATGCCGTAGAAATTTCCGAGGAATAGGTTATTGCCCGAAAACGCGAGATCTGAATTTGCGAACGCGAGGCCCGCGATCGTCATACGCATATTCGGGGGGACCTGGTTCGGATTGCCGATGCCGAGCGAGCCGAGTGCGCTTGCGACTCTCGGCGAGTTCGGATCAACACCGAGGTCGAACGCAGCCGGCTTTTTGGTAAGCGAGACGTGCTTCATTCCGAAAGCGGCCTCGCCCGCGTCGAACAGACCCGCCGCCAGTTTGGCCCGTGGATCGTTCGGATCCGCGGGTTTCATCCCGGCCGGCATCTCTTTGCCTTTGTTCGCTCCGGGCTGCATTGCCCCGCCTTGTGCTAAAGCATTAGCCGAAAATACGAATACGGCCATCGAAACTGCGTAAAAAAGTGTTTTCAATCGGTTCATGTCTAGTGTTTTACGTGAGATTTGCCCAATAGGTTCTGCATCGACTTGATCTCAGCCCGCTGGCCGCTATCCACATCGCTTGCGAAGTTAAAGAGTTCAGCATCCTGACCGGTTCCCGGAGTATCGAACAGGTCCTTTACCATTACGATGGCCCCCTCGTGATGCTGGATCATTCCCTTGAGGAAAAGGAGGTCAAAATCCGCTCCCTTTGCCTTTCGAAGAGCATCCATTTGTTCGGGAGTAAGCATTCCGGGCATCCTATGATCGGATGTCGATCCATGTCCGCTGTGTGAGTGATCGTTACTTGCTCCGCCGGCCATTTTCATCCCGGCCGACTGGCCACGGGCCTCTAGCCAGCGCTTCATAAACGCCATTTCATCGGACTGAGACTTGCTGATCCGCTCGCCGAGTAGGTGAACGTCCTTGTTCTTTGTCCGTTCCGCGATCATGTCCGTCATCTCGACCGCCTGAGCATGATGCATGATCATGCCCTGCATAAACTCGACGTCCTTGGTTGATGTCGGAGGGAGAGAGGGGCGGGTCGAATCCGGTAGCTTTTTCGTCGCCTGGCCGGGAGCTCCCGGCTGGACGATAACAGGCTGCTGGGCCGACACCGCTGCACAGAAAAGCAGCACCAGCAGGGAAATCATTAAAACGGAGTATTGAATTCGCATTCGGGAAAATAAACTTAACGCAAAATTATCACAAATAGTTCGATGCGTGTAATTGCAGCGAGGCTTGTCGGAAAAATCGAACCGCACTCCGACCAACGCGCGATTCGACGCACACATCAAAGAGCGCATGAGCGGAAAGTGCTTTCAATTCGTGGAAGACCCCAACCGTCCTCAACACCTTCTCTACACGCGCGAATGCTTCGAAATAGACCAATGGATCCGCCACCGCGAACGCGACTGCTGGCTCCGCCTATTCGCCTTCCAAATGATATTCGGAGCTATGGTCTGGACTGTTCTGTTTCGTTGGAGCTAAAGAGGTTGGAGGCGGCGATCGGAATCGAACCGATGAATAAAGGTTTTGCAGACCTCTGCCTTACCACTTGGCTACGCCGCCATTAGAACGGATGAAGGCGGAAGGATGAGGGATGAATTTGAGGTTTTCATCCTTCATCCCTCCGCCTTCATACTTCAAAGATTTGGAGCGGGAGACGAGGGTCGAACTCGCGACTTCGACCTTGGCAAGGTCGCGCTCTACCACTGAGCTACTCCCGCACGCAAACTGTAATTTTACCGTCTGAACTTCGATTGTCAAGCTAATTGACAGTGATATCTTTCAGGAACGTCCAGTCGCCGCTGGCATTCATCTTGATGTTGCCGATCCGCTTATTGGCGACCACCATATTCGCCGGATACCACAACGGAAGCAGCGGCAGATCGTTGCTGACGATGCCCCAGGCTTTTATATAAAGTTCTTTGGCTTTCGCCCGGTCGATCTCATTGATCGCATCTTCAAGGAGCTTATCGACCTCGGCGTTGGTGTAGCGGCTACGGTTGCAGCAGGCGACGCCGGGGCCGGGAATTCGCCCGGTGGTGAATAGATCCTTTAAGAAGATCGGGTCCTGATTGCCGCCGATCCAGACGCCGGTGTTCATCTGGAACTGGCCCTGCGCAAGCTGCGTTCGAAGCGTTCCCGGATCCAGCGTCTCGATCTGCACGTTAAGCCCAACCTCAGTCAGCGAGCTCTGGATCGCCTGAGCGTAACTATTAAAAGCGGCATTGCCGGATGAATATTTGAACTTGATCGGCTCGTTCTTATAGCCTGCTTCGCGAAGCAGCTGTTTAGACTTTTCCGGGTCGAAGTTGTATTGGGTTCCAGGCGAATATGCCCAGGACCCCGCTGGCAAGATCGAGCTTGCAATCTTCGCCTGGCCGGAGAGAAGCTCTTTGATGAGTTTCTCGCGGTCGATGGCGTAACCGATCGCCTGACGGATCTTTTGGTTATCAAGCGGTGCCGATGTCGTATTCAGGCCAATATACTGGATGTTCGAACCGTCGAACTGCTCGACCTTAAGGTTTGCACTTTCGCTCAACAATTTAAGCGTGTCAGGCGGCATGTTTGAGGGGGCCGGAGCGATGTCCACGCCGCCAGTTTGAAGCTCGGCCTGGAGACCGCTTGCGTCGGTGACGGTCTTTACGAGGAGCTTGGCGAATTTGGGAGCGCCGTCGAAGTACTTCGAAAAAGCCTCTAGCTCAATTGTGTTCTGTGATTGGTCGAATGCTACGAACTTGAACGGACCGGTACCCACCGGCGTATATGGCTTCACTGGTTGAATGCTAACCTCCTGTTTCTCCGCAGCAGTACCCTCAGCAATGATCGGGATCGCGACCAGGTTTGATAGAAGCTGATTCTTTAGCGCCGGGCGACCAACGGAAAAGACAACCGTTTTGGGATCAGGAGTTTCTAGCGAACTAATGTGCGGGATCTGCTTGCCATCTAGGGTGTCGAAGAAGGCGCCGGACTTGTAGCCCTTACTCTCGAACATCTTGTCGAACGTGTACTTTACGTCGGCCGAGGTGAAGTCTTTGCCGTTGTGAAACTTTACTCCATCGCGCAGGGTGATCGTGATCGTCTTCCCGTCTTCGGATGCTTTAATGTCGGATGCGAGGTCGCCGACGTATTCGAAATTCTCATTCTTCTTGACCAGCGAATTGAACATCAGGTTTCTGACGCGCTCCGCAGCCGAGTCGGAAGCCGTCGAAGTAAGCGTATCAAGCGTCGAGAAACTCTCGGGCAATGCAACGGTCACGTATTCGCTGCCGGTTCGTCGGCATGAGCCTGCGGTCAGAAAGATACTGGCAAGAATGAGAAGACAGAGATTTTGCAGCAAAACACTTCCTCCGAATGAATTAGTTCAAGTTATTGTTGAGGTCTTTGATCCGCTCGGAAAGCTCGTCGAGACGGGCTTTGTTGAAACTTGGACGAGCGGGAAGCGACGATTTGAGAGCCAATATTCGTTCCACTGATTCGTTCAACCTCTCTTCGCTGATCTCGCCCGATTCCACGGCCAAGCGAATTGCCCGATGGCCTTCATAAATCGCATCCACACTAGCGCATATCGCGAGCATGTCCTGTCCGGCGTGGATCGCCATTTTGCACGCTTCGCCCATGCCGTAATTGCGGACGATCGCGCCCATTTCCATGTCGTCTGTTATAGCCACCCCTTTGAAGTTTAGCTCGTCGCGAAGGAGAGCTGTGACCACGCGACGACCGAGCGAAGATGGTAATAGCTTGCCATTATCGTCAATTTCCTGCAACCGCGTGTTTGGATAGGCCGCGTGCGCGATCATCACGGAGACCGTCGAGAATGCGTCGAGCAGTTCGCGATATGGATAGAGATCTTGGTCGTTTAGTTCGTCGTCGTTGATCGGCACGACCGGTAATTCTTCGTGCGAATCGACCCTTGATGCCGCAAGGCCGGGGAAATGCTTGAGGCATCCGAGGATGCCGCTCTGCCCCAGACCTTGTAGAAAACCTTCTGCCATAGCAACAACGTCTTCCTTCGATCCACCGAGTCCGCGAGTCTGCAGGCCGTTGATCAGGTCCTTCCGAGCATCATCGATCACATCGACGACCGGGGCGAAATCCATATTGAAGCCGAGCAGGCTGATCGTCTCGCCGATGATGTCGCCGAGTTCTTTTGCGTCAGCGGCGTTTCGCAGTTGGCTCGCGGCCGGCATCGGGGTCATCACCCGCCGCAGACGATCTACGCGGCCGCCTTCCTGGTCGAGGCTGATAAAGGGCGGTATCGTGATGGACGCGTGAAGGGAATCGAGGAGTCCGCGGGTCTGGCCGAGTTCCTTGATGTTGCGGGCAAATAAACAGACGCCGCCGGGCCGGATGTCTTCGATCAGCTTTCTCGTCGCGTCATCGAACTCCGCGCCGGGAATGCCGATGAAGAAGAGCTGGCCGACCTTCTGTTCGGTGGAAAGGGAATCTAAATCGACAGCGGTCATATTGAAAGTTAACGAAGAGCCTTAATCGTCGCGGGTTCGTCGTCTCACGTAATACCTAAACTATCTTCGACTTGAGCGAAAGAAGGAGGTTCCGGCTGTCCTCCGGTGAGAGGCTCTCGATCTCGACTGTCCGCAACTCATCGATCGCGGCTTCGTTTGAGATCGCGAATAGGGAGAACTGCGAGGCCAGATTTTTGCCCGCCGCCATTGCCAAGCCTTTGCGGCTTTCGTCCGCGAAAACGGCGAGCTCGTATTGTTCCAGCTTCTGCAGAACGTCCTTCGCGCGTTCGATCACGGACGCTGGTAATCCGGCGAGTCGTGCCACCGCAATACCGTAAGACTTAGACGCCTTGCCTTTAGCAAGTTTATGCAGGAATACGACCTCACCGTCCTTCTCGGTCGCCGTGATCTGGTAGTTCTTCGCTCCGGGCAGATGCTCGGCCATTTCCGTCAGCTCGTGATAGTGAGTCGCGAAGAGAGTCTTGGCCGAATGATCTGGAGAATTGTGCAAATACTCCGCAACCGCCCACGCGATCGAGAGACCGTCGAATGTTGAGGTCCCGCGGCCGATCTCATCGAGAAGTATAAGGCTTCGGGACGTGGCGTTGTGAAGGATCGTGGCGGTTTCGGTCATCTCGACCATAAAGGTCGACCGTCCTGACGCGAGATCGTCGGACGCTCCCACGCGTGTCCACACGCGGTCGACGATCGGCAACCGAGCCGACGAAGCCGGAACGAATGAACCGATCTGGGCCAATATTTGTATTAGTGCGATCTGGCGAAGGATCGTCGATTTGCCGCCCATGTTCGCACCGGTGACGATCAGCAGACGGTCGGTCGAATTGTTGAGATAAGAGTCATTTGGGACGAAAGAATCGCCGATGAAGGCTTCGACAACCGGATGACGGCCGTTCTTGATCTCGATCTCGTCGCCGTCGTGCAGCATCGGGCAGACGTAGTTACGCTTGGCCGCAGTCTCGGCGAGCGAGCTCAGTGCGTCAAGCGTTGCGATCGCACGGGCGGTCGATTGCAGCCGCTGGGTCTCGGCCTTGACTGATTGGCGAACCTGCTCAAACAATTCCGCTTCGAGCTGGCCGATCTTTTCTTCGGCGCCGAGGACCTTCTGTTCCCATTCCTTCAACTCAGGCGTTGTATATCGCTCGGCATTGGCGAGGGTTTGACGGCGCTCGTAATCGTCAGGGACTCGAGAAAGCTGGGCCTTGGAAACCTCGATGTAGTATCCGAAGACGTTGTTGAACCGGACCTTGAGGGTCGCGATGTTCGTACGCTGCCGTTCCGCTTCTTCAAATGATGCGATCGTTTGTTTTCCCGACCGCGATATCTGTCGCAGTTCGTCGAGTTCGGGGCTAAATCCGTCGCGGATCACGCCACCATCGGCAATGTTGACCGGAGGCTCATCGGCGATCGAGCGGTCGATGAGCTCGAGCAGTTCGGGAAGCTCAAAAATATTCTCCGAGAGCACTTGCAGCAGCAGCGAACGGCTGTCGGCAAGTTGTCGATTGATCTCGGGGGCCTGGCCGACAGACCGGCGGAGTGCGAGTAGGTCTCGCGGGCTTGCATTTCCAAGGTTCAGCCTGCCGACGAGACGTTCGAGATCTGAAACCTCTTTTAACAGGAACCTGATCTTGTCCCGCAGGATCGAATCTGTCAGTTCTGTGACTGCCGCCTGACGCGTTTGAATTTCGCTTCGTTTGATCGATGGCCGAACGAGCCAGGCTCGAAGTAGCCGTCCGCCCATTGATGTAATAGTTTCATCTATTACATTAACTAAAGTGTGCTTATTGTTGTCCGATCTCGCGTCTGTGATCTCAAGGTTGCGCAGTGTGACGGCGTCGAGTACCACGAAATCGGACGAGTCGAAGTAGGTTATCTCGGAGATATGGTCTGCCGATGCTTTCTGCGTCCGCTTTGCGTAATCCAGACAAAGCGCCGCTGCCCGGATCGCTTCGTGACGCCCATCGAGTCCGAATCCGCCAACTCCTTTTGTTCCGAAATGTGATTCCAATGTCCGCGTCGCATCAGCGAGACTTGGGGTCTCGCCTTCGCTGGTTAAGGTCAGGCCCGAGCGAACCGGATGGCTGATCTCCACGAGATTTCCCTGGGCTGTCGCCGATCCAAACGGACCACGTACAATGCGTTCGATCTCATCCCCGAACAATAGCTCGCGTGGCGCGAAGCTTTCGATTTGCTCTTGAGCCTTTTGAAACGCATTCGAGCCGCTGAACTCCGCAGCTTGAAACGATCCTGTCGAAAGCTCTAAGAATGCAATCCCAAACCGGTCTGATGTGCCTGAGATCGCGGCAAGATAGTTCGAGTCGCGAGATTCGCTAAGTTGCGAGTCGACCGCGGTTCCGGGCGTGATCACGCGAACAACCTCGCGTTTTACCAATTTGACGCCTTTGCCAGCCGCCTCCGCCTGATCGCAGATCGCAACGCGATAGCCTTTCTTGACGAGTTTGGCGATGTATCCCGCCGCCGCGTGATGCGGGACGCCGCACATCGGGATCGGATTTGGAGAGTCTTTTTGGCGAGCCGTTAGAGTGATCTCAAGCTCGCGAGCGCCAACTATCGCATCTTCGTTGAACATCTCGTAGAAATCGCCGAGCCGGAAGAAGAGTATCGTTCCGGGATAGGCCTTTTTGATCTCGAGATATTGCCGAAGCATCGGCGTGGCATTTTCCATTCGTGGGTAAGCAGCTTAAAGCGAAACTAGAGTTTAACGGAAGGCGGAAAACTTTCAAAACAGTTGGTTTTCAAAGCCCCGCAGGTTTTGATAACATTATCCGTTGCTTTAATTTTCGGCATTTTCGATGCCTTCATACAACCTCGACGAGGCTGCTTCAGCAGTAAGTTCAAATGAAAAGTTTTTCGGCCGTGAAGTTAGGGGCGATAAATATCTTTCCCATGCTACTCGTGCTTTGCGCCGTCTCAGCAATGTACGCGCAAGGCTCATCAGCGATCATTCCGGGGGAAGAACGATACCGGATCGGGTATCAAGACCGAGTTACGATCCAGGTATTCGGCCATCCGAATCTGACACAGACTGTTGATGTGAATTCGAACGGGACGATCACACTCTTCCGCCTTCCTGAACCCGTGGTAGCCGTTTGTAAGACAGAGCGCGAGTTAGCGAACGACATCGCCACGGCGTATAGAAAGGACTACCTTCGAAATCCGGAAGTGAACGTCCTTGTTGCCGAGCAGCGGTCACAGTCATTCGCCGTGATCGGAGCGGTGGTCAAACCGGCACAATACATTGTTAACAGACGGATCCGGCTTCTGGAGCTTTTAGCTATTGCCGGCGGACCTTCAAAAGAGGCCGGTTCACGACTAGTCCTTGCCAGAACCGGTAGTACCGCGACGTGTAAAGATCCATCAGCGGATACCGCCGATGTCCTATATGCCGACTTTAAGATCAAAGAAGTTCTTGAGGCAAAGGAGAATCCTGAACTCCGTCCCGGCGACATCATATCGGTGCTTGAGGCTGATAGCGTATACGTGTACGGGAACGTCAACGAACAAGGAGAGGTTAAGTTCAAGGAGCCGATAACCCTGATGCAAGCAATCTCCTCGGCCAAGGGACTAAAACCGGCCGCAAAGAGCAAGATTCGCGTCCTGCGACAGGTTTCGGGTTCTATCGAGCGCAAGGAGCTGATCTTTGATATTGGCCGGATCGCCAAGCGGGAAGAGAATGACCCGTTCCTGGAACCGAACGACGTGATCGCAGTCAGCGAAGACACTGCGAAAAGCATTTTCCAAAGCATCGGTCGGGCACTAACCGGTGGACTCCCCTCATTAATTTACAGGGTTCCGATTTAATGAAAGAAAGTCGAGAGATCATTCGAAGGATACCGTCGGAGAATTCCGAGATCGAACGCGGTTTCGAACCGCAGATCGTGCCATCGACAGGGCGCTATCCGGGTTATCGAGAGATGTACCCTTCGGAAGGGTTACAGTTCTTCGAGTATTGGCGCGCGATCAGAAAGCGGCTGTGGCTTGTTATTGCTGTTGCTGTTATCGCGACCACCCTTGCGGCCATCTACATGGCCCGGAAGCCGAACATCTACCTTGCCAAGGCGAGAATTCAGGTTGACCTTGAACAAACTAACCCCGACCTGATCACAAGCGATCGTCAGCGGCCGATGTCGAATCCTGATCCCGCATACTTCAACACTCAGCTTCAACTTCTCGGGAGTGAGGCTTTGCTTAGACGAGTAGTTAAGGAACACAACCTCGACACGAACAAGGAATTTCAGAGTGGGCTGAACCAAGGCTCGGCCTTACAGGGCCTGCTCCGATCGATCGGATTGGCCGGCGAACAGAAAGATCCCGCTACGCCGGTCGACGACGGACTGACAAATTCCGATGAAGTTGCGGAAGCAAGGCGTCTTGCCCCGTTCGTTGAGCAGATCAGGGCGAACCTGATGATCGATCCGGTAAGAGAATCGCGTGCAACGTTCAAGGATACGCGGTTGATCGAGGTCAGCTATCGTCATACTGATGCGGCTTTCGCAGCGTTCGTAGTAAACGGGATCGGCAATACTTTCGTCAACGCGAATTTCGAAAAGCGTTCAGGGACGAGCAGAAAGACAAACGACTTTCTGCAACAGCGTATCGCCGACCTTCAGTCTGAGATCAGGAACGATGAGATCAGGCTTGTCGAGTTAAAACAAGGAGCCGGTATCCTGATGACCGAAGGTGAGCAGACAATCGTGCTGGACCGGCTCTCGGGACTGAACAAAGATCTGCTAGAGGCAGAAAACGCCCGAAAGCTTGCAGAGGCGAAATACAACTCGGTCCTCAGGTCTCCGGAAAATGCCAGGGCACTCGCGGAGAGCGAGATCCGCCGATACACCACTGAGCAGGAGAACAGCCTCCGCGAGCTTCGAAATGAAACCCAAAAGAAGATCGCTGAGCTAAGAGCGAACAGGGCCAAACTCTTGGAGGTTTTCAGAGAAACAGCTCCGGAAGTAAAGGAAGTAGACACGCAGATCTCCAGCCTCGAGGCCTCGATCGCGAATGAGGTCGATAAGAATCGCCGCGAGTTGGATGACTTTCGAAAAAAGAGTTCGCAACTATTGGTCGACACTCTTCGGACGGAGTATCAGCAGTCTAAGGACAGGGAAGACAAGGTCCGAGGTTCATATAACGAACAATATAACCTTGCCCAAGGCCAGAACACCGGAGCCGTTCAGATCAAGTTGCTTGAACAGAACATCGAGACGAACAAGGGCTTCCTTGATAATCTTCGCAAACAGCAAAGCGGTAATGACGTGGCGGCTCAGGGGTCTGACAACAACATCAAGTTTGACGATTATGCGATCCCGGACGACACTCCAGTTTCCCCTCGTCGCGTTTCGACAGTACTTGCAGCCCTTTTCCTTTCGACGGTCTTCGGAATGGGCCTGGCGTTATTCCTTGAGTATTTGGACGATACGATAAGCTCAACGGACGAAGTTGAAAGCTATCTTCAGCTTCCGGCCCTTGCGGCTATCCCGACACTCGATTCCTCGCCGAAGCGTAAACTCCTGTTGGTCGGAGCAAATGGAATGGCGGCCGAAGATCGGGCAAAGAGCGAGCTATTGATACATGCAGATTCGAGGTCATCGCTGGCTGAGGCTTACAGACAGTTGCGCACATCGATCTTGCTTTCGACAGCGGGGCATTCTCCGAAGTCCCTGCTTGTTACGTCAAGCCTCCCTTCGGAAGGGAAGACAACTACGGCGACAAATACGTCGATCAGTTTGGCTCAGACCGGCGCCCGGGTATTGATCATCGACGCCGATATGCGTCGGCCGCGTGTGCATTCTATCTTCGACATCCAGAATAACGCCGGACTGAGTTCCATCCTGTCCAGCGAACTTAACGAGCAGGACGTCCTTGATACTGTTCAGTACGATGATCGGACCAAGGTAAGTGTAATGACCTCGGGACCGATCCCGCCAAACCCGGCCGAACTTGTTGGGTCTGAACAAATGACAAAGCTTCTCAAGTTGTTGCAGAAGCATTTCGATCATGTCGTAATCGACTCGCCACCGATAAGTTCCTTTACTGACGGTGTCTTAATAGCGTCCGTGGTTGACGGCGTTATTCTCGTCGTCCACTCCGGACACAGCTCGCGTCAGGTCGTTCGGCGATCGCGTCAAGTGATTCAGGACGTAGGGGCGAAGATCTTTGGCGTCGTCCTCAACAACGTGGACCTCAAGTCTCAAGAGAACTACTACTACTATCAAAGTTATTATCACCGCGAAGGCTACGAATCCCAGGATCGCGACTAGTTGAAATATGGCAAACGGAAAGCGGGTCCTGGTTACCGGTGCGGGCGGTTTCATCGGCAGTCACTTGACTGCCTACCTGAAGGAAAGAGGTTACTGGGTCCGCGGCGTTGATCTGAAACATCCTGAATTTCAAGAAACGGGAGCCGATGAATTTCGGATCCTTGATCTACGACTGCGTGATGAGGCTATGGCGGCCGTCGAAGGCGTCGACGAGGTTTATGCCCTCGCAGCCGACATGGGTGGAATGGGATTCATTTCTGCTCACCACGCCGAGATCCTGTACAACAATTCCTTGATCAATCTACACACGATCGAGGCTGCCAGGATCCACAACGTCCAGCGTTACCTTTACACTAGTTCAGCGTGTATTTATCCAGAGCATCTGCAAACAGAAACGGATGTAAAACCACTGCGTGAAGATGATGCGTATCCCGCCGCTCCGCAGGATGCTTATGGCTGGGAGAAATTGATCTCCGAGCGGTTATGTCAGCATTATCGCGAGGACTACGGACTCGACACGCGAATCGTTCGTTTTCATAACATCTTTGGCGAGAACGGAACCTGGGAAGGCGGCCGTGAAAAAGCCCCGGCGGCACTTTGCCGCAAGATCGCAGTTGCCAAACTAAGCGGTGATCCGAAGATCGAGATCTGGGGGGATGGCGAGCAAACGCGATCTTTCTGCTACATCGACGATTGCGTCGAAGGCCTTTATCGGCTGATGCGTTCGGACTTCACAGAACCGCTGAATCTTGGTCAGGACAGAATGGTATCGATCAATGAGTTGGCTGATATCATTGCTTCGGTCGCCGGAGTCGAGATCGTGAAGAAGCACGTCGACGGTCCGATGGGTGTTCGCGGCCGCAACTCAGACAATTCAAAACTCCGCGAAGTGCTCGATTGGGAACCCGCGATACCTTTAGAAGATGGCCTTGCCAAAACGTACGAATGGATCGAGGGCCAGGTACGGAACTCGTTGCCGGAATCAGCTCACGGACAGGCCGTTTAAAGCTGCGACGATACACTCAAGGCCTCGACAACGCTCCTCATTTGTTCATCCGTCCCGATCGTTATTCGCAGATAGTTTTTCAAACCGTGCTGATCTGCGCGATCTCGGACGAAGATCTTTTCGCTTTTCAAACGGTCTATCAGCCCTGACTCAAACTCGTAGTTAAGCAGAACAAAATTCGCCTCTGTGTCGATCACAGGAAATTGCGAAGGTACATTGTCCACGAACCACTTCTTCACTCGCAGGATCTCTTTCACATGTGCATCTAAGTATTCTCTATCGCGAATTGCGGCTTCGCCGGCGATCTGTGCGAGCGTGTTAACGTCTTTGTTGTTCTTCACGCGATGGATGAGGCCAATGTTTTCCGGATGTGAAACAGCAAAGCCGAGTCTTATTCCGGCCAGACCGTAGGCCTTTGAGAATGTCCTGGTCACAATGAGGTTCTTTTGACTTTCCACGAACGGAATGAGGCTTTCATTGTTCGAAGCGAACTCCATGTATGCCTCGTCAATCACGAAAAGAGTTGCCGGGTATGCTCTTGCAAGACCCAACAGATAATCCTTCTCTAAGAGCCGCCCCGTCGGATTGTTCGGATTAATGATATACACCACATCCGCCGATGAAATGTACTCGCGTTCAAAGATACAAAGATCGTCGTCGAAAATATCCTCTGGCAAGTAGAAACGGATCGTCGGCTGCTTAAAACTTACGAACTGAAGGATCTGGGTATACGTCGGCTGAGATGTCGTGAAGACCGAGGAGCCGGAGAGGAATGTGTAAAAAATGTGCTGCAGGGCGCTGTCCGAACCGTTGAAGATCGAGATCGCTGAGCCGGGTACGCCAAACCGTTCGGAGATCGCTTCCACCAACTCTCGGGAAGTTACATCGGGATAATACGCCAGGCTGTGCTCATCAAGGAACGCGATCAACGCCTGCGCGACCTTTGCGGAAGCGTTTCGCGGACTCTCGTTCCAGTCGAGCTTCATCCATGTGTCTTTGTCCCGATAACCGAGCTTGGCGCTTTCGGATACCGTATAGATCGGGAGCGTGTCTATGACCGCGTCGTGGAAGATAAGGTCTGATTGACTATGCATCTGATCTTCCCGGTTCGCTCGCTTCGCATGATTTCCGTGCATTCTTCTATATATATCTTCGTCGAACCAAGCCTCTCCGAAAGCGCGGCTCGCGTTCGATCGGCCATCTTCGACGTCCATTCCTGATTCGGTACGATCCGAACACGAACCTTGTCGGGTTCCTCCTGTACGATCTGAAACATCTTTACACCTGGGATCTTGTACATCATGGTGTAAAAATTGACGCCCGGCAGACGGTTCCCATCGGCGGTTACGATAATATCATCCCGCCGACCTATGAACCGCTTCACCCTGACCGGCAGGCCTACGCCCTGAACCGGATCATCCAATAGTTCCGCCGTGTCGCCAGTGTCGTAACGGATAAACGGCATTGCTCGGTTGAGAAAACCGGTACCGATAACGGAGAGTTGGCCGTCCGACTCAACAAATTCGGT
>Ga0307505_10001817_pt1 | contig 16147 bp, 9 predicted proteins | sample 23_S_MG_FD_202183 | JGI IMG/M metagenome (GOLD analysis project Ga0307505, IMG submission 202183) | Soil microbial communities from Populus trichocarpa stands in riparian zone in the Pacific Northwest, United States - 23_S | ecosystem: Environmental > Terrestrial > Soil > Riparian zone > Trees...
AACCTGACGGACGGCCTCGACGGGCTCGCGACGGGGACGGCCGCCTTCATCGCGCTGGGGCTGATTGCTCTCGTCTACATAACGGGCAACACCATCGCGGCCGAGTTCGTGAACGACCTGTACCTGCAGGGCGCCGGCGAGCTGACCGTCTTCGCGGCCGCCCTGGCCGCCGCCTGTTTCGGCTTCCTCTGGTACAACGGCTTCCCGGCGCAGGTCTTCATGGGCGACACGGGTGCGCTGGCGCTCGGGGCCGCCATCGGCACCCTCGCGATCCTCGTCAAGAAGGAGCTCTACCTGCCCGTCCTGGGGGGCATATACGCCGCGGAGGCCGCCAGCGTGGTTCTGCAGACGGCCTACTTCAAGTGGTCGCGCCGGCGCTACGGCGTGGGCCGGCGACTCTTCCGGATGGCGCCGCTGCACCACCACTACGAGGCGGCCGGCATTCACGAGGCCAAGATCACCGTTCGCTTTTGGATCGTCACGACGCTACTCGTCTTGTTCACGCTGTTCCTGCTGCGGATTCGATGAGTCAGTCAGCTATCAGCCGCCAGCTGTCAGCACTCACCATCCAACGCCCACCGAGCCGCCGACCCTCGCGACTACCTCATGATGTTCTTCGCATGACGCCGCCGCTCACCCGAGATCAGCTGCGCGACCGCCGTGTGACGGTGGCCGGCGCCGCCCGTAGCGGCGTCGCGGCGGCACGCTTGCTGACGAAGTACGGGGCGCAGGTGTTTGTTACGGACAGCGGCGCCGGCGCGGCCGGCGCGGCCGACGCGCTCGCGGCCGCCGGTATCGCCGCGGAGTGGGGCGGGCACACGGCCCGGGCGCTGGAGGCCGACTTCGTGGTGGTGAGTCCGGGCGTACCCGACGAGGCGCCGCCCCTCGCCGGCGCGGTCACCGCCGGGGTGCCGGTCTACTCCGAACTCGAGGTGGCGAGCTGGCTCTGCGCGGGTCCGATCGTGGCCATTACCGGCTCGAACGGCAAGACGACGACTACCAGCCTGGTCGCCCACATCGTCAGGCAGTCCGGTCGTGACATGGTCGTCGCCGGCAACATCGGCCAGCCGCTGTCGGATGTCGTCGACGAGGTCACGCCGGAGACCATCGTGGTTCTCGAGGTCTCCAGCTTCCAACTCGACCACGTATCCACCTTCCGCCCGGCGGTGGCGGTGCTGCTGAACGTGACGCCGGACCACCTGGTCCGCTACGACAACGACTTCGAGAAGTACGCCGCCAGCAAGTACCGCATCTTCGAAAGCCAGGGCGCAGGAGACGTGCTGGTGTACAACGTAGATGACGCGATGGTGGCCGGCGCCGTGGCGGCGCTGCCGGACGGAGGCGCCCAGCGCCTCGGCATTTCCATCGAGCGCGAGCTGGAGCGCGGCGCCTTCGTGAGGTGGGACTCCACCGCGACCGCCGGACGCATCGTCCTGGCCCTTACGGAGCCCCCGCGCGGACGCGCGGCTGGCGACGACACCCCGATACACGAGGAGGAACTCATGGCAACGAACGACCTGGCGCTCCGCGGACGCCACAACCTGTACAACTCCCTCGCGGCGGCTATCGCGGCGCGCGCGGTGGAGATCCGCAGCGACGTCGTACGGCAGAGCCTCGCCAGTTTCGAGGGCGTCCCGCACCGCCTCGAGCGGGTGCGGACCGTCGGCGGTGTGACGTTCGTCAACGACTCCAAGGCGACCAACGTCAACGCGGTCTGGTACGCCCTCGAGAGCTTCGACGCCGGCGTGATCCTTATCGCAGGCGGACGCGACAAGGGCAACGACTACGGTCCGCTCAAGACTCTCGTCGAGCAGAAGGTCAAGGGGGTGGTTGCCATCGGTGAGAGCGCCGAGAAGGTGCTCGCCGAGCTGGGTCCCCATGCCCCGCACACGGCCCGCGCATCGAGCATGGAGGAGGCGATCCAGTATGCGCGGCTGATGGCCGAGTCCGGCGACATAGTCCTGCTGAGCCCCGCCTGCGCCTCCTTCGACATGTTCCGGGACTACGAGGATCGAGGCGACACGTTCAGGGATGTGGTGATGGGGTTGTAGTAGTAGATGGTATATGGTTTATGGTATATGGTAGTCAGTAGTAGTAGTCGGTAGTCAGAGTCGCCCCTCATCAACGAGCCACGAGCCACGAGCAATACACCATACACCATACACCTCTTCCGTCAACGATGCCCCGCTCCCGCACAGCCACACTCCAGCCCGTCGACCGCGCGGTCGTCGCGGCGGTGCTCGTGCTGGCCGCGGCCGGCGTGGCGGCGGTGTACAGTGCCATCGGGTTCTTCGCAGAGACTCGCGCCGGCGGCGACACAGAGAGCCTCCTCGTGGCACACGTCCTGCGACTCGCGCTAGCGCTCGGCGCGGCCGCCGCGTTCTCGCTGGTCGACTACCATCGTATAGCCCGGTTCTCGAAGGCCGCCCTCGTCGCCTCCCTGGGCCTCCTCGTGGCCGTGCAGCTCGCCGGCGTGACATCCGGCGGCGCCCAGCGGTGGCTCGAGATAGGGCCCGTGTCGTTCCAGCCATCGGACTTCGCGCGCGTCGCGCTGATCCTCCACCTGGCCGTGCTGCTGGCCCGCAAGCAGCCGTACGTGGGGCAGTTCGAGCGCGCCTACGTGCCGCTCGCGCTGTGGGCAGGCGCGACCGTCGTGCTCATCGGCATGGACAACCTCTCCCGCGCGGCCATGCTCGCGGTGACCGTGGCCGCGATGATGTTCGTCGGCCGCGTTCGCATGCTGCACCTGGTTGGCACCGCCGTGGTCGCCGTGGCGCTGGCGGGGATGCTGCTGATGGCATCGCCCCAGCGCGCGGCCCGCGTCGAGGCGTTCCTGGGCGTGCGCCTGTTCCAGCACACCGACGAGGCGTCGGTGTTCAGCGCGCAGGACGAGGGTTACCAGGCCGAGCAGGCGCGCATCGCGTTCGCCCTCGGCGGCCTGACGGGCGTCGGACCCGGCCATTCTACGCAGAGGGACTTCCTGCCGGCGGCCCACAACGACTTCATCCTGGCAATCATCGCGGAGGAGTACGGCCTCATCGGGGCCACCATCCTCCTGCTGATGTTCGTTTCGCTCCTCTTGCGCGGCTTCCTGCGCGTAGCGCGCGGGGCGCCCGATCCGCTCGGGCTGCTGCTTGCCGTGGGGCTCACCACGGCGGTCGTCATCGAGGGGTTCACCAATGCAGCCGTGGCGTCGGGCCTGTTCCCGGTGACCGGGCTCCCGATGCCGTTCGTCTCCTACGGCGGGTCATCGATGCTGACCACCGGGATCATGGTGGGCATCCTCCTCAACATCTCGCGCCACGGACCGGGCGAGGCAGTCGCCGACGAGGAATGAGCGCCGCCTCCCGCGCCATCCCCTCCGCCACGGGTCGTCCGCCCCGCGTGCTGTTCGCCTGCGGCGGCACGGGCGGCCACGTCTACCCCGCTATCGCCATCGCCGACGCCGTTCGCGCCGAGCGACCCGACGCGAGCGTCGCCTTCGCCGGCACTCGCGAGCGCATGGAGTGGAACGCTGTGCCGGCGGCCGGATACGAGATCCACGCCGTCACCGTATCCGGCTTCCAGCGCGGCCTGTCCCCGGAGGCGCTGGTGCGCAACCTCTCGTTTCCGCTGAAGCTCGGCGCGGGCATGGTCGACAGCCTGCGCCTGGTCGGCGGCTTCGACGCGGACGTGGTTGTCGGTACGGGCGGATACGTCGCCGGTCCCGTCGGCCTCGCGGCCAGCCTCCGGGGCGTGCCGCTGGTACTACAGGAGCAGAACGCCTACGCCGGCGCGACCAACAAACTGCTCGCGCGCCGCGCCGACACCGTGTTCATCGCGTTCGAGGCGGCCCGTCCCTACTTCCCGCCGGACAAGACGGTCCTCGCCGGCAACCCGGTGCGCGCCGGCCTGGCGGACGCCCTGCGTGCGGACGCCCTCGCCCACTTCGACATCGAGGACGCGCCGGAACGCCGCGTGCTCCTGGTGATGGGGGGCTCGCTCGGGGCCGCGCCGCTGAACGATGTTGTCCGGCGCAACCTCGACGCCCTGCTCGCCGAGCCCGGCCACGTTGTCGTCTGGGCGACCGGCCGGCGCTACCACGACTCAATCGCCGCCGCCGTGCCGGCGCACGCGCGCTTGAGGGTGCTGCCGTACATCGACCGGGTCGACTTCGCGTACGCCGCGGCCGACCTCGCCCTGTGCCGCGCCGGCGCGATTACGTGCTCGGAGCTCGCGGCGACGGGCACCGCGGCGGTGCTCGTGCCCAGCCCGAACGTGGTGGCCGACCACCAGACCCGGAACGCGCGCGCCCTGTCCACCGCCGGCGCGGCCGTGCTGCTGCACCAGGACGAGCTCATGGAGCGGTTCGAGGAGATCGTGCCGCCGTTGCTCGGCGATCCGATGCGGCTCGTCGACATGGAGGCCTCGGCGCGTGCCCTGGCGCGGCCCGACGCGGCGCAGCGCATTGCCCGGCGCGTGCTGGAGCTCGCCGGAGTGGAGTCCGCAGCCCCCACCCTCCGATGACCGGCGTCGCCCGCACCGCCGCGCGTAGGCGCCAGGGGATGCTCGGACGCATCCGGAGTGTCCACATGGTGGGCGTGGGCGGGATCGGCATGTCGAGCATCGCCGAGGTGCTCATCGCGCGCAGCTTCCGTGTGTCCGGATCCGATCTCCGCAAGAGCGAGGTCACGGAGCACCTGGAGCAGCTAGGCGCCGTCATCCACGAAGGGCACGACGCGGCACACCTGGGCGACGCCGACGTGGTCGTCTACTCGTCGGCGGTCGACGCGGCCACCAACCCGGAGACCGTGGAGGCGCAGCACCGGCTGATCCCGATCATCAAGCGGTCGGAGATGCTCGGCGAGCTGATGCGGATGAAGTACGGCATCGGCGTTGCCGGCACGCACGGCAAGACCACCACGACCACGATGGTGGGTCTCGTGGCGCAGGAGGCCGGCTTCGACCCGACGATCATCGTCGGAGGCAAGGTGGCCGTCTTCGGCTCCAACGCCGTTTCCGGGGAAGGCGACCTGATCGTGATCGAGGCCGACGAGTACGACCGCACCTTCCTCAGGCTGTCGCCGGCGATCGCGGTAGTGACCAACATCGAGGAAGACCACCTCGACATTTACCGCGACATCGAGGACATCAAGGACGCGTTCATCCAGTTCGCGAACAGCGTCCCCTTCTTCGGCGCGGCGATCCTGTGCCTCGACGACCCCAGTGTGCGGTCGGTGCTCGGTCGGATCCACCGAAGAGTGGTCACCTACGGGCAGTCGCGGCAGGCCGCACTCCGAGCCGAGGCCGTGACGCAGGAGGGCGCCAGGACGCGCTTCGAGGTGGTCGAGGGCGCAGCGACTCTGGGTGCTGTCGCGATCAACGCGCCGGGGATCCACAACGTGCTGAACGCACTCGCGGCGGTGGCCGTGGGGCTGGAGCTGGACATCCCCTTCGCCACGATCGCTGGCGCGCTCGAGCGCTACACAGGCGTGGAGAGGCGCTTCCAGGTACTCGGCGAGGAATCGGGCACGATGGTCGTCGACGACTACGCTCACCACCCCACCGAGATCAGCGCGACCCTCGCGGCCGCGTCGCGCGGGTGGCCGGAGCGCCGGATCGTCGCGGTGTTCCAGCCGCACCTGTACAGCCGGACGCGCGACCTGCAAAACGAGTTCGCCCGCGCCTTTTATGACGCCGACGTGCTCGTGTTGACCGACATCTACCCCGCTCGGGAGGAGCCCATCGCCGGCGTTACGGGCGAGATGCTGGCCGACCTGGCCCGTCGTCACGGGCACCGCGACGTGCATTACGTGGCCGACAAAACGGCCCTGCCGACGCACCTGGCGGAGATGGCGCATGAGAACGACATGGTGATCACGATGGGCGCCGGCGACATCTGGCGCTACAGCGTCGCCCTTCTCGACGCGCTGCGCCGGCGCGGCCCCACACCCATTGCAGCGCCATGAGGAGACGCTCCCCGAAGCGCTGGCTGCGCCGCCTCACCCTCCTCGCCGTGTTCGCGATCGGCATCGCGATCACGGCCGGCGCCGCGTGGGGGTATCGCACGCTCCCGCTCCGCACCGTGGAGGTGTCCGGCACGGTGCGCGCCGCCGCGGACGAGGTAGTCGAGCTGGCCGCCCTGCCGGACTCGGTGGCCCTGTCGGGGGTGGACGTCCGCCTCGTCGCGGACCGGGTCCAGCGCCACCCGTGGGTGCGATCCGCGCGCGTGCGCCGGCTGCCGACGGGCACGCTCGAGATCAAGATCGAGGAGCGCACCCCGGTCGCACTGGTGATCGACGGCGGCGGCCGGCCGCGCCACTTGCTCGACCCCGAGGGTCACGAGTTGCCCCTGGCGCCGGGCGTGTCGTACGACGTGCCGCTGCTGCGGGGCGCCGTGCCGGAGGCGCCGGCCACGAGGCCCGTGCCGGATCCATCCCTCGTCGAGCTGCTACGCGCCCTGTCGGAGGCGACGCCGGAGGTCGACGCGCTGATCTCCGAAGTCGTCTACCGCCCCGGCGACGTCACGCTCCGCACGACCCCCGTCGCCGGCCATCCCGCGTTGGCGGTGCGACTCGGCGCCGCTGGCTTCGCGCCGAGGCTCGAACGCCTGCGGGCCTTCTACGACCAGGCCGTGCTCCCGCGCCCCGGCCACCGCTTCGACACGATCGACCTCCGATTCGACGGCCAGGTCGTCACGCGCGAGGCGCCCGCGCAGGCAATGGCGTCCGCCCAGTAACCGAACCCTTCCCCGATCCCCCAAAGCCATGAGCGAACACGAGAACATCGTCGTCGGAGTCGACTTCGGGACGACGAAGATCTGCGCCGTCGTCGGCTCGGTCGACGAGCAGCGCCGGGTGAACGTCCTCGGCGTCGGCGTCGCAGAGTCGGAAGGACTCAACCGAGGCGTCGTCGTGAACATCGACAAGACCGTCGAGGCCGTACGCCAGGCTGTCGGCGAGGCGGAGCGCGCGGCGGGCGTGGAGACGCGCGCCGTCGTCGTGGGCATCGCCGGCGACCACATCCAGAGCTTTCAGAGCCGCGGCGTCATCACGATCTCCAACCGCGACGGCGAGATCACCGCCGGCGACGTCCGGCGCCTGCTCGAGGACACACGGCGCGTGGCCATCCCGGCCGACCGCGAGATCCTGCACACGATCCCGCAGGAGTTTATCGTCGACGGGCAGGACGGCGTTGCCGACCCGGTAGGGATGAGCGGCGTGCGCCTCGAGGCGAGTGTCCACATCATCACCGGACTGACGTCGGCGGCCAAGAACGTATACCGCTGCATCGAGCGCGCCGGCTACCGCGTGGCTGACATCGTGCTCGAGCCGCTCGCCTCCGCGTCGGCCGTGTTGCACCCCGATGAACGGGAGGTGGGCGTTGCGCTCGTGGACATCGGTGGGGGCACGACGGACATCGCCGTGTTCGAGGAGAAGACGATCCGCCACACAGCCGTCGTGGCGGTTGCCGGCAACAAGGTGACGGACGACATCCGCAAGGGCCTCGGGGTGCTGCAGGACCAGGCGGAGCGGCTGAAGCGGGAGTACGGGATGGCCGTCGTCGACCTCATCACGGACGATCGCGAGATCCAGATCCCGGGCATCGGGGGCCGCGCCGACAAGGCCATCAGCCAGTCGACGCTCGCCCAGATCATCCAACCGCGGATGGAGGAGATCCTCGAGATCGTCGGCATCGAGATCAAGCGCTCGGGGTACGGGCGGCACCTGTCGGCCGGCGTGGTCCTGACCGGGGGCGGAAGCCTCATCCCCGGCACCTGCGCGCTGGCGGAGGAAGTGCTCGGCCTCGAGTGCCGGATCGGCACGCCGGTGGGCCTTTCCGGCGGCCTGGTGGAGGAGGTGTCCGACCCCAAGTTCTCGACAGGCGTCGGGCTCGTCCTGCACGGCCTGCGGGACGGCGCGGCCGGCGCGGAACTGCTAGATCCGGAGGCCGACTGGCAGGACTTCGAGGGCGGCGACGGTGCGGTCGGCTCCGCCGGCACACTGGTCGAGCAGATAAGGATCCGGATGACGCGCTGGTTCGACGAACTCTAGACAACCCACCCGGCGGGCGCGCGCTCGGGCGCCGGCCGGCACTGAACAACCTGGCGAAACCTTCGGGAGGGAACACCCATGAACGACATCATGACACGCATCGCATACGACGACTCGGCCGAGGAGCACGCCCGGCTCCGCGTCGTGGGCGTGGGCGGCGGCGGCAACAACGCCATAAACCGTATGCTTGCCAAGGGCATCGAGGGCGTCGAGTTCGTCGCGCTGAACACCGATTCGCAGACGCTCGCGGCCAACGGCGCGCCGGTCAAGATCCAGCTGGGCCGTGAGATAACCCAGGGCCTCGGCGCCGGCGCGCGGCCCGAGGTCGGCGCCCAGTCCGCCGAGGAGAGCGCGCGCGCCATCGAGCAGGCCCTCGAGGGCTGCGACATGGTGTTCATCACCGCCGGCATGGGCGGCGGCACCGGCACCGGCGCCGCGCCGGTGGTGGGCGCGATCGCGCGCAAGTTGGGCATCCTCACCGTCGGCGTGGTGACCAAGCCCTTCGCCTTCGAGGGCAAGCCGCGGATGGCCGCCGCTGAGCGAGGCATCGCCGAGCTCCGGAACGTCACCGACACGCTGCTGGTGATTCCCAACGAACGTCTGCGCGACATCGCGCAGTCGACCACGCTGGTCGAGGCCTTCGAGATGGCCGACGAGGTGCTGTACAACGCCACGCGCGGCATCTCAGACCTGATCACCATCCACGGCATGATCAACCTGGACTTCGCCGACGTCCGGACGACCATGACGGGTGGCGGTACGGCTCTGATGGGCAGCGCTGTCGCAAGCGGCGAGAACCGCGCGGAGCGTGCAGCCCAGGAGGCGCTCAACAGCCCCCTCCTCGACGGCATCAGCATTTCCGGTGCCACCAACGTGCTGGTGAACCTGACGGCCGGCGCGAGCATGACGGTCGACGAGGCGAACACTGCGATGTCGATCATCCAGCGCGAGGCCGGCGCGGACGCGGAGGTGATATGGGGCACCGTCATCACGAAGGACTCCGGCGACGATCTGCGGGTGACCGTCATCGCGACGGGGTTCGACGCCGGGCACGTAGCGCCGGCTGCCGGCGTCGCACCGGCTGACGCGGCCGCGCCGACTCGCGTGCGCCTGACGGCCGATGCCCGCACACCGTTCGCCCCCGAGGATTACAGGGGCGAGGACAACCTCAAGCAGCTCGACCAGCCGGCGTACGAGCGCCGGCCGGCGCTGGACGCCGACGCCCGCGCGGCCGAGGGCGAGCCGCGGGCGGCGCGCATCGTGCGAATCACCGCGGAGGAGCTGACCAACCGCCACAAGGAGCGCATTAGCAAGGACGACCACGAGGTACCCGCATTCCTGCGCCGGATGATGGATTGACGCCCGGGACGACCATGCCAGCTTTGTCCGAACGACCCCGTCGCACCCCCCTGGGCCGCGACGAGGCCCGATAGTCCCCGGCCAGCACCCGTCTGCGGCGGCCGGCTGGCCCGCCCCCCCATAACCCACATATGGTGACCCGGTCCCACGCGCCGCCGTCGGCGCACAACAATGACCGCCTGAGGACCCCTGGGGACCGTCGATGCCGAAATCGAGCGCCGGCGCATCGGAGAATCCCCGACCCTCATGTAGCTTCACTCGCCGCCTCTCCCACCCCCTCCATGGACTTCTTCCTCCCGTCCCGGATCCTGCGCCGAGCGGTGTTTCTCGGCCTCGGATTCCTCCTCGCTCCCGCCGCCCTGGCACAGGGCTTCACCGTGTCCGGCACAGTGACCGAGGAGGGCACGGGCGTGCTGTTGCCCGGCGTCAACGTAAGCGTGCCCAACACGACTATTGGAACAGCCACCGACATCGCCGGCGAGTTCCGCATAGAGCTGCCCGCCGGTACCCGGCAGCTGCAGTTCTCCTTCGTGGGCTATCGCGCCGAAGTCGTCGACGTGTCACGCGAGGTGGCCTCGCTCAACGTGACCCTCGCCGAGGACGTGCTGGGCCTCGAAGAAGTTGTCGTTTCGGGTGTCGTTTCGACCGTGCGGCGGGCCAACTCCGCCAACTCGGTGGAGGTCATCACGGGGCGGGAGCTAGCGGATGTGACCACTACGCAGACATTGGGCGACGCCATCGCCGGCAAGGTGGTTGGCGCCGTGACGAACACGTACACCGGCGCGCCCGGCGGCGGCATGTCGTTCCGCCTCCGCGGCATCACGACGATCAACGGCTCCAGCGCTCCGCTGGTCATCGTCGACGGAGTTGTCTACGCGAACGACGCGATCTCCAACGGCATCAACGCGGTGACGCGTGCGGCGGCCGGCGGCAACGCGTCGAACCAGGACAACCCGGTCAACCGCATCGCTGACCTGAACCCGCAGGACATCGAGTCCATCGAGGTCCTCAAGGGCCCCAGCGCGGCCGCCATCTACGGCGCGCGCGCGTCCAACGGCGTCGTCATCATCACCACGCGCCGTGGCACGGCGGTTGGTGGCGCAACGCAGTTCTCGGTGCAGCAATCACTCGGTTTCGGCACGCTGGCCAACACGCTCGGCACACGCCAGTTCACGGCGGAGACCGCCGAGGCGACGTATGGCGAGGCCGGCCTCGAACTGTTCAACGCCGCCAACGGTCAGACCTTCGATTACGAGAACGAACTCTACGGCAACTCGTCCTTCCTGAGGTCGACCCAGCTCTCCGCCACGGGAGGCTCCGAACGCACCCAGTTCTACGCCTCCGGCCACGTCAAGGACGACGAAGGCATCATCGAGGGCACCGGGTACGAGCGCCAGGGCGCCCGCTTCAACATCAACCACCGGTTCAGTTCGCGGGCCGACGTCGGCTTCACGTCGGCGTACACGCGATCGGTCGCCAACCGCGGTATCACGGGCAACGACAACTCGGGCACGTCGTTCGGTGTCGCTCTCTCCGCGACGCCGAACTTCGTTGACCTATTCCCGAGCACAGCCGGCGTATATCCGAACCACCCGTTCAACTCGTCCAATCCTCTCCAGACGCGCGACCTCTCCACCATTGGTGAGACCAACAACCGCGTCACAACGACCGGCCGCTTCACATACGCCCTCCTGCAGCGTGCAACCCAGACGATCCAGGCAGTTGTTGACGGCGGCGCCGACTACTACTCCCTGCAGAGTTCGCTCGTCTTCCCCGTTGAGCTTCAGTTCTTCCAGGGCCCTGGCCTGGACGGTATCTCGGTGCAAGGCCGAACGAACAACCTGAACCTGAGTCTGCGTTCCGCACTCGTTCACACCGCTGCGGTGCCTCAGAATGAGTTGATGTTCACGACCCAGGTCGGCTTCAGCCTGTTCTCTCAGGACCAGGACATCCTTCGTAACACGGCGACTGGCCTGATCCCGGGACAGGAAAATGCCGATCAGGGAGCGGCCGTGTCCGTCGACCAGTTCCGGCTGTTCCAGGATGACCGTGCGTTCTTCGGACAGACAGAAGCGAACTGGGGCGATCGCATCATCGGGACGCTCGGCGCCCGGGCGGAACGCTCCTCGCTGAATGGCGACGTCGACGAGTTCTTCCTGTACCCGAAGGCGGGATTGGCGGTCAACCTGGCCGAGTTCGACTTCTGGACGGCCGAGAGCATCGACCTCCTCAAGCTGCGGCTCGCCTACGGCCAGACGGGCAACACGGCGCCCTTCGGCGCCCGATACACCACGTTTGGCGTCCAGTCGGTCGGCGGCGTGGCCGGCCTGTCTATCAACGTAAACCGCGGGTCCCCCGGGGTCACGGCCGAGCGTGGCCGCGAGTTCGAGGGCGGCGTCGATGTCGCGGGCTTTGATGGGCGCGTAAGCCTCGAGCTGACGGGCTTTCGCAAGATTGTCGACAACATGATTCTTACGCGGCAGGTGCCCTTCTCCAACGGATTCAACACGGAGACCTTCAACGGTGGAGAGCTCACCAACACGGGTCTTGAGATTGGCCTCAGCCTCATCCCGGTCGATACGGATGACTTCCAGTGGGTTTCCCGTACCAGCTTCTGGACTTACAGCGCCGAGGTCACGCGGCTGGACGTTCCCGCCTTCCAAGTCCTGGGTGGCGGCTTCGGCAACACGCTGGGGTCGATCCGGATCGAGGAGGGCCAGAGCCCGACCCAGATCGTGGGCATCGACGACACCGACGGCGACGGCACGTCCGACGGCGTCTTCACGTTGGGCGACGCCGCTCCGAACTTCCAGATGTCGTTCAACAACGAGCTGGTGCTCCAGCGCAACCTCCGGCTGACGGTGTTCGCGCACTGGAAGAGCGGCGGGGACAACATCAACCTCTCGGAGCTCCTCTACGACCTCGGGGGCACGAGCCCCGATTACGATGAGGACGACGACGGCGACGGCATCATCAACGGCCTGGACCGTACGGGCCAGCTCGGTGTGTCGGCCCGACCCTTCGTCCAGAACGCGTCGTACTTCAAGATCCGCGAGGTGGGCCTCTACTACACGATTCCGGATCGAATGGTAGGGAACGCTCTCGGGGGCGTCCGCAACCTCCGGGTCGGTATTTCGGCGAACAACATCCTGACCATCACGCCTTACAAGAGCTACGACCCCGAGGTCCACAACTTCGGCGACGTGCCCGTTGCGACCGGCGTGGAGGTCACGCCGTTCCCGACGCAGCGGAGCTTCCACGTCCACATCGGCTTCGGGCTCTAAGCCGGCGCCCCCAACTCGCGACCCATGAAGACCACCTTGCTTCAGGCGCCGCGCCACGTCGCGCTCGCCTGCCTGATCACAGCGGCCGGACTCTCCGGCTGCGACCTCTTCAAGATCGACGACCGGCCCGACCCCAATGGGCCGAGCCAGGAGGAGATCCTGCTGAACCCCACGCGAGATCGGCTCGCGCTCCTTGCCGTCGGTGCGGAGGCGTCCAGCCGAATCGACCACGAGTTCTGGCTCATCGATGCCGGCGTGATCGGCAGGGAGTACTGGCGCACGTCGTCCGCTGACCCACGGTTTACGGCGGACCTGCTCGGGAAGAGCGGTTCTGTGCTGGATGACAACACTTTCTACCTGACCAGGCCGTGGTCGGCGCGCTACCGGACTATCCGGACCGCGAACACCTTGCTGCTGGGCCTCGGGGTCAACACCGACCTCACCGAAGGGGAGAGGGCCGGCGGCCGCGGATGGGCTGAGACCTGGAAGGCGTACCAGTACCTGATGAACCTGAACCTGACCCACGAGAACGGCATCAGGTTCATCGACCCGGGTGATGACGAGAGCGGACCGGTCGTGGGCTACGCCGCCGGCCTCGCCGGCATCGCGTCGCTGCTCGACGATGGCGCCGCCGACCTCGCCGTCGCAGACGACGAGTTCTTCTTCGCGGTGTCGTCCGGCTTCCAGGGTGACCTGGGCACGGCCCCCGGCTTCCGCGGAGTCAACCGCGGCCTCGCGGCCCGCGTGGCCGTTTACCGGGAGGATTACGCCGGTGCACTCGCGGCGCTCGCCGAGTCATTCATCGATCCGGCTGGCGATCTCGAGTTCGGCGCATACCACATATACTCGACCGCGAGCGGCGACGTCCTGAACCTGTTCTTCCGTCCCCCGCAGAACCCGGCGGGCGACGCGAACCTGGCCCACCCGTCCTACCTGGCAGACATCGAGGCTGGTGACTCCCGCGCGTCCAAGGTCGTGACGCTGGTAGAGGGGCCCTTCACCTTCGACGCCCTCACGTCGGGGCAAGCGGTGGACCGGTACGAGTCGGACACCTCGCCGATACCGATCATCCGCAACGCAGAGCTGATCCTGCTCCGTGCGGAGGCGCGTTGGTTCACGGGCGACCTGATCGGTGCGACGGCGGATCTGAACACGATCCGTGCGGCGGCCGGCCTGCTGCCCGTCGTGGTGCCGCCTAGCGACGACGCGTTTGTCAACGCGCTGCTCCTCCAGCGCCGATACGAACTCTACGCGGAAGGCCATCGGTGGGTCGACATGAGGAGGTTCAACCTGCTGAACACCCTCCCGATCGACCGGCCCGGCGACGACGTGTGGTCGGAGTTCCCGCTGCCGGAGGCGGAGGGAGGCTGACGAGGAGAAGATTCGATTGCGGGAGTCGCGGCTAACGCCGCGGCTCCCGCTGTCGTTATGGCGGGGCCGTCCACGGAGTCCGATCTTGCGTCGATCACCGGTCGCCGTGCGCCCCTCGTTCCGCATCCCCCTCATCCTGCTGCTAGCGTCCGCCGGCGCCGGCGCGAGCGCGCAAGACACCACCGACGCGGCGCCCGCGCCGGTCGCGCCCCCGCCGGCCGAGGCGGTGCCGGCCGACGAGCCGCCGCAGGAGGCGGACGCCGTCGAGCCGGAGGCGCCCGCGGAGCAGACACCGGAGGTGAGACTGCCGGCTCCGGCCCCGGCCCCGGCGACACCGCCGCCGCGTCGGCCGCCGGCTCAGGTGACACGCCCCGCACAGACGCCGACACCCGCCCGCGTCGCTGAGCCCACACGGCCGCCGCCGCCGACCGCCACGCCGGCGACGGGGGCTCGCGCGCCAGTACCACGCGACACCGCGCGGCCGGCGCGACGGCCGGGCCCGCCGCAAGCCGCGCGGCCGCCACGCCGGCCGGCGCCGGCCGATCATGCTGCGAGGGCGCATGCGGCGCGCCAGGCGCTGGCGCGCGTCCGTTCGGCCGCGGCGGACCCTGCGGGCATTGCTCCCGCCGGTCCGTATCCGCCGTTCCCGGCGGAGAGGGCCGGGCTCGTGTGGGCGCCGCCCGACGACCTCGCCACGGCGATAGACGAGATGCTCACGCTGCGCCGCGCCGGCGTGCGTGCGCTTCGCCTGCCCGTGGTGCGCGACACCCTGCTCCTGGGCGCCGCAGACCTCCTGGGAATCGCGCTGTGGCAGGAGCTGCCCGTCGCGAATCTGGCGGCCGCCCACCTCGTGAGCGCCCTGCCGCGCGCCGAGGCCGCGTTGCTCGTGGCGCTGGCCCTGGCCCGGAGGTACCGCTCGGCCCGGCACTTCGGCCTCGCGTCGTACAGCGACACGAGCGACCCCGCAGCGAGGGCGTACTTCGACCGGCTCACCGCCATCGTGCGCGAGCGTGGCCCCGAGGGGGCGCTGACGTACTATCTCACGCGCTTCCCGGAGAACGACCGGTGCGCGCGAAGCGTGGACCTGGTCCTGCTCGACGCCCGCGACGAGAATCCGGCGCAGGTCCTGGCACGGTGGCGAGCTCGGCACGCCGAGCCGGCCGGCATAGGCGCGTTCGGAGCGGCGGTGCGCCCCGGCGCGGGCGGCGGCTGGCGCACGCCCGGGACCGAGGCGGCCCAGGCCCGGGCTCTCGAGCGCGGCCTCGGCGAGGCGCTGGCCCTCGAAGCGCCGGCGCTCTTCGTCTACCGCTGGCGCGACGACGCCCCCTCCGGGCCAGCCCCGCTGCTCGGCGCAGACCTACGAGGTGCGGCCTACGGGCTCGTGAATACGGACGGCACGCGCCGGCCGAGCGCCGATGTCGTCGCCGGCTTCTTCCGGGGCTCGCAGCGCGTGTTCGCGTTCGACGCCGGCCCGCCGCCGGCGGGACAGCACGCCGCGTCCCCGCTGGTGCTCGCCGGGTGGGGACTGGTGCTGCTGCTGGGGCTGCTCTACGCGGGCACCTCGCGCTTCCCGAACCTCGCCTCACGCTACTTCGGAAGGCATGACCTCTTCCGCGAATCCGTCCAGCGCGGGTCGGACGTCGAGGCCGGCGTCAACATGCTTCTGGGCGTGGGCCTCTCCCTGTCGGCCGGCGTAGTCGGCACCTCGTTGCTGCGCGGATTGGCCCGCACCGACGCACTCGCGGCGGCCACCAGCGGGTTAGGTGCGGACCTCCAGACCACCCTGGCGGCGCTACTGGGCCGGCCGGCGCTCCTTACGGCGGTGCTGGCGGTTGCCTACCTGGGGTGGCTGCTTACGCACATGCTGTGGCTCCACCTGCTCGCGGGCCGGCGGCGCCGGCTGCGGCCGGCGCAGGCCCTCACGCTTGTCGTGTGGAGCCACTGGGGTGTGGTGGCGTTGCTCGGCGCTGCGATGCTGCTCGCCGCCGCGCCGGCGTCCGCGTCGACAGCCGGCGCGCCCCTGCTTCTCTGCGCGTGGGCCGTAGTCGAGTTCGGGGCCCTGGCCCGTGAGACCGCCGATCTCGCCGTGGTGGCGCGGGT
>Ga0307505_10001818_pt1 | contig 16142 bp, 11 predicted proteins | sample 23_S_MG_FD_202183 | JGI IMG/M metagenome (GOLD analysis project Ga0307505, IMG submission 202183) | Soil microbial communities from Populus trichocarpa stands in riparian zone in the Pacific Northwest, United States - 23_S | ecosystem: Environmental > Terrestrial > Soil > Riparian zone > Trees...
GAAGAAGATCGGCATCCAGTCGAAGATCATCTTCTGGGTCGGGTCTGGCGGCGACGGGTTCATCTTCATCTGAACGAACATCGTGACGCCCATGATGAGCGGCCAAACGCCGAGCATGAGGAACGGGCCGATGATGGGCACCACGGACGGGTCGTAGGGAAGGAGCCCGAACAGGTTGAAGATCGTCGTTGGATCGGGTGCGGAAAGATCCCTGATCCAGCCGAAGAACGGCGCGTGCCGCATTTCGATCGTGACGAACAGCACCTTGTAGAGCGCGAAGAATACAGGAATCTGGATCAGGATCGGCAGGCAGCCTGAGATCGGATTGATCTTCTCCTGCCGGTAGAGCTCCATCATCGCCTGTTGCTGTTTTACCTTGTCGTCCTTGTAACGGTCGCGGATCTCGAGCATCTGCGGCTGGACCGCTTTCATGCGCGCCATGGATGCGTACGATTTGTTGGCGAGCGGGAAGAAGACGATCTTAATGAGGACCGTTACGATCAGGATCGCCACGCCGAAATTGCCGGTGAGACGGAAAAACCAGTCGAGCGCGAAGAACATCGGCTTGGTGATGAAATAGAACCATCCCCAGTCGATCAGCAGCTCGAAATTCTTGATGTTGTAGTCGCGCTCGTAACGGTCGACGACCGCCACTTCCTTGGCGCCGGCGAAAAGCTGCGACTTCGAAGTCGCTTTGCCACCCGGTGCGATCGTTGTCGCATCAAGAAGATAGTCGGTCTGGTAGGTATCGAGCGCGCCGACTTTGCTCGACGCGAAGCGTGCCTGAAAGCTGGCCGTCTGATCGGGAATGAGCGTAGCAGCCCAGTATTTGTCGGTGATGCCGAGCCAGCCGCCGGTCGACTTCACGATCTGCGGCGGCTCGCCGGCGATCGAGCTATAGCTGATCTCGTGCAGCTTGCCGTCGCCGAGTACGCCGATCAGGCCTTCGTGGAGGATGTAGAAACCTTCAACCTTCGGCGTGCCGTGACGCGACACAAGTCCGTAGCCGTAGATCGTCGCCGCGTTCGTGCCGGTATTGGCGACCTCGTCGGTGACCGAGAACATATAGTCGCCGTCGACTGTGAGTGTGCGGCGGAACAGCAATCCGTCGCCGTTGTCGAAGGTCAGCACGACAGGCTGTCCGGGCGACAGCGGCCCCTTGCTCTCCGCGGTCCATACCGTATCGGGGCCGGGTAATTTCACGTTTGCGTTCGGCGCAGAGACCCAGCCGAACTCAGCGTAGAAAGGATGCGGGCTGCCGGTCGGCGACAGCAGCTGGATGTTCGGGCTCTTCGGATCGACGGTCTCGCGATAGTCCTTGAGCGCAACATCGTCGATACGCGCGCCGCGTAGCGAGATCGTGCCGCGTACGCGCGGCGTGTCGATGTCGATGCGCGGCGATGTGGCCAGCGCCGTGTCGCGCGAGGCGGTTCCCGGCGGCAGTGCGATGCCGCCCGGCGTCGGAGCGGTGCCCGGCTGTTGCGTCTTCTGTTGCGGCTGCTGAGTCTGTTGCTGCTTCTGCGCTTCCTGCTGCGCGCGCTGCTTCTCGACCTGCGGCATGCCGACGAAATACTGCCAGGCGATCAGCACGATCACCGAAAGCAGGATGGCGAAAATGGTATTTCGTTGGTCGGTCATTCGTTGTCTCCGCGCCCGGACTTGGCGGCGCCGTGCAGGCGCGCAAGCGCGCGGGTAAGGTCGGCGGTCAGTGCGTCGTATCGTGCCGTCAGCGCGGGCCTTCGCGCCACAAGAACATAGTCGAAGCCCGCCTGTCCCGCCTGCGGCAGAACCGCTTGCGCGGCGGCGCGCAGGCGGCGTCGGATGCGGTTACGTTCGACGGAATTGCCGGTTTGCTTGGTGACCGTGAACCCGACGCGCGGTGATTTGCGGTCGCGCCGGTCGAGAGCCTGCAGGAGAAAGGGAGTGGCTTGAAATCGCCGGCCCTTGGCGGTGGCGAGGAAATCTCCGCGACGCTTCAGGCGCTCCATGTCCGTGCGGCGCGGAAGCGCCCTCAGGCCGACAGGCGCTTGCGCCCGCGCGAGCGACGCGCTGCGAGCACCTTGCGTCCGCCTGTCGTCGCCATGCGCGAACGAAAGCCGTGACGCCGTTTGCGAACAAGTTTGCTCGGTTGATAGGTCCGTTTCACGGGTCCGATCTCCGCCGTACGATCTGACTGGATTCGCCGACAAAATAGCGACTTTGCCGCGTTTCGCCGGCCCGCGGCTTATATGGGCGGCCCCCTGCGAAGTCAATGCAAAGCGCGGGAAGGGCGGCCTCGCGGCGTTCCGCCGCGCCGGCAACCTGATATTCCGCACGCCGGTGCGATCTCAGCGAGGAAGAGGCGCGGATATCGAGCGCGAGGGTAAAGGAACGATCAAGCTGGCGACGATGCCCAGCGGCCGCTTGCTCGGCGCACCATCGTCGGTTCCGGTGCCGGTGTGCGGATCGCCTTCTGCGCGTTGGCGATTTCACGGCGGCGGCATATTCGCGATCCGGATGCCTGCTTGAACGCGTTCGGATGCAGCTGCGGGAAGGCCATAAGCGATCTTGTGTGCGGTTTGACGCTCTCTTGGTTGCGGCGCATCATTGCCCGCATGCGTACGTTCGGCTGATGCCGACATCAAAACGCCAGCCTATATGAACATGCGTGAGATCATGACGGCAGAGCAGGCCGATAAAGAGCATCCGGCAGTTCGCGGAGGGGTCCGTTTGGGCCTCGCCGGCAAGCTGCTGGTGCTAACGGCCGCTTTCGTCATGCTGGCGGAAATCCTGTTTTTCCTGCCTGCGATCGCGAATTTCCGGCTCTCCTGGTTGTCGGACCGGCTGGCCGCCGCTCACACCGCCGCCCTCGTTCTCGACGCCTCGCCCGACGGAATGATCTCCGAGGATCTGACTCGTCAGCTCCTCGACAGCGTCGGTGCGCAGGCGGTGGCCATGAAGAAGGGCGACTCGCGCCGCCTGCTCGCGTTCTCGGATATGCCGCCGGAAACCGACCGCGTCGTTGATACCCGCAACATTTCGATGATGCGTGCGGTCATGAGTGCGTTTGAAACGCTGTTTTTGCCGACCAGCTACGACACGGTCCGTGTCGTTGGACCGGCGCCGCGCGGCGGCGAATTCATTGAGATCATCATCGATGAGCGGCCGCTCCGCGCGGCGATGATCGAATTCTCCCTCAATCTCCTCTTGGTGTCGCTCGCGGTATCGGCGGTCACCGGCATTCTGGTTTACGCAAGTCTCCTCTGGCTGTTCGTGCGGCCGATGCGGACGCTCACCACGCGCATGATCGATTTTGCGCGCGCGCCCGAGGATCCCGCGAACATCCTCACGCCGTCGAAGCGCGGTGATGAATTCGGCGTTGCCGAACGCGAATTGGCCGACATGCAGCGCGAGCTCGCCGGCGCCTTGCATCAAAAAAGCCGATTGGCCGCATTGGGTCTCGCGGTCTCGAAGATCAACCACGACCTGCGCAATCTCCTGTCACCGGCGCAGCTTTTGTCCGACCGCCTGGCGCATCTCGCGGATCCGTCCGTGCGCAAGCTTGCGCCGAAACTCATGGCGACGCTCGACCGCGCCATCGCCTATTGCGAACAGACGCTCGCCTTCGGACGCGCCCAGGAAGCGCCGCCCGAACGCAGCCGCGTCGACGTCGCCGCCTTGCTCGATGAAGTCCGCGACAGCCTCGACCTCCATGACAACGCGAAGATCGGCTGGGTACCGTCGGTCGAACGCGGGCTCACGATGGATGCCGACCCGGACCAACTGCTCCGTGTTCTGATCAACCTCGTGCGCAACAGCTTGCAGGCGCTCAGCGCGCGTGCGCCGAACGATCCCGAGCGCGACCAGATTCGCATCGTCGGCCGGCGCGAAGGGTCTGTCGTGATGCTGCAGGTCTCCGACACCGGACCGGGCCTGCCGGAACGCGCTCGCGCGCACCTCTTCGAGCCGTTCCAGGGCGCCGCCCGCCGCGGCGGCACGGGCTTGGGCCTCGTGATCGCCGACGAATTGATCCGTGCGCACGGCGGTGAGATCCGCCTTCTGGAAGGAACCATCGGCGCCGCGTTCCGCATCACCATTCCTGACCAGCCAGTGGCGCTCGACGAGCGCCGCGCCGAGCGCGCTCGCGCCTGAGCATCAAAGGCCCGTTAGCGGTGCAATTTCCGGACCTGCGTCGTATCGGAAGCGACCTTGTCAATGCCATGCGGAGGCTTTAGCTATGCCTCGCCGCGCTCATGCGCGGCTCGCTTTTTTTGCGATCAGTGCGCCCGTAGCTCAGCTGGATAGAGCACCAGACTACGAATCTGGGGGTCGGAGGTTCGAATCCTTCCGGGCGCGCCACGACTTCTGCAATGTCGCAAGCGACCATGTTGCAGATATGTTGCACATCCATATTTGTGAAATTTTTTAGTTCACCCGCACCGACAACAAACCGCGTTCAGCTTCCGCCAATCCCGCCGCATCGTCTTGCGACTCAAAAAGATGGCCGTACACGTCCGCCGTCATCTTAATTGAGGCGTGGCCCAAACGGACCTGCACGTTCTTGAGCGGCAACTCCAGGCCACCATCTTGCTTTCGATTGATGCACCACGACGCATAGAAGTGTCGCAGCGCGTGCAATCCAGGATACTTTGCCTTGACGAGCGGCTCGCCCTTTTTATCGTTTAGAGCTTCGCCCTTGGCGTCTGTAACCGGCACCGTAACGCCTGCCCGGATTAGGGTTGGCTGGAGCCCTCGTTGCGCGATGTTCTTCCGGTTCTCGACATTCCCCGCGCCATTCGGGAATACCAATCCAAGCTTTCCCCTTGGGCATTTCAGCTTCCACTCGCGCAGAGCGTTCGCAGCCATCGGATAGAGCGGCAGGGTGCGTTCGCCGGATTCTGACTTCGTCTCGCCAATGTCATTATAACAATCGGCGCGCTGGCGGACGTGCAGTTTGGCCGCCTTCAGATCGACGTCCTGCCAACGAAGCCCACGAAGTTCCGACGCACGCAGGCCGGTAAAGATCGCGGTCAGGAGAAGTGGTCGCCAGCGGCCCTCCGCAGCGCCGACGATCATCCGGATCTCTTCCGGGGTTGGAATGTCGATACCGACTTGAAGTCTCCGGCTGTACTGCCGCTTGGTCTTGCCGCGGCGACTCCGTTTCGGGTTGCGTTTTAACTCGCGAACGGGGTTGTGTCCGATTTTTCCTCGTTCTTGCGCATCGGCAATCAGCGATCCAAGACTGACGCGCACCTTGTGCACCATTGAAGTGGATCGGCCATTAGCGCGGAGTGTGTCCAGGAATTCCTGAACCTTCGGCACATTCAACTGCGACAGCTTCAGCTTTCCGATAAAAGGATTGATGTGGCGGTCCAGGTGCTGCGTGTATTGGTCGATTGTCCCTCGCTCAAGGCCGTCCGCCCCCGCAATCCCGATCCATAGTTTGCCGGCGGCTTCAACGGTAATACTGGCGCGTTCGGCAACATGGATGCCGCCTAGAATCTCGACGCCAGCTTTCTTTTCGAAGATATCCGCGTCCTTCTTCAACTCAAACGTCTTCTGTCGCCGTCTGCGCGCTGTATCGACGTAATCGACAACATAGGCTTCGTGACGCTCGCCCTTGGCAGTTCTCCAAATGCGCTTGCGGATCGACATGACTGGACCCCCGTTGGTTGATTGCAGCATGTCGCAATCGATCTGAGGGTCAAATTAAATCGCTTGCTACGATGGAGAGTGCGCGGAGATAGGTTAATCTGGAGCGCTTCGCAGGCGTCACATATCCGGCGTTGCTCGCCTGTCGATTAATTAGAGTACTGTGGCGTCGGGGCGATCTTCACATCGTAGTTGACGGCGTGCATTCTAGAGCTGCGGCCGACCAAAAATTTCCAGGCTATAGCTGGAAGCAATCGGAGCCTCTGCCTTCCCCCTCATTACGGAGCGGTGGAAAGGACCCACTTGCTGCCGCCGGCCGGATCGCAGCATCACTGCGATTGAGCCGAAGTCACCCATGGTGGCGCGCAAGAGGCTTGGACTGGATGCGGAGGAATCATTTGAATTCTACAAGGCTATTGCACATGTGCTGGACCGAACTTTATTTTCAATTTTACAAGGCTAATTATTCCCAATACCCTATGAATATACACCTAATGTTAGCGCGTAATAGTATTCTGATTATCAATAGGGAAAGTAGGTTTGAATAATAAGCTCATATCATTGCTACAAACTTGGATGCATAGCGAACCCAATATCTTCTGTTTCGGATTTGAACTCGAATAACTAGGCTCATATCCCTTGCTGCAACGTTGGACTCGTCGCGAACCCATTAGGCTTCAGATCAGCCATCGAACGCAGCTGCCGCGAGCCTTTGCCAATCATGCGGCGCGCCTTGATAAGAATTCGCTTGCCGTCCGGACCCACGGCATCAAAGCCGGCGTTTGAATTTCTTTCCAATCGTTAGGCATCCGTGACAACCGGAAGCTCCATTGGGACTGGACCTATGATTTGCCAAGGAAGAGGCGCCAGTCTCGAGCCTGCTCAAAATCGACCGTTGACCGAGTGAAGCGGTGATTGCCCTGCAAGCACTCGTAAAACTTCATCGGCGGCGGTGTTGCCCATTCTGACAAGCGCCTCCTCGGTCAGCGCTGCACTGTGTGGTGTGAGCAATACATTGTCGAAGTGCAGTAGCGGGTGTGTCGCCGCAGGAGGCTCAAGTTCGAGACCGTCTAGCGCAGCGCCCGCAATATGGCCGTCGGCGAGAGCAGTAACGAGTGCGTCAGTTTCGACAAGTGAGCCGCGTGCCGAGTTGATCAGAAGTGCACCAGGCCGCATAAGGTTAATCTTGCGGGAATCAATGAGACGACGCGTTTCTGGTGTCGCGGGCACGTGCAGGCTGACTACATCGGCTGTGCCGACGACTTCATCGAGCGACATGGCAACCGCACCCGTCGCTTCAATCTCTGAGCGGTCGCGCATCGGATCGAACGCAATCACACGCATGCCAAGTCCGACGCTCGCCATTTTTGCTACCCGAGCGCCGATTCGGCCGAACCCGACAATGCCAAGGGTTCGACCGCCGAGCTCAAACCCAGTCAAACCATCACGTCGGCGCCATTCGCCTTCGCGTGCTCTTCGAGCCGCGATACCGAAGCGATGCGATAACGCAATCATGGCGCCAATCACCCATTCGGCTACGGAGCTCGAGTTCGCGTCCGGCGTAATGGTCACCGGAATGCGGCGTTCGGTGCATACGTCGATCGGAATGTAGTCGGTCCCGACGCCGTGCCGTGCGATGACGCGCAAATTCTCGCCGGACTTTACGACGGCGGCGGAAATCGGATCTCGGACGATAAGCGCGGCGGCGTCTTTCACAGCCGCGATCAGACCGGCCTCGGTCCGGTCTTCCGCTACTCGAACAACAGCACGCTCTTCCAGTCGCCTCATGGCGGTGTCGTGAATGGGCTGGGTGAGAAGAACAAGCGGACGCGGCATGGCATGGCTCCTGAAAGCGCGCCGATGCACGGTCGTTGACCCTATCCCGCTTGTCAACTAGTCTGCTAGTTGGATAGCCTGGAGATCAGCGGCGCCATGCGCGAGAACTACGATTCCTTTGCTCCGTCCGCGCTGGCTTACGCGCGGATCAAGAGTGCGATCCTCAATCTGACCTTTCGTCCGGGCCAACGGCTGTCAGAATCGATGCTCGCGGCCGAACTGAAACTCGGTCGCTCTCCCATTCGAACGGCACTCACTCGCCTCGAAACAGAGGGTTGGATTCGAGTGCAGCCGCAAAGTGGCACCTTCGTCAGTGCACCGACTGCCGACGACGTCGCCGAACTGGCTGAGCTCCGACTGGTGCTTGAGGTGCACACGGCGCGACAAGCGGCAGAGCGCATCAGCGACGCCGAGCTTGCTGAGTTGCGGCGGTCCTTTGATTCACTGGCTGCGGTCGGGGTTGATGGTCACTTCGCGGATTTTTTGACCTTCGATGATGGGTTCCACGCCACCCTGCATCGCGTCGCCGGCAATCGGAAAATTCTCGACATGCTTCGCAATTTACGCGACCAGATTCACTGGGTTCGCGTGTCCAACGCAGTTCTACCGGGCCGCGTTGGTCGGTCGCTTAAAGAAATGCAGCTAGTCCTCGAAGCGCTTGAACGCCGCGACGGCGAAGCGGCGGCATCGGCGATGAGACTTCATATCTCGAACATCGCAGATAGCTTCCGGTCCATGCGCTCTCAAGCTTCGGAGGATGCGGCGTGACCTTCGCCAAGGTTCCGATCGCCGCAACGGAAGCGCCGACGGGCAGGGGACCCTATCCCCAAGCCGTACAATGCGGACCGTTTGTCTTTCTTTCCGGCCAAGGGCCGCTGTCGCGCGTCACCAACCAACCCATTGCTGGATCGTTTGCGGACCAGGTTACGCTCACGTTGGACAATGTTGCCGCCATTCTCGCCGCCGCACGTCTCGGTCTGGAGCATGTCACCAAGGTGACCGTTTACCTGAGTGATCTCGCTCGCGTCGATGAATTCAATGCGATCTATAGCGCGCGCATGCCCAAACCGTGGCCGGCGCGAACACTCGTACAATGTGGACTTCGCGGCATTGATGTTGAACTCGACGTGATTGCCGTCGATCCGCTTGGGCTCCGTGGGGTCACGCCATGACCCAACGTTCCGCCGCTTCGGTTTGGATCGGAATCGATATTGGCGGAACATTCACTGACCTGTTTGTAATTGATACGCTGGAAGGCAACGTAGCAACGCTCAAAATTCTAACCGACCACGACGATCCAACCGCCAGCATCGAACGCGGCCTCGCCGAGATGATTGCGGCCGGCGATTTGTCGCCGGCTTTAGTCGAACGCGTGGTTCATGGAACGACACTTGTTACGAACGCCGTGATCCAGCGTCGTGGTGCGCCGACTGCGCTGCTGACGACCGAGGGATTTCGCGACGCTCTGGAGATCGGGACCGAGCATCGATTTGATCTATACGATCTTGGCATCGAGAAGCCAGCACCAATCATTCCACGAAAATTTCGCCGACCCATCGCCGAGCGTATCCTTTCAGACGGCACGGTCGAGCGGTCGCTCGACGAGCGTCAGGCCCGGCGTGAGATCGAGGGGTTGATTTCGGAGGGCGTTAGCGCGGTTGCAGTTTGTTTTCTGCACAGCTTTCGCAACCCCAAGCACGAGCGCCGCGTCGCCGATATTGTTCGTGAACTCGCGAATGACGTTCATGTCTCGATCTCTAGCGACGTCGCACCTGAGATCCGCGAGTATGAGCGCGCGTCCACAACAGCGATCAATGCGTTCGTGGCTCCAGTGATCGGTCCATATCTGCGGTCTCTTGCGGGTCGTATCGAAGCCTTAGGCATTGAGGCGCCGCTCCTCGTGATGCAGTCAAACGGGGGGACAGCGGTGCCGGAGGCGGCCGAACGATATCCGGTTCGCCTTCTGGAATCTGGACCGGCAGCAGGAGCCATTGGGGCGGCAAACATTGCCCGCCTTTCGAAAGAAGAAAGAGTCTTCTTTTTCGACATGGGCGGCACGACCGCGAAGGCGGTAATCGTCGATAGAGGCGAGCCGTTGATCGCACGCAAATTGGAAGTCGCCCACGTCTACCGGTTCAAGCATGGCAGTGGGTTGCCGGTGCAGGCGCCGACAGTCGATCTGATCGAAATCGGCGCGGGCGGGGGATCGATTGCCCACGTCGATTCACTAGGTTTGCTGAAGGTCGGCCCCGACAGCGCCGAATCCGATCCCGGGCCGGCATGCTACAGCCTTGGCGGCACCGCCCCTACAGTCACTGACGCCGATCTCGTGCTTGGATATATCGGCGCTGACAGTTTTCTCGGCCGAATGCATCTCGATGTGGAGAGGGCGAGAGGGGCTATCGCTCAATACATTGCCACACCGCTTGGCCTTTCCGTCGAAGAGGCGGCGTGGGGAATTCACCGCGTCGTAAACGAGAACATGGCGGCGGCCGCGCGCATCCACTTGCTCGAGCACGGCCGAACTCCATCGGCTTACACGATGGTCGCGTTTGGCGGCGCGGGTCCCGTTCATGCGTATGGAGTGGCGCGAATTCTCGGCTGCCGCAAGATTCTGGTGCCACGACATGCCGCGGTAGGGTCTGCATTCGGACTTTTGTGTGCGCCGATCTCATTTGAGACGGCACGTAGTTTTCCCGCTCGCCTCCGAGAAGTCGACTGGCAAGAAGCACGATCGGTCATCGACGAGCTCAGGGCCGAGGGTGAAAAGCTCGTCAAATGGGCAGGTGTCGCGAAAGACGACGTGGTCGTCGAGATCGCGGCCGATATTCGGTATCGCGGCCAAGGTCACGAAATCACGGTGTCCGTTGACGAGACTGAACTCGACGCACAAGCGGTGTCGGCGATCGAGGCCAGGTTCGCCGCCGAGTATCGGCGATTGAACGCGGTGACAGGCCTTAATGCTGCGCTCGAAATCGTTACTTGGCGAGTCAGGGTGCGCGGGCCGGTGCCGACGATCTCGACTGCAGGTTCGGAAGCCGCACAACGCCATATCGATCGTCGCCGACCCGTCTGGTTCGACGGTCGGGGGTACTTGGACGCCATTATCCTCGCCGACTCAGCGTTGTCGCCAAGTGTTCCGGTTGCTGGACCGACCGTCGTGGAATTGGGCGGAGCAAGCCTGACCGTCGGCCCCGATGCGCAAGTAGTGTTGCGCGACGACGGCTTGATGTCAGTCGAGATCGGCACTGGAGCCAGCCAATGACTCCGCGCTTTGCATCATATGAACTGGAGATCTTGTGGAATCGGCTTCTCGCGATTGCCGAGGAGCAGGCGCAAGTGCTGATGCGGACTGCCTTCTCCACGATAGTCCGCGAAGCTGGCGATCTTTCGGCGGCAATCTTTGACCGTCGCGGCCGTATGATAGCTCAGGCTCGCACGGGGACGCCGGGGCATATCAACACGATGGCCCTGGGAATGCGCCACTTTCTGGAAGCATTTCCTTTGGAGAGCCTAGCGCCCGGGGATGCACTCCTTTCCAACGACCCATATCGGCTCGCTGGCCAGTTGAACGATATGTCGCTGGTGACGCCGGTCTTTTGTCATGGCCGAGTTGTCGCGCTCTTTGCTAGCTGTTGCCACATGGTGGACGTCGGCGGCATTGGCCTTACGGCCGATGGCCGTGAGGTTTTCGAAGAGGGCTTGCACGTTCCGTTTTGCAAATTTCGGATTGCCGGCGAAGATAACCGCGACGTAAGCCGCTTCATCGCGGCCAACGTGCGAACCCCCCACGAAGTGCTCGGCGATCTCCAGGCGCAGGTAGCTGCTGGTGAAGTTGGCGGGACTCGACTGATCGAACTTCTCACGGAGTTTGATCTTGCCGACATCGAAGATCTTGCCGACGAGATCATCGGTCGATCCGAGCAGGCCATGCGCGCGGCCGTGCGCAGCTTCCCTGACGGGCGCTTTCATCACGTTGCGATGAACGATGGCATGGACCGCCCGCTTCGCATCGAGGTGGCACTCTGGCGCGAAGACGATCGTTTGATTGTCGACTTTTCGGGCACGGACTCGGCCGTCGAGCGCGGCATCAATGTGCCGCTCTCTTACACAACAGCCTACGCAACGTACGCGGTGAAGTGTGTGCTTGGGTCGGAAGTTCCCAACAACCACGGCAGCTTTTTGCCCATCGAAGTGCGTGCGCCGGAAGGCTCACTCCTCAATCCGGTCTCGCCCGCGCCGACCGCAGCGCGGCACATTATCGGCCACTATTTGCCGAGCGTTATCTTCCCAGCCATCGCCGAGGCATTGTTCGGCCGCGTGCCGGCTGACAGTGCGGCAGGGCTTTGGGTTACCCAGATCAGTGGCCGCCTAAAGGGAGGCGATCCGTTTGCCTTCGCCTTCTTCTCCGTCGGCGGTATGGGCGCGCGACCAGACAAGGATGGCTTGTCGACCACCTCGTTCCCGAGTGGAATTCAAAACGTATCAACTGAAATCATCGAAACAGTTTCACCACTTGTCTTCCGACAGCGAGAACTACGAACCGATTCAGGTGGTGCTGGCCGGCATCGTGGCGGCTTAGGACAGACAATCGTCTTCGAAGTGTGGGCGGACGGACCAGTCGTTCTATCGGCGATGTACGATCGTCTACATGACGCTCCGCGCGGAGCGAACGGCGGTGGCGACGGAGCCTGTGGCACGGCTGTAGGTGCCGACGGCCGCAACCTTACGCCGAAAGGCCGCAGTATCGTGCGGTCGGGAGAAGCAATTCGTATCGAACTTCCGGGCGGTGGCGGGTATGGGCCGTCAAGAGAGCGTTCGCCGGCCGCCATTCGAAAAGACGTCGAGGCGGGGTTCGTCAGTGTCGAGGCCGCGTTGCGTGACTACGGTGCGGCATTTCAAAAGGATTCCGAATTGGTCGATGCGCCTGCTCGAGGAGGCAAGCGCAGGGCCAAACAATGAGGGTCGATCCGGACGCGTGGTGCGGCCGGCTAGTACAGTGGGAGAGGTGTCATGAAAGTATCGCGATTACTACTTGCTGCCGCGTTCGCGGTGGCTTTCGCCGGCGCCGCCAATGCGCAGACGACATTGAAGCTGGGCTTCGCGACGGCGGCAACGTCGCCGTACGGCTACGCGGCCAAGATCTTTGCTGACGAAGTCAAAGAAAAGAGCGGCGGCCGAATCAACATCGAAGTATTTCCGGCGAGTCAGCTCGGTGGTGAACGAGAAATGATTGAGAGCTTGCAGATTGGCACGCTTGATCTCAACTTCACTTCGCCTGCGCCTCTTGGCAATTTCGTGCCGGACGTTGCCGTATTCGAAGTTCCGTTCTTGATCCGCGGGTTTGACCATGCCGATTCAGTTCTCGACGGGGCGGTCGGTGCAGGGCTGATCAAGAAGATCAACGATCGCAAGTTAGTCGGGCTCGGCTTCGGCTATCTCGGTCCCGTCCATCTTGTGACCGATAAGCATGGCATCTCCAAGCCGGATGACCTACGCGGCATGAAGATCAGAACACAAGAGAACGAAATTCATCTTATTACCTTCCGAACGCTCGGAGCGCTGCCGACGCCGATGGCATTTCCCGAATTGTTCGGTGCCCTTCAACAAGGGGCGGTCGACGGCATGGACAACCCATCGACGACTGTGCGCTCGGGGCGATTCTATCAGGCGGCAAAGTTTCTCTCGTTGACTGGGCATCGCTTCATCATCACGCCGATTCTTGCATCGCCTGTGACTTGGGGAAAGCTCAGCGAGAAAGATCGCCAAGTCGTGAGTGACGCGGCCAAGGTTGCGGCAGTTGCCTTGCGCAAGCAGGTGAAAGAGCTTGAGGATGAGACCGTCAAGGCGCTTGCGACTGAGGGCATGACCGTTGTGAAGGTGAGCGATATCCAACCGTTCATTCTCGCGCTCAAGCCGGCAGAAGAGCAGTTTGCCAAGCGCTTCGGCCGTGAAGCGCTTGAAGCCATCCGCAACACGAAATAAAGGCGAGATCCGGCCCGTCATTGGGCGGGCCGGATTTCTCATTCCATGAAGCAATATCTCAAACGTGCCGACGACTTTCTCGGCCGAGCTCTCGGTTTGGCGGTGACTTTCTTGTTGGCCGCGGCAGCCGGCCTCGGGGCGTACCAGGTACTCATGCGCTTCGTGCTGCTGCAGCCTTCGACTTGGTCTGAGGCGCTTACTCGAACTCTGCTGATCTGGATGGTGTATCTCGGCGCCGCCCTCGCGCTGCGCACCGGTATGCTCGTCGCCTTCGACGTGGTGCGTGTGGTCGCCGGCGATAGATTGCGCAAAGTGCTCTCTTTCGCCGGACTGCTCTCCAGTTTTCTCTTCTTCTTTGTAGTGGCGTGGTTCGGATTTCAAATCACCGATCGGGTTCGCTTTCAGAATCTCGCGGGTCTCGAGATGTCAATTGCGTGGGCGTATGCCGCACTTCCCGTCGGCGCGACGATATCGGCCGTCACGGCGTTGATCATGATTGGGCAACTGCTCCTGGGTGCGACTGAGCAAAAGCAACCCAGTAGGCCTGTGGACTAAAGGTCATGACATCGGCGACGCTGATACTGACGATGGCGGCCCTACTGGTGATCTCAGTGCCTGTAGCTGTCACCCTCGGCCTGACCGGCATCGCGTTCGTTCTCAACGATGCTCACATGTCGTTGCTTGTCGTGCCGCAGCAGCTTTTTATCGGGCTCGACAAATACCCGCTGGCAGCAATTCCGTTTTTCATTCTTGCCGGCAATCTCATGGAGACTGGCGGCATCTCCCGGCGCCTAATCGACTTTGCCAAGTCAATTGTCGGCGGTCTGAGCGGCGGATTGGCGCTTACCTGTGTCCTAACCTGCATGATTTTCGCAGCCGTTTCGGGATCGAGCATCGCTACGGTGTTTGCAATCGGATCTATCCTTATTCCGGCAATGGTCCGGCACGGATATCCGCCAGCATTTGCGGCTGCGCTGATGGCAACATCGGCGGAACTGGGCGTCATCATCCCGCCCTCGATTCCGATGATCCTTCTCGGCGTCTCGGCCGAATTGTCCATAGGAGAGTTGTTCATCGCCGGCATCGGCCCGGGAATATTGATCGGCTGCGCGCTACTCGCCGTTACCTGGATCATCTGTCGCGCTCGCGGTTATGGCCGCCATGATGGGGAAGATCGACTGTCTATAGGTGTGGCCGCTAGGCGCGCGGCATTTGCGCTCGGCCTGCCGGTGGTCATTCTTGGCGGGATTTATGGCGGCCTCTTTACACCGACAGAAGCTTCTGCCGTCGCAGTCGTATTTGCGCTGGTGATAGGTACGTTAGTTCATCGAGAGCTCGGTCTGAAAGATATCTATGCAGTACTTCGTCGGTCCGCAGTTTCTGCGGCGGCCATCATGCTACTCGTAGCGACAGCCGCATTTCTCGGTTATCTGATTAATCGCGCCGGCCTGCCTACGCAGCTCGGCAACTGGCTCAACACGACTTTTGATAGCCCGACGACCTATCTCCTGAGCGTAAACGCCGCGCTGTTCGTAGTCGGCATGTTCATCGAAACTGGAGCAGCCATATTGGTGCTGGGGCCGCTGCTTACGCCAGTGGCTGTAAATTTCGGCATCGATCCAATTCATTTCGGCATCATCATCATCGTGAATCTCGCCCTCGGGATGGTGACGCCGCCGTTTGGCGTCAATCTCTTCGCTGCGTGCCAAGTCGCCAACGTTTCGGTGCTGCAAATAGCGCGGCATCTTGGCCCGTTTGTTGCGACCATTCTCGTCTGCCTTCTCATTATAACTTTCGTTCCTTCGGTCGCGCTCGCGCTGCGTGATCTGGTTTATTGAACGGTATATCTCAGGGAGAATCCCGAAAATGCGAGTCGAGCAAGTTGTCGCTAGCGCGCATTCGCAGCCATTCGATGCGGTCGCACTAAATTTCGGTGTCGGCCGCAACGTCAAGCGCGATATGGTCTTTGTTCAGGTGATCGCCGATGACGGCACAATCGGCTACGGCGAATCGCATCACGCGATGGCGCCGACCGCGATCGCGGAGATCATCAATCACAGCTTGGCGCCGTTGATCGTCGGGATGGACTGCTTGGATCGTGAAGGAATATTCGATCGAATCTATCGATCACAGATCCAGACACACGGGACCGGGACTGCTGCCGTAATTGCAGTGAGTGGAATCGACATTGCGTTGTTTGATCTCGCCGGCAAAATCCTCGGCCAGCCGATCTTTTCTCTGCTCGGCGGCTCGCAACGCGCGATTCCGGCTTATGCCGGCGGACTTTCGCTCGGTTTTCAGCCGCTGGAGTCGCTGGAGCGGGAAGTGCAGGTGATCATCGATGCGGGATATCGTACGATCAAGCTGCGAGTCGGACAGGACCCGCGGATCGATGCAGAGCGCGTCGGCCATATCCGCAAGACATTTGGCGACGAGCTAGCAATCGCCGTTGATGCCGCGACCCGATATTCAATACTCGATATTGAGACAATCGCTCGCTACTGCGAGCGTTATCAAGTTCTCTGGATGGAAGAGCCATTCACGCCGGACAATTTGGACGGCTATAAAGCGCTGAAACGCCGCACGGCAACGCCGCTCGCGGCAGGCGAGAATCATTATACGAAGCAGTCGTTTCGAGATCTGTTGCGGACGGGTGCAGTTGATATCGTGCAGGCCGATTGCACGAAGGC
>Ga0307505_10001819_pt1 | contig 16129 bp, 11 predicted proteins | sample 23_S_MG_FD_202183 | JGI IMG/M metagenome (GOLD analysis project Ga0307505, IMG submission 202183) | Soil microbial communities from Populus trichocarpa stands in riparian zone in the Pacific Northwest, United States - 23_S | ecosystem: Environmental > Terrestrial > Soil > Riparian zone > Trees...
CGGGCAATGCTGTCGTGGGAGGTCCTTCAGGGCCGATGCTTTGCTGCAATCCTGGAAAAAGGGCATCGGGCCTGAAGGCCCTCGCACAGGAAACCTTGGGCCTCCTGCCGCTGTGGCGGGCAATGCTGTCGTGGGAGGTCCTTCAGGGCCGATGCTTTGCTGCAATCCTGGAAAAAGGGCATCAGGCCTGAAGGCCCTCGCACAGGAAACCTTGGGCCTCCTGCGGCTGGGGCGGGCAATGCTGTTGTGGGAGGCCCTTCAGGGCCGATGCTCTGCCGCACTGCTTGCCGAGAACATCGGGCCCGGGAAGGCTCCGACGGCGCGGGTCCGCGGAAACTTCGTGGAAAGCCGCTTCCTGCAGAAGCGGCGGGGACGAGAAAAAGATCAGCCGACCACGGCGCCGAGCTTGAAGATCGGCAGGTACATGCCGATGACCATGCCGCCGACGACGACACCGATGAACACCATGATCAGCGGTTCGAGCAGGCTCGACAGCGCGTCGACCGCGTTGTTGACTTCCTGCTCGTAGAACTCCGCAATCTTGAACAGCATGGTATCCAGGGCGCCGGCCTCCTCGCCGATCGCGACCATCTGCACGACCATGTTCGGGAACAGGTTGGTCTGGCGGATCGCGAGCTGCAACTGGTGGCCGACCGAGACATCGTCGCGGATGCGCAGGACGGCTTCGTTGTAGACCACGCTTCCGGTCGCTCCGGCGACGGATTCGAGCGCTTCCACGAGCGGCACGCCCGCGCGGAACGTGACCGCCAGCGTGCGCGCGAAACGCGCCATTGCCGACTGGCGCAGGATCTCGCCGACGACCGGAAGCCTGAGCAGCATTCGCCCGACCAGATGGGCGAACTTGGTCGACCGCTTGTAGAGGAAGATGATCCCGGCGACTCCCACGATCAATCCGCCCGCAATCATCCACCAATAGGAGACCATGAACTTGGACGCATCGACGAGGAACTGGGTGAACGCGGGCAGGTCGGCACCGAAGTTCTTGAACACGTCCTCGAACTGCGGAATGACGAAGATCAGCAGGATCGCGGAAACGATCATGGCCACCGCGATCACTGCAGCCGGGTAGAACATCGCCTTCTTGATCTTGCCCTTGATCGTTTCGATGTTCTCCTGGTAACTCGCAATCGTATCGAGCACGGTATCGAGCACACCGGCCGATTCGCCGGCCTTGACCAGGTTGCGGTACAGCTCGTCGAACTGCACCGGATACTTGGCCAGCGATTCGTTGAGTGATGAGCCACCTTCGATCTCGGTCTTGATGTCCATCAGCATGTCTTTCATGCGTTGATTGGACTGGCCGCCCGCGACGATCTCGAAGCCCTGGACCATCGGTACGCCGGCAGCCATCATCGTCGCGAGCTGGCGGCTGAAAATGGAGATCTCGCGCGACTTGATCGTCTTGCCGGCCTTACCGAACAGAGGCTTGCCCTTGGCCTTGACCGATTGCGGATTGATCCCCTGGCGCCGCAGTTCGGCCTTGACCAGGCCGACATTCTTGGTGATGTACTCGCCCTTCATGCGCTGGCCGCGCTTGTCGAGCCCGGTCCAGACGAAGGTCTGCATCTCGCTGACCTTGGCGCGGGTCTTGCCCGCGCTGGTCTTGATGCCTGCGCGTGCGGTTGCGGTCGTGGTTGCCATGGCTTAGTCCTTGGTCACGCGATTGATCTCGGCAAGGCTTGTAACACCTTGGCGCGCCTTCAACAGTGCGGAACTGCGCAGATCGCTGATCCCGATGCGTTTGGCTGCTTCGGCGATCTGGATCGCATTGCCGCCGGTGAGCACGATCTTCTGGATCTCCTCGCTCATCGGCATGACCTGGTAGATGCCTGTGCGGCCCTTGTAGCCCTCGTTGCAGCCCGAGCAGCCGACGGCCTCGAACAAGGTCATCCCGGCCGCGATATCGGCTTCGGTGAAGCCTTCGGCAAGCAGCGCCGGGGCCGGCAGCGTGATCGGGCGCTTGCACTCGTGAAGGCGGCGCGCAAGCCGCTGGGCGATGACGAGGGTGACCGAGGAGGTGATGTTGTACGGCGCGATGCCCATGTTCATGAGGCGCGCGATCGTCTGCGGCGCATCGTTGGTGTGCAGCGTCGAGAGCACCATGTGGCCGGTCTGCGCGGCCTTGATCGCGATCTCGGCGGTTTCGAGGTCGCGGATTTCGCCGACCATGATGATGTCCGGATCCTGGCGCAGGAACGAGCGCAGCGCAGCGGCGAAGGTCATGCCGCGCTTGACGTTCTGCTGCACCTGGTTGACGCCGTGCAGGCGGATTTCGACCGGGTCCTCGACCGTGGAGATGTTGCGGCCTTCGGTATTGAGGATGTTGAGCGCGGTGTACAGCGACACGGTCTTGCCCGATCCGGTCGGGCCGGTGACGAGGACCATGCCGTAGGGTTTCTCGATCGCCTCGAGAAAGAGTTTTTGCTGGTCCGGCTCGTAGCCGAGCTTGTCGATGCCCAGGCGCGCCGCCGCGGCATCGAGGATGCGCAGCACGATCTTCTCGCCGAACAGGGTCGGGCAGGTGCTCACGCGGAAATCGATCGACTTGGTCTTGGACAGGTTGAGCTTGATGCGACCGTCCTGCGGCACGCGGCGTTCGGCGATATCGAGGCCGGACATGACCTTCAGGCGCGAGGAAATGCGTGGCGTGAGCTTCACCGGTGGCGAGGCGACATGCTTGAGCATGCCGTCCATGCGCAGGCGCACGCGGTAGTTGTTCTCGTAGGGCTCGAAATGGATATCCGAGGCGCCGCGCTTGATCGCGTCGACGAGGACCTTGTTGACGAAGCGCACGACCGGCGCGTCGTCGCTGCCCATCGCGTCGACGCCGCTGCCGCCCTCGGCGTCGTCGCCGACATCGCCGAGTTCGAGGTTCTCGAGACCTTCGGCGTCGTCCATGCCCTCGATCGAGGTGCTGCTCGCGTTCTGCGCGTGTTCGATCGCGCGCTCGAGCTGTTGCTCGTCGACGAGGACCGGTTCGATGATGTGGTTGGACTGGAACTTGATCTCGTCCAGCGCGCGCAGGTTGGTCGGGTCCGAGACGCCGACGAACAGGCGATTGCCGCGCTTGAACAGCGGCAGTGCCTTGTGTTTGTTGATCAGTTCTTCCTTGACCAGCTTGAGCGGGATCTGGCTCAGGTCCAGCGCGGTCACGTCGAACATCGGCACGCCGAACTCGAACGCCGATGCGAGCGCAAGCTGGGCGCTCGATACGAGGCCGTTCTCGATCAGCCACGCGCCGATCGGGATCTTCTGCTTGGTGGCGTCCTCGACGGCCTTGCGCGCGTCGATCTCGCCGAGCGTCCCCTCGGCGACGAGTCGCCGGCTGACCCCGGAGAGCCCCGTCAGGGAGCCCGTATTCATCTGCGTAGCCATAGGAATGTCGCGTAACCCCCGGTCGGACCAAGACAATCTACCGTATTCGCGCGCTCAAATGAACGCCCGCGACACGATTTCCATCGTCCGCCGCGCCGGAGTGTGATGCCGGGCAAAGAAAAGCCCCGACAGGTCGGGGCTTTTCAGGTCTTTCTGCGCTAATGCTTGCCCGCCCTGGGGCGAGGCAAGAACACCGCTCTTACGGCGCGGTGTTGCGGCACGATGCCGGGAACAGCTTGTAAAGCGTCGCATCGGCGTCGGTGGCGCAATGCCAGCCAGCGATCGTCTCTTCATCAAGCGCGACAACCGGAGCGTCCATATCGGAGTTGCTGGTCGGCGTGAAGATCACGTTGGAGCTATCCAGATCCGTGTAGATGTTCTGGATCTCGACGGTAATGACGCCCGCAACGACATCAACCGTCGCAACGTACTGCGTCTCGTCGATCGAGCAACCCGCTTCTTCGATATCGGCCGGCAGACGGTTCCTCGATGCGGCGAATTCGGCGACGGAGGTCTTGCAGGCGCCAGCGGTTGCAACGACTTCGGAAACCTTCGAGCGGCGCAGGTAATCCTGGTAGGCCGGCAGAGCAATGGCGGCCAGGATGGCCACGATCGCGACGACGATCATCAGTTCGATAAGGGTGAAGCCTTGGCTCTTCTTCATGTTCATGGCAGAAAATTCCTTGTGACAGGTTAAAGGTGAATCCGGATTGCCCCTTGGCTCCCGGTTCGGTCGACCCGGGACTGCTCGTCCTGGCCGCCCGTTTCGACAAATCCCGGAAGCGTGGTTCAGATTCAGCAGTTTCCATGCCAACCAGCCGGGCTCTCCCGCGGTGCGACACATTCGTTGACGCGCGTCACGAACCACGAAACGGGCCGCTGAACGACCCGCGCGGCTTCTGTCGAGGCCATCACGTTCTGGCCCTCCACGTTCAGGAAAGGCCGATTGCGGGGGCTTCCCGGGGGCGTCGGGCGAGCTCGCCGCAGACGGTCAGAATGTGACAACAACTGTCAATGCCAACGCGCGTTGTGTGAAACGCCCACTTCGCAGCCCGGACGGCTTCTGCCGCGCAGGCTCCTGGGTGCGTTCTCCCTACCAGGGATCGATCGCGAGGGCAGCAAGCGGCGTGCCGGACTGCGCATCGAGCAGCATCGAGACGCTGGCGTGGCGCGCAAGTACCGGCAACCAGACCACGGCGGATTCCGCGCGCCCGTGCGCCGCGAGCCACGCATCGATTTCGCGGCTCGCGCGCTCGCCGCGCCTGCGCAGATCGGCCAGCGGTCTTGCCCGCAGGAGCAGCGTGGGCACCTCGCTCGCGTAGTCGACGTAGTAGCGCGGGAACGATTCGACATCCTTGCCCGCCAGGCCCGAGAAGGCCAGGTCGGTGCGTTCCTTCGAATCGCTCGGCAGCCGCGCGGCGACGATTCGCGGGCCGGTCCAGGCCAAGCTGCGAAATTCGGGCCGGCCGCCCTCGGCGAGGTCCTTCGGGTCGATCTGGTTGGCCGCGACCACGGTGAAGCGGTCCACGGCCCAGACGATGAAGACCGGCCGCGCCTCGGTGATGACATGGAGTCCGTAGATCAGCGCGCCCGCCTGCAGCGCGGCAATCACGCCGAGATCGAACCTGAGCGATTTCTTGCCCGACTTGAACACGATCAGGGTCAACAGCGGACCGAGCACGATATCGACGCCGAGCAGCACGAGCAGCAGCTCCTGTCCGCCCGAGGCCGCGAAGTAAGGGCTCGGATACCAGACCCCGAACAACAGGGCGAGCACGCAAACACCGACAGCAATGCTGATCAGCAGGTGGATCCCTGAAGCTTTCCAGCGCGACATGTGCAGCGATCCGGGTTGGGAAGGTGCGGATCATAGCGGTACGCACGATCCAGGCAAGCCGGGCTCGCGCAGGCCGGGCGGCGCCCGAACGTGCGCCTACTCGATCCCGAGTTTCTCGAGCTTGTAGCGCAGCTGGCGCAGGGTCAGGCCGAGCTGGCGGGCCGCGGCGGTGCGGTTCCAGCGCGTGGCTTCCAGCGCCTTCATGATGACCGCGCGTTCGGTCTCGGCGACCGTGGCGGCGAGGTCGCCGAATGGCGAAACGCTTGCGGGAACCTGCGCGGATCCATCGCCGTGGAGCGAGACCGGAGCGGCTGATGGGGGCGGTGCGGGGGTGGTCGGGGTCGTGGCCCAGCGTTCGGCCGATTCGCTGGTCGTCGTGCCGGCGCCGCGCGTGATCAGACGCAGGTCTTCCACGGTGATCGAGCCGTTCTCGCACAGCGCGACCGCGCGTTCGAGCACGTTCTCCAGTTCGCGCACGTTGCCGGGGAATTCGTAGGCGAGCAGGGACTTGAGCGCGTCGGGTGTCAGCCGCGCCGGGCCGCCGCTGGCATCCTTGCCGAGCCGATCGAGCACGCGCCCGGCGAGCTTGGGGATGTCCTCGCGGCGTTCGCGCAGCGGCGGCACGCGCAGTTCGATCACGTTGATGCGGTAGAACAGGTCCTGGCGGAACGCGCCGAGATCGACGAGCTTGGCGAGATTCTTGTGGGTTGCCGAGAGGATGCGGACGTCGACCGGCACCTCGGCCCGCGCGCCTACCGGGCGCACGGCTTTTTCCTGGATCACGCGCAGCAACTTGACCTGCATGTGCAGCGGCAGTTCGGCGACCTCATCGAGAAACAGCGTGCCGCCCTGGGCGGCCTGGAACAGACCGTCCTTGTCCGCGTGCGCACCCGTGAAGCTGCCTTTCTTGTGGCCGAAGAACTCGCTTTCCATCAATTCGGACGGAATCGCGCCGCAGTTGACCGGAACGAACGGAGCGGTCGAGCGCGGGCCGAGCTCGTGGATCAGGCGCGCCACGAGCTCCTTGCCGACGCCGGACTCCCCGGCGATGTAGACCGGCGCCTGGCTGCGTGCGACCTTGGCGATCGTGGCGCGCAATTCCTCCATCGTCGCCGAGTCGCCGATCAGCTTGGCGTTGCTGGCATCGCCGGTGTTGCGCTTTTCCTCGGACAGCTTCAGTGCAGTCTGGACGAGCCGGCGCAGGACATTGATGTCGACCGGCTTGGAGACGAAATCGAACGCGCCGGCCTTGAGCGCCACGACCGCAGCATCGACATTGCCGTAGGCGGTGATCATCGCGACCGGCGTCTCGGGATACTGCGCGGCAATCAGCTCGATCACCTCATGGCCGGTGCCATCGGGCAGGCGCATGTCGGTGAAGCACAGTGCGTAGCGTTGCTCGGACAGCCGAAGCTTCGCCTCGGTGACGGTCGCTGCGGTCTCGACAACCAGTCCCATGCGCCCCAGGGTGAGGGTCAGCAGCTCGCGGATGTCCCGCTCGTCATCAATGACCAGTGCGTATTGTTTGCTCATGCCTTGCAACAGTGGGGGGCGAGCGCCCCGCCAAGGGTAATCGCAGTCGGGCGGGAAGGCAAAGAAAGGTCGCGTTTGTCACGTGCTGCACCGGAACCGGGGTCCGCTGGAGCGGTTGGCGGCGAGGGTGATGCGGGGCGGGGCGGATCCGCCAACGCAGTCCCGTGGCCCCGTGCAAACCGCGCGGACATGGACCTTGCCCGAGCGCGTGCCGCGGGCTTCAATGCCGCTTGCGTTCCTCTCACTTTTTCACTGCTGGATTCCCAAGATGGCTGAATACACCGCGCAGGTGCTGTGGTCGCGTGGCGACCAGGATTTCCTCGACAACCGCTACAGTCGTGCCCACGTGCTGCGCTTCGATGGCGGCATCGACGTGCGGGGTTCGTCGTCGCCCCATGTCGTGCGCATACCGCTTTCGGATCCCGCCGCGGTCGATCCCGAGGAAATGCTCGTCGCGGCGCTGTCGAGCTGCCACATGCTGGTCTTCCTGTCGATCGCCGCAGGTCGAGGCTTCCGCATCGACCGCTACGCGGATGCTGCGGTCGGCCGCATGCGCAACAACGCGCAAGGCAAGCTCTGGATCGCCGAAGTGATCCTGCGACCGGACGTGGCGTTCTCGGGCGGAAAGGTGCCCGCGCGCGACGAAGTCGACGCGATGCATGAACTGGCGCATGCGGGGTGTTTCATTGCCAACTCGGTCATGACCGAGGTGCGCTGCGAACCGGTCTGAGCCTGTGCCTGCGCGGGGTATGTCGTTCAGGCGGAACGGTGCCAGCACCAGTGCCACGGCTCGTAGGCGATGCCATGCCGGTTGTCGCGCGGATAGGAGAGCGTGAATCCATGCCGCGCGGCGTGGCGCAGCAGCCAGGCGAATGCGAGCGAGTGCTCGAACGTCTCTTCGAGCGCGGCGAAGCCGGCTGCGGTGATGTCGAGCGCGCGTCCGGAATGGTGCTCGCTGTAGCCCGGCGCAGCACTCACGCGGAGGATGTCGTCGATGTGCTGGCCGCCTTGCAGCTTGCGCTGGATGATCCCGAGCTGGTACTCGGCTGAGCGGAAAGCCGAGACGATCTGAAGGTCGACCCCGTCGCGCGCGGCTGATTCATGCATCTGCCGCCAGGCCCGCGCGGCACGCGGCGCCAGCCATTGCAGGCGTGCGTGGATGTCCGCGCCGATGCAGGCGAGCTCGCGCGGTTCGCGCACGAGCGCGAGTTGGCGTCGGCGGCCGTAGTCGCGCGGCACGCCCAGCGCGAACGCGGCTTGCACGATCGCACGTCGTTGTCGGGTATCGCAGCGCGCGGGTGGCGATGCAACAGGCTCGGGCATGCGCGCAGCTTATCCGAAACGCCGGCATTGCATGATGGCGCGAGCACCCCGTAGAGCCGAGCTTGCTCGGCTGATTTCTTCCACCCGGTACGGGAACCGCCAACGGCAAAGACAGCGGAGCATCTCCGCTCTACGAGGAGCACATCTTCCCTTCTCCCCCGGGAGAAGGTGGCGCGCAGCGCCGGATGAGGGAGCCATCCCGCACGATTCCTGGTGAGGCAAGCCGCTGCATCCTTCCCTCATCCGCCTTCGGCACCTTCTCCCGGAGGGAGAAGGAAAAAAAGCGCATCTTTGCCTTTCCCCGCGGGAGAAGGGAAAAGAAATGGAACCCGCTACTCGGTGCTCGCGGGGGGTTCGGCATGGCGCGCGGCATCGTCGGGTCGGTTCCAGGCGGTGTACAGCTCGACGAGTGCCTCGCGACTCAGGCGCAGGCGGCTGTTGCCGGGGCCGCGGGCGGCGATCTTCATGTCGATCGAAGCGAGCAGGTCGCGTTCGGCTTCGGCGTAATGACCGAGGGCTATGTTCGCCTTACCGATGCTGGTCATGATCTCCCCCACCGTCGGGTGTGCTGGTGGCAGTGCCCTGCCGGCGGCGTCGAGTGCTTCGCGTTGCACGCGCAGGGCATCCTGCGCCTGGCCGGCATCGAGCAGCCAGTTGCCATAGTTGTGCAGGGTCATGATCGAACGCGTGTGGTCGGTGCCGTGGATGCGGCGGTTGCCTTCCATCGCGCGCAGGTAATAGGGGCCGGATTCCTCGACCTTGCCTTGCTGGCGCAGGGCGCCGCCGAGATTGCCGACGATGGTCATGACGTTGGCGTTGTCGGGTCCGAACAGGCGCTCGTACGGCTCGAGCAGGCTGCGCAGTTCGCGTTCGCCGTCGGCGAAACGGCGTGCCTGCATGTAGAACACGGCGAGGCTGTTGCGCATGCGCAGCGTGGATGGGTGATCAGCGCCGCGCAGCGTGGACTGGCGCTCGATCAGTTCGCGCAGCATCGGGATCGCCTCGTCGAAGCGGTCGCGATCGGCCAACGTGATGGCAAGTGAAGTCTGCGCCTGGATGGTGCGGAAGTCGGTGTCGCCGAGCGTCCTGCTCATGCCGTCGGCGGCGGCCTGCAGTTCGGTGCCGGCTTCTTCGAATCGACCGAGGTCGCGCAGCGCCCATCCGAGTTGATGACGAAGACGCAGCGCGACGGCCGATTCATCCTGTCGGGTCCTGGCCATGGCGGCCAGGGCCTCGCGCAGCAGGGGTTCCACCTCCTTGGTCTTTCCGGAGTTGAACATGGCCTCGGAATAGGTATGCAGGATCGCATGCGCCTGCTCGCTGTCCGCGCCATGCAGCGCGAGCGCACCGTCGCGTGCATGCGTGGCATGTTCGAGCGCGCGATCCAGATCGGCCAGCCCGGTATAGCTGCGCGCGATCACGTCCTGGATTTCGATGAGCACATCGGGCTGCCCGGCGAGTTCGCGCTGTGCGCGCTCGGCGGCTTCATCGAGGACCTTGCGCAGCAGCGTCTTGTCGAGATCGCGCGCGATATCCGGATCGACGCTGGACAGCACGGTGGAAAGAAATCCCGCCGTCGCCCGGCTGCGCGCCGCTTCGCGCTCGGCACGCTGCAGCGACCAGAGCGTGGCCGCAAGCCCGGCGATCACGGCCAGCGCGATCGTTGCGCCCAAGGCGACAGGGACACGATGACGCTGGATGAACTTGCGCGTGTCGTAGAGCCACTGCGCCGGCACCGCGTGCAGCGGACGTCCCTCACGAAAGCGCTGCAGGTCGTCGGCAAGCGCGCTCGCCGATTCGTAGCGTGCGTCGCGCTCCGGCGCGAGCGCACGGGCGAGCAGGAAACGTAGTTCGCGCGGCACACTGCGCAGGTCGGCGTCGGGCCGGCCCTCCAGCGATGCCCGCAGACGCGCGTGCAGATCGGTCGGCCGCAACGTGGTCTGGTCGTCGCGCCGCGGCCGCTGCTGGAGCAGGTCGAGGAGGATGACGCCGAGGCTGAAGACGTCGCTGCGCGCATCGATCGCGTCGCGGCTTCCGGCGAACTGCTCCGGACTCATGTAGTCGGTCGTGCCGGCATGGTGGGCCGACGTCGTTCCGCTGCCGTCGACGCCGATCGCGATCCCGAAGTCGATCAGCTTGGGCTGGGCCTGGCCGTCGACGGTCGTGATCAGGATGTTGTCCGGCTTGAGGTCGCGATGCACGATGCCGCGCTCGTGCGCATGCTGGACACCACGGACCAGGGTCGTGAACACGGCCAGGCGCACCGCCAGCGAGGGTAGGTTGCCGAGGTTCCAGCGGCGCAACGAAACCCCGTCGACGTACTCCATCGCGAAGTACGGAAACCCTTCGCCCGTGCGCCCGGCGTCATACACGCGCGCGATTGCCGGATGCTCCATGCGCGCGAGTGCCTGGCGTTCGATCTCGAAGTAGGCCAGCGAAAGGGCATCGGCGATCTGGCGCCGGATCAGCTTGATCGCCACCCGCCGCCGGATCGGTTCGTGCTGCTCGGCCAGGAATACCTGGCCCATGCCGCCTTCGCCGATCGCCTCGATCAGCGTGTACGGACCGATCCGCGAGCCCGGACCGATCTCGCTATCGCCCGGCGCAGCCGCGTCGCTGCCGCCGAGCAGCTCGGTGCGCTCGTCGCTGCCGGACCCATTCCCCGATGTCGTCATGTTTGCCCCCTCCCGACACGATGCCTCAGCGTGCCGCCCGCTACAATAGCGGGCTGACCCACTCGACTCCCCCGTCATGGCCGCCGCTACCGATTCCGCCCCGAGCATTGCCGCGCGCCAGCGCGGACTCAACCGTGCCGAGATCTGCGATCGCAACTTCATCGAGTTCGTGAACGACTGGAACGGCCGCGTGGCGCCGGCTCCGGCCCGCGAGGCACCCGTGCTTGCGGGCAGCGCGTGCACGGTCGCGGATTTCCTCGACCTGTTCGAATCCCAGCTTGTCTCGCGCCACCTGGACCTCATGGCCCGCGTGCTGCGCGTGCGCAACAAGGTGTTCTACACGATCGGCTCCAGCGGTCATGAGGGCAATGCGATGGTCGCCCGGCTGACCCGGCACGACGATCCGGCGTTCCTGCACTATCGCTCCGGCGCGTTCATGGCCGAACGCTTCCGCAAGTTGCCGGGCATGGATCCGGTCATGGATTCGGCGCTGAGTTTTGCCGCGTGCAAGGACGATCCGGCATCGGGCGGACGCCACAAGGTCTGGGGCAGCAAGCCGCTGTGGGTGTTGCCGCAGACGTCCACGATCGCCTCGCACCTGCCCAAGGCCCTCGGCACGGCACTGGCGATCGAGCAGGCGCGGCGCATCGGCCATGCGCTGCCGGTAGCGCCCGATGCGATCGCGATCTGTTCGTTCGGCGATGCCTCGTCCAATCACGCCACTGCACAGACCGCGTTCAACGCCGCTGGGTGGACCGCGTACCAGAAGCTTCCGGCGCCGGTGTTGTTCGTCTGCGAGGACAACGGCATCGGCATCTCGGTGAAGACCCCGGGCGGCTGGATCGAGCGCAATTTCGCCGAGCGCCGCGATCTCGACTATTTCCTCGCCGACGGCCTCGATCTTGCTTCCGGTTACGCCGATGTGCAGCGTGCGATTGCGCACTGCCGGAACACCCGGCGGCCGACGTTCCTGCACCTGCGCACGACCCGCATCATGGGTCATGCCGGGACCGACTTCGAGATCGAGTGGCGCAGCATCGAGGAGCTCGTCGCGGTCGAGGCCGGCGATCCGTTGCTGCGTTCGGCCGCAATCGCGCTTGAAGCGGGGCTGATGACAAAGGAGCAGCTGCTGGCGGCCTACGAGGCGATGCGCGAACGCTGTTTCGCGGCCGCCGAAGACGCCGACCGCCGAACCAAGCTGGTCACGCTCGATGAGGTGATCCGGCCGCTTGCACCGTATTCGCCGCAGGCGGTCGCGGCCGAGGCCGCGCGCGCAGACTACGCCGACCGGCGTGCGAGCGTGTTCGGTGGCGTGGAGCGTCTGCCCGAGGGACAGCCGCCACGCCATCTCGCGATCCAGATAAACCAGGCCTTGCACGACCTGTTCTGCAAGTACCCCGACACGCTGCTGTTCGGCGAGGACGTCGCGCGCAAGGGCGGCGTCTACACGGTCACCAAGGGTCTGCACAAGGCGTTCGGCAATGCGCGCGTGTTCAACACGCTGCTCGACGAGACCACGATTCTCGGCCTGGCCCAGGGCTACGCGAACATGGGCATGCTGCCGGTGCCTGAGATCCAGTACCTGGCCTACTTCCACAATGCCTGCGACCAGATCCGCGGCGAGGCGTGTTCGCTGCAGTTCTTTTCCAACGACCAGTTCCGCAATCCGATGCTCGTGCGCATCGCCGGGCTCGGTTACCAGAAGGGCTTCGGCGGGCATTTCCACAACGACAATTCGATCGCCGCGCTGCGCGACATTCCGGGCCTCGTGGTCGGCTGTCCGAGTCGCGGCGACGATGCCGTGACGATGTTGCGCACGCTCGCCGCGCTGGCGCGCGTCGATGGCCGGGTCAGCGTGTTCCTCGAACCGATTGCCTTGTACATGACCAAGGATCTCCACGAAGCAGGCGATGGCGCCTGGCTGTTCGCGTATCCGCCTCCAGGCGAGGCGATGCCGCTCGGCGCCGGCCGGGTCTACGCGGCCGGCGCCGAAGATCTCGTCATCTTCACGTATGGCAATGGCGTGCCCATGAGCCTGCGTGCCGCGCGCGAGATCGAGGCCCGTCAAGGCTGGACCGTGCGCGTCGTCGACCTGCGCTGGCTCGTGCCACTCAACGAGGCATTCATCGCCGAACAGGCCGCCACGGCACGCCGCATCGTCGTCGTCGACGAGGGTCGCCATTCGGCCGGTATCGGCGAGGGCGTGATCACGGCGATCGTCGAAGCCGGGCTCGGCGCCACGCCGCTGCGCCGCGTGGTCGGCGCCGACACCTATACGCCGCTCGCCGGGGCCGCCCTGGCGGTGCTGCCGGCGGAGGCCGATATCGTGGCTGCCGCGCTGAGCTTCTGAACCGGCCGTTCCGGCGCGCGATATGGAGCGCGCCAGCCGAATGACCTATGATCCGTGCGATGAGTTCTTCCAAGACGCTGACGATCCTGTTCGCCGATGTCTCCGGCAGCACCAAGCTGTTCGAGACGCGCGGCAACGTCAAGGCGCGCGGAATCATTTCCGCCGTGCTCGATGCGTTGCTCGATGTGGCCCAGCGCCATGGCGGCAGTCTGGTCAAGACGATCGGCGACGAGATCATGTGCACGTTCCCGGGCGCGTTGCAGGGCCTGCTCGCCTCGACCGACATGCAGCGGCGCATGAAGTCCGATGTCGAGTTCCTGCGCGAGAACGTCGGCATCCGCATCGGCCTGCACTATGGCGAGGCACTGGTCGAGGAGAACGACGTGTTCGGCGACGCGGTCAACGTGGCCGCGCGCATGGCCGCAATCGCCCAGCGCGACCAGATCGTGGCGACCGCGAGCACGGCCATGGGGATCACCAATTCGGTCGGGATCAACGTGCGCTCGATCGGTACCGCGCGCGTATCGGGCAAGCAGATGCCGATCGAGATCGTCGACATCATGTGGCAGGAGGATGTCTCGCACGTGACCACCGTGCAGCGCATCGTCCAGTTCACGACCCAGCCGGCTGCCCGCATGCAGCTGTTCCTGCGTTTCCGCGGGCGCGAATTCACGATCGACGAACTCGCCGATCCGTTCACGCTCGGCCGCGAGGCCGGTCATCACATCACCGTGGACGCCGACTGGGTATCGCGCGACCACGCGATGATCGAGTGGAAGCGCGGCCACTTCGTCCTGACCGACCGTTCCACGAACGGTACCTGGGTCAAGATCGACAACGAGGAACTGCTCCTGCATCGCGACGCACTGCACCTGCGCCGCAAGGGCACGATCAGTCTCGGCCAGGCAACCGAACCGGACTCGCCGAACCTGCTGTATTTCGAGTGCGTGTAGGCCAGTCCTGAGCCGAGCCGGCAGTCGCGTTCGTCGACTCACCGCGTCCGGCATGTTCCATGGTTGCAATGCGCTGACGACTTCGCGAACAGCCGTTCAACGCGCGCGCGTTTCGGGCGGGGCCTGGTAGACCGGCTTGCCGTCGACATAGGTCGCGAGCACGCGCACGGCGTGCATGCGCTGCAGACTCCTTCCGCTGAGCACGTCGGCGGAAACAACGACGAAATCGGCGTGCTTGCCGACCACGAGCGAACCCACCTCATCCTCGGCGAATCCGGCGTGTGCGGCGCCGAGCGTGAAGCCATGCAGTGATTCGAGCGCGCTCAGGCGCTGGCCCGGCAGCCAGCCGCCAACGGGCTTGCCCGCGGTGTCCTGGCGTGTGACCGCGGCATGCAGGCCGAGCATCGGGTCGACCTGTTCAACCGGAAAATCCGAGCCGAGCGCGAGCGCGACGCCGGCGTCGCGGAAGCGTCGCCACGCATACGCGCCCGCGAGACGACGCTTGCCGAGGCGGTCCTCGGCCCAGCGCATGTCCGAGGTCGCATGCGTGGGTTGCATCGACGCGATCACGCCGAGTGCGGCAAAGCGCGCGATGTCCTCGATTGCGACGACCTGGGCATGCTCGATACGCCAGCGATGATCGGCGCGCGCGTCCTCGCCGAGCAGCTTCGCGTAGGTGTCCAGGACCACGCGGTTGCCGCGATCGCCGATCGCATGGCTGGCCGGCTGGATGCGGCAGTCCTTCGCCCTGCGCACGACCCGCTCGAACGCGTCGGCCTCGGCGAGCAGCAGGCCGCGATTTCCCGGTTCGTCGCTGTAGTCCTCGATCAGCGCCGCGCCGCGGCTGCCGAGCGCGCCGTCGATGTAGAGCTTTACCGCGCGCATCTGCAGGCGTCCGGATGGATGCGTGTAGCGGCCCATCGCACACAGCGCGTCGAGCGCCGCGGCATCGCCATCGGCCATCGCGTAGACGCGCAGCGGCAGCTTGCCGGCATCGGCAAAGCGCCGGTAGCGGGCCAGATCCTCGAGCGATACACCGGCATCGTGGACACCGGTGAGCCCGAGTTTCACGGCCTGTGCCAGTGCGCGCTCGAGTGCCTTGAGCTGAAGGTCGGCATCGGGCACGGGAATCGCGCGGCGCACAAGATCCATGGCCTTGTCGATGAACACGCCGGTGGCCTTGCCATCGTCGCGCAGGATGCGTCCGCCCTCGGGTTGCCAGTCGCCGTCGAGCTGCTGGTTGGCGGCACGCAGCGCGGCCTGGTTGGCCCAGCCGGCATGGCCGTCGATGCGCGTCAGCCACACCGGCCGGTCGGGAAACGCCGCGTCGAGGTCGGCTGCGGTCGGGAATTCGCGTTGCGGCCAGCGGGTCTGGTCCCAGCCGCGACCGAGCAGCCAGGCACCTTCAGGCAGGTCGCTGGCGAAGCGCTGCAGGCGTTCGATCACGTCCGCGCGCGAGGTCGCGCCGACGAGGTCGGCGTTGAGCAGCGAGCGTCCGAGATTCATGAGATGGCCATGGGCATCGATGAGGCCCGGAATCACGTCGCGCCCCTGGGCGTCGACGATGCGCGCCTGTGGCCAGCGCTCGCGCAATTCGGCGCTCGTGCCGACCGCGACGATGCGACCGTCATCGTTCCAGCCCAGCGCCTGTGCCAGTGGGGTGTCCGGATCGAGCGTATGGACGCGCGCGTTGACCAGCAGCGCGGTCGCGGCATTGGCGGCGCCCGCGGCGCAGAGAACGGCAGCAAGCAACCAGCGCATGACGGCTTCCCGGGCAGACACGATGGCGCGCACTATGCCGGCAGCGATGCCCGGCGACAACGGCTGCTGCCGTGAATCAAGGGAGGGAGAAGGCAAGATGCGCCTCTCGTAGAGCGGAGATCCTCCGCATTCTTCGCTTGCAGGCCAAGCCGTTGCCGCTTCTTTTCCCTTCTCCCTCCGGGAGAAGGTGCCGAAGGCGGATGAGGGAAGGATGCAGCGGTTTGCCGCAGCAGGAATCGTGCGCGCATCTCCCTCATCCGGCGCTGCGCGCCACCTTCTCCCGAGGGGAGAAGGGAAGATG
>Ga0307505_10001820_pt1 | contig 16121 bp, 9 predicted proteins | sample 23_S_MG_FD_202183 | JGI IMG/M metagenome (GOLD analysis project Ga0307505, IMG submission 202183) | Soil microbial communities from Populus trichocarpa stands in riparian zone in the Pacific Northwest, United States - 23_S | ecosystem: Environmental > Terrestrial > Soil > Riparian zone > Trees...
CAGGGGTCGCAGCTGAAGAAGTCCTTGCTGGAAATCGGCTTCGAGCACTACATGCAGGCCGAGGACAAGCGATGGGTTCTCTATCTTGAAGGATCGACTGATGCTGCCATCCTCGAGCGGCTTGCTCGGCGACTCGAGCATCCCGTGGCGGATCTGATCGCCAGCGCCTATGTCGACTACCTCGGCACGAATCAGCCTCGGCAAGCGCAACAGCGGTTTCACGGCCTGCGCGAAGCGGTGCCCGATCTTCGAGGAATCGCTCTATTCGATCGCCTCGACAGCACGCTGCCGGACGATTCCGTCCTGAAGATGCACTGTTGGCTGCGACGGGAAATCGAGTGCTATGTTTGCACGAGAGAGGCGCTGATCGCATGGGCGGCGGTCGACGGACGTCAACAGACCCCCGACGACCTCGTCAGCCAGGCGGAGGCACCGGCGCGCATCGAAGCGATGGAGCGAGCCATCGCGCGCATCGAGGCCTCGCTTGAGGATCTTGGCAAGCCCTCGCCTTGGGGCAAGGACTGCAAAGTCAGCGAGGAATTTCTGGAACCTGTATTCGCAGCCTTCCATAGGGCTCTAGGACTGCCCATAGAGGCGATGCGCAAGAAGCGTTTCTATGAACTAGCCGACTTCATTCCCATCGAGCAGATCGATCGCGAGGTCATCGAGAAGCTCGACGCGATCGCCGCCGCCGCTTCCTCTGTCGAGGCAGCGGCCAAGTAAGGACCTACCGGCCTGCCCATGCCCACCAAAAAGAACCCGACACGCAAGGCCGCCGCCGGCGACAGCACCAAGGGCGCGTACCAGCCGGTGGACGCGATCATCCACAAGACCGACGAGCGTCTGTTCATCCCCAGCCGCGAGGAGGCCGGCCAGGAGGAGGCCGTGCTGGCCGGCGCGCCCACCGTCAAGCTGGTGTCGCTGAACCCGGTGACCACGCGCGGCCAGGATCCTGAGCTGTACTGGCTGCACAAGTACGGCAGCGACGACAGCCAGCGCCGGCTGGAGATCGACATCCGCAGCCTCTACCGGCACGAGCACATCGAACCCGAGGCGCTGATCGCGCGGCTTTACAAGCTGAAGGCGCGCGAGGACCGGCAGAACGAACTGTTCGTCAACGAACTGCACGGCAACCCACTGGCCATCGACGAACTCGACAAGCCGATCGCCTACTACAAGCGCCACGACAAGTGGCGCAACCGGCTGATCCAGGGCGACAGCCTGCTGGTGATGACCAGCCTGCTCGAACGCGAAGGCATGGCCGGCAGCGTGCAGTGCGTCTACATCGATCCGCCCTACGGCATCAAGTACGGCAGCAACTGGCAGATGCGGTTGAACGACCGCAACGTCAAGGACGGTGCCGATGAGAACCTGAGCGGTGAGCCCGAGGTCATCAAGGCCTTTCGTGACACTTGGGAGCTGGGCATTCACAGCTACCTGAGCTACCTGCGCGACCGGCTGCTGGTAGCGCGTGAACTGCTGAGTCCGAGCGGATCGTGCTTTGTGCAGATCAGCGACGAGAACGCGCACCTTGTGCGCTCGGTGATGGATGAGGTGTTTGGGAGCGAGAATTTCTGCTCTGTAGTTGCATTCAAGAAGACTGGCGGACAGAGCTCAACCCTGATCCCGGGCGTCTATGACCACTTGCTCTGGTATGGGAAATCCAAAGCGGACGTCAAGTACCGCTCACTTTTCGCCACGAAGAGACCAGGGCAGGAGGGGGCAACTCAGTACAACTGGGTTGAACTCAGTGACGGCACGCGGCGACAAGCAACACCCGATGAGATGGATGGGGCTTTGCCTCAAGGTGCAAGAGTGTTTCAACCGTACCCTCTGGTGTCTATGGGTGAGTCGCCCAAGGATGAACCGTTCGTTTGGCGGGGAGTGCCATATCCGCCATCGAAGGGCCGGCACTGGAGCGTGACAGCAAGAGGTCTGCAACGACTAGCGGATACCGATCGGTTGATGGCCATCGGCAAGACGCTGAGGATGGTCAACTATCTCGACGACTATCCGGTAACGCCGTTGACCAATCTATGGACTGACACCCAAACGAGTGGCTTTGCCGCTGATCGCTTGTATGTTGTGCAGACGCTGGCACAGGTCATTCAGCGCTGTGTCCTGATGACCACCGACCCCGGCGATCTTGTGCTCGACCCGACCTGCGGCAGCGGCACCACGGCCCATGTCGCCGAACAATGGGGCCGGCGCTGGATCACCAGCGACACCAGCCGCATCGCGCTGAACATCGCCAAGACGCGGCTGATGACGGCCACATACCCTTGGTACAGGCTGGCCGACGCGGCGGGCGAGGACATCCGCCATGGCTTCGTCTACAAGACGGTGCCGCACGTCACGCTGAAGAGCATCGCCAACGGCGAGCCGTCGGAGACGGAGACGCTGTTCGACCAGCCGGAAGTCGACAAGAAGAAGCTGCGCGTCGCCGGCCCGTTCACCGTCGAGACGCTGCAGAGCTTCGAGCCGCTGGCACCGGAGGCGATCGCCGCTGCCAACACGGGCATGGACAACGTGCAGCGCTTCACCGAACGTGTGTTCGAGCACCTGAAGCACGCCGGCATCAAGAACGGGCTGAAGAACGAGACGGCGGTCTTCAACCGCGTCGATGCGATCAACGGCACCATGGAAGATGCCGGCGCGCTGCACGCCGAGGGCTGGTACGGCAGCGCCGGCGGCGAGCGCAAGGCCTACTTCCACATCGGCCCGCAGTTCGGCACCGTCAGCCGCAAGGCGGTGAACGACGCCATCCTCGCCTGCCGCCGCCGTGCCGACGCGGATTGGCTGGTGATCCTGGGCTTCGGCTTCGAAAGCGACGTGGACAACCGCAGCGTCACGCTGAAGGTCGGCAGTTTCGAGGTCACCAAGGTGCGCATGCACGACGACCTGATGCAGGACGGCTTGATCAAGAAGGACAAGAAGGCTGCCAGCTTCGTGACCATCGGCGAACCCGACATCGGCAAGGTGGACGTGTCGCTGCCCGATGGCCGCCCGGGCGTCGTGCTGGAGATTCGCGGCCTGGATCTGTACGACCCGATCACCGACGAAGTCAAGCCGCGCAACGCGGCGGACATCAACTACTGGATGGTCGATGACGACTACGACGGCGCCAATTTCGTCGCTCGCCAGGTGTTCTTCTGCGGCGGCGATCACGACGAGCTCGACAAGTTCAAGAGCGGGCTGAACAAGCTGGCGCTGGACAGCACCCGGGTGCGTGCCGAACGTACGCTCAAGGTGGAGATCGATGCCGAGGCGTTCGAGCGCGTCTATGGGCTGCGTTCGCATCCGATCCCGGCATCCAAGGGCCGTCGTGTGGCGGTGCGGGTGATCAGCCAGTTCGGTGAAGAGAGCACAAAGGTCTTCACCCTCTGAAACCGTACGCCCTACCATGAACTTCTCCGACATGCTGCGCCAAGCGCAGCAGGCCAACGACTCGATGCTTTGCGTCGGCCTGGACCCCGAACCCTCCAGGTTCCCCGCCGACTGGCGCGGCGATGCCTCCCGCACCTTCGAGTTCTGCGCCGCCATCGTCGATGCGACGAAGGATCTGGTCTGCGCCTTCAAGCCGCAGATCGCCTACTTTGCGGCGCAGCGCGCCGAAGACGCGCTGGAGCGGCTGGTCGAGCACATCCACCGCGTCGCGCCGGGCGTGCCGGTGATCCTGGATGCCAAGCGCGGCGACATCGGCGCCACCGCCGAGCAGTACGCGCGCGAGGCCTTCGAGCGCTACCGGGCCGACGCGCTGACGCTGTCGCCCTTCATGGGCTTCGACTCGATCGAACCCTATCTGCGCTGGCAGGACAAAGGCCTGATCCTGCTGTGCCGCACCTCCAACCCCGGCGGCAGCGACCTGCAGGCTCAAGCCCTGGCCGGCGGCGGCATGCTCTACGAGCACATCGCCCGGATGGCGGCGGGGCCGTGGAACGGCGGCGGCCAACTCGGCCTGGTGGTCGGCGCGACCTTCCCGGGCGAGGTCGCGCGCGTGCGCGAGCTGGCGCCGACCTTGCCGCTGCTCATTCCGGGCATCGGCGCCCAGGGCGGCGATGCCGAAGCCACGGTGCGCGCCGGCTGGCGCTCGGACGGACCGATCATCGTCAGCTCCTCGCGCGCCATCCTCTACGCGTCGGCCGGCGCCGACTTCGCCGCCGCCGCGCGGCGCGTGGCGCAGGCAACACGGCAGCAGCTGAACGCGGCCAAGCCGTGAACTGATACCCCCGTGCGGGGAAAACGAGGCTGCACGCGCGGCGCCTTGGCGCCAAACTTGCCGTCTTGCACAAGACGTCGGCGAGGACCCCACCGGTCATGAAGCCCGCATTGGCCCCATCACCCCCCGTGCTGCTCGACGACGCCGACGCGCAGCGCGCGGTTCGGCACATCATCACCCGCTACTTCTTCGGTACGGCCGCGGTCGTGGCCTTGCTGGCAGCGCTGGTGTTCGTGTTCCTGCCCAGCGGCATCGCACCGGGCGCGCGCTGGCCGCTGGTGCTGGCCTTCGCCGCGCTGGGCGCGCTGGCCGCCACCTCGATGCGCGCCGGCGCCACCCGCATGGAAGACCTGGTGGCGCTGGTGGTCATCGCCGCGATCGCGGTGATCACGCTGGCCGCGACCTTGCTCGACTGGGGCATCGCCGGGCCGGGCTTCGGCTTCTTCGGGTTGATGACCTGCATGGTCTGCGCGGTCGCCGGACTGCGACTGGGCTTGCTGGTGGCTGCGCTGAGCGGCCTGGTGGTGCTGAGCCTGGCCTATGCGCAGGCGCACCAGTGGCTGCCGGCGGGCAATTCCGCCATGTCCGACGAAAGCCTGGGCCTGCGCGCGCTGATCCACCTGATCGTCATCGGTTCGGGTCTGGCCGGCGGCATGCTGGTATCGCGCGTGGTCTCGGGCTTCGTGCGCTCGGCCGAGGAGCGCGAGCAGCGATTCCGCGGCTTGCTGACCATCGCCGCCGATGCCTACTGGGAGATCGACGAGCAGTACCGGCTGGTCACCTTCAAGCGCCAGGGCCGCGCCGGCGGCTCGATGGGCGAAGCCAGCGCTATCGGCCAGGTGCCCTGGGAGGTGCCCGAGTTCAGCATCGACGAGGACACGCTGGACCTGCTGCGCGCCCACCTCGAGGCGCGCGAACCCTTCCGCGACCTGCCGGTGCAGTGGCTGGGCGTGCCCGGCCAGGTGCGGCATTTCCTGGTCAGCGGCGAGCCGCGCCAGCCGGCGCAGGCCGTCTTCATGGGCTACTGGGGCGTGGCGCGCGACGTCAGCGCCGACGTGCAGGCGCGCCAGGCGCTGCTGGCCACCGAGTCGCGCTACCTGGAGCTGTTCACGCGCATCCCCACGCCGCTGGTGCTGCATGCGCAGGCCCGGGTGCTGGATGCCAACCCGGCGGCGCTGGACATGTTCGGCTTCGCCGAGCTGCAGGCCCTCGTCGGCCAGGACCTGCTGGCGGTGTACGAGGGCGGCGACTCGCGCGAGCGCGCGCGCCGGCGCATCGAGGCGCTGCAGCAGATGAGTGCCGGCGAGGCGCTGCCGGTGGCCGAGTTCCGCCTGAGCGGGCGCGAAGGGCGGCGCGTGGTGGTGCGCGCAACAGGCGTGCGCCTGGACACGCCGGACGGGCCGGCGATCCTGTCGATCTTCGTCGACGACACCGAGCGCAAGAAAGCCGAGGACGCGGTGCGCCGTTCCGAGGCGATGCTGTCGCACCTGGTGGCCACCAGCCCGGACGTGATCACGCTCACCGACCTGGCGACCGGCCGCTACGCGATGGTCAACCGCACCTTCGAGCGCCAGACCGGCTATACCGCCGCCGAAGTGGTGGGCCGCACCGCGGCGGAGCTGGGCATCTGGCGCCATGCGCAGGACCGCGAGCGCTTCGTCGCCGCCATCCGCGACCAGGGCCAGGTGCAGGACATGCCCACCGAGTTCGCCGCCAAGGGCGGCGGCACGCTGTCGATGCTGGTGTCGGGCGCGCGCTTCGCGATGGACCGGCGCGAGTACCTGGTGATCAACGCCCGCGACGTGAGCGAGGCCGAGCGCGAGCGGCTGCAGCGCGAGGCGATCCTGCAGAACGCGTCCATCGGCATCGCCGTCACCCGCAACCAGCGCTTCGTGCTCGCCAACCCGCGCTTCGAGCAGATGTACGGCTGGCCGCCGGGCGCACTGCTGGGCCAGAGCGGGCGGGTGGTCTGGGACAGCGACGAGGACTACCAGCACATCGGCAGCACGCTGGGGCCGGCGCTGGCGCGCGGCGAGCCGGTCGAGATCGAGATCCAGGCGCGGCGCTTCGACGGCAGCACCTTCCTCGCGCGCATCACCGGCAAGGCCATCGACCCCTCGCACCCGGGGCGCGGCGGCACCATCTGGATCGTCGAGGACATCACCGAGCGCCGCCAGGTGGCACAGGCACTGGAGCGCGCCCGCGACGCCGCCGAGGCCGCCAGCCGCGCCAAGAGCGCCTTCCTGGCCAACACCAGCCACGAGTTGCGCACGCCGCTGAACGGCCTGCTCGGGCTGGCGCGGCTGGCGGCCTCGGCCGACACCGGCGAGGCGCGGCGCCACCAGTACCTGCTGCAGATCGGCGATACCGCGCAGGCGCTGTCGGCCATCATCTCCGACATCCTCGACCTGTCGAAGATCGAGGCCGGCAAGCTCGAACTGGAGAGCGTGGCCTTCGACCTGGGCGAACTGCTGCGCGGCATGCAGCGCGCCTATGCCACGCTGGCCGACCCGCGGCCGATCACGCTGCGCCTGGACGCGGGCCCGGGTGTCGACGGCGTGGTGCTGGGCGACCTGGTGCGCACGCGGCAGATCCTCAGCAACTACCTCGGCAATGCGCTGAAGTTCACCGCGCGCGGCGAGGTGCGGCTGCAGGCGCGCCGGCTGGACGAGCGGCGCGTGCGCTTCGAGGTGCACGACACCGGGCCCGGCATCGACGAGCAGACCCAGGCGCGGCTGTTCCGCCCCTTCACGCAAGCCGACGAGTCGACCACGCGCCGCTACGGCGGTACCGGCCTGGGCCTGTCGATCTGCCGCGAGCTGGCCGTGCTGATGGGCGGCGAGGTCGGCGTGCACAGCCGCTTCGGCGAAGGCAGCTGCTTCTGGGCCGAACTGCCGCTGCCGGCCACCGCCGCGCCGGCCTCCGCGCTGGACGCCGATGCGCCGGCGCAGGGCACGCTGCAGGGCGCATCGGTGCTGATGGTCGAGGACAACCCGGTGAACATGCTCATCGCCGCGGCCATGCTCGAGCGCTGGGGCGTGCACATCGAGCAGGCCAGCGACGGCCAGCAGGCGGTGCAGGCGGTGCAGCGCCGCGCACGGAACGGCGCGCTCTTCGACGCCGTGCTGATGGACGTGCAGATGCCGGTGATGAGCGGCCACGAGGCCACGCGCGTGCTGCGCCGCGACTACAGCGCCGAGCGGCTGCCGATCATCGCGCTGACCGCGGCCGCGCTGGTGAGCGAGCGCGAGCAGGCGCTGGCCGCCGGCATGAACGACTTCCTCACCAAGCCCATCGACGAGAAGCGCCTGCAGCAGGCGCTGCTGCGCTGGGTCGGCGTGCGCCGCGGCCAGGCCGCTCAGCCGCCGGCGTAGGCGCCGGAGTCGGTGCCCGGAAGCTGCGGCGGGCGTCTTCACCGCTGCCGGCCGGCGATGACCGCGGGCAAGAAGCCGCGGCCGAGTCTTGTGTTAGCTTCGCGCGCCTGAGACAACAACGATCTTCACGAGGAGAAAACCCATGCGCATCGGAGTTCCGAAGGAGACGGCGGACGGCGAGAAGCGCGTCGCGACCGTGCCCGACGTGGTGCAAAAGCTGATCAAGCTGGGCTTCACGGTGGCCGTCGAAAGCGGCGCGGGCGACGCGGCCAACTTTGCCGACGACACCTACCGCGCCGCCGGTGCCGAAGTCCTGGGCACGGCCGCCGAACTCTGGGCCACCTCGGACATCGTCTTCAAGGTGCGAGCGCCCAGCCCGGCCGAAGTGGGTTTGCTGCGCGAGGGCGGCACGCTGATCGGCTTCATCTGGCCGGCGCAGAACCCTGAAGCGTTGCAGCAGCTGGCCGCCCGCAAGGCGACGGTGCTGGCGATCGATTCGCTGCCGCGCCAGCTGTCGCGTGCCCAGAAAATGGACGCGCTGACCTCGATGGCCGGCATCAGCGGCTACCGCGCCGTGATCGAGGCCGCCAATGCCTTCGGCCGCTTCTTCAACGGCCAGATCACCGCCGCCGGCAAGATCCCGCCGGCCAAGGTCTTCATCGCCGGCGCCGGCGTCGCCGGGCTGGCGGCCATCGGCACGGCCGCCAACCTGGGCGCGATCGTGCGCGCCAACGACACGCGCGCCGAGGTCGCCGACCAGGTGGTGTCGCTGGGCGGCGAGTTCGTCAAGGTCGACTACGAAGAAGAAGGCTCGGGCGGCGGCGGCTATGCCAAGGTGATGAGCGAGGGCTTCCAGGCGGCGCAGCGCGCGATGTACGCGCAGCAGGCCAAGGACGCGGACATCATCATCACCACCGCGCTGATCCCCGGCAAGCCGGCGCCCAAGCTGATCACCGCCGAGATGGTGGCGAGCATGAAGCCGGGCAGCGTCATCGTCGACATGGCCGGCGAACAGGGCGGCAACTGCGAGCTCACCGTGCCCGGCGAGGCGGTGGTGCGCCACGGCGTGACCATCATCGGCTACACCGACCTGGTCAGCCGCCTGGCCAAGCAGTCGTCGACGCTGTACTCGACCAACCTGCTGCGCGTCACCGAGGAGCTGTGCAAGACCAAGGACGGCGTCATCGACGTCAACATGGACGACGACGCCATCCGCGGCCTGACCGTCATCAAGGAGGGCAGCGTCACCTGGCCGCCGCCGCCGCTGAAGCTGCCGGCGCCGCCGCCGGCCAAGCCGGCCGCCGCCGTGCCGGCCGCCAAGAAGGGCCATGGCCATGGCGCCGGTGCGCCGATGTCGGTCAAGGGGCTGGCGATCGTCTTCGGCCTGGGCGCACTGGCCTTCGGCTTCGTCGGCCTGTATGCACCGGCCAGCTTCCTGTCGCACTTCACCGTGTTCGTGCTCGCCTGCTTCATCGGCTACATGGTGATCTGGAACGTGACGCCGGCGCTGCACACGCCGTTGATGAGCGTGACCAACGCCATCTCGTCGATCATCGCCATCGGTGCGCTGGTGCAGATCGCGCCGCCGCTGGACGGCTCGGCCGCAGACCGGCCGTCGGGGCTGATCCTGGCATTGGCGGTGCTGGCCCTGGCGCTCACCGCCATCAACATGTTCGGCGGCTTCGCGGTGACGCGGCGCATGCTGGCGATGTTCCGCAAGTGAGGGGACGGACATGAGCTCAGGCTTGGCCACCGTCGCCTACATCGCCGCCACCATCCTGTTCATCCTGAGCCTGGGCGGGCTCGCCAACCCCGAGACCGCGCGCCGCGGCAACCTGTTCGGCATCATCGGCATGGTCATCGCCGTGCTGGCCACGGTGCTGGGGCCGCGCGTCACGCCGGCCGGCTATGCCTGGATCATCGGCGCGCTGCTGTTCGGCAGCGTCATCGGCCTGTACGCCGCGAAGAAGGTGCAGATGACGCAGATGCCGGAGCTGGTCGCGGCCATGCACAGCCTCGTCGGCCTGGCCGCCTGCCTGGTGGGTTTCGCCAGCTATGTCGACACCTCGACCGTGTTCCCGACCGCCGCCGAGAAGACGATCCACGAGGTGGAGATCTACATCGGCATCCTCATCGGCGCCGTCACCTTCTCGGGCTCGGTCATCGCCTTCGGCAAGCTGTCGGGCAAGATCGGCGGCAAGCCGCTGCTGCTGCCCGCGCGGCACTGGCTCAACCTGGCGGGGCTGCTGATCGTCATCTGGTTCGGCCGCGTGTTCCTGCAGGCCGAAAGCATCGGCGACGGCATGGGGCCGCTGCTGGTGATGACGGTGATCGCGCTGCTGTTCGGCGTGCACATGGTCATGGCCATCGGCGGGGCCGACATGCCGGTAGTGGTGTCGATGCTCAACAGCTATTCGGGCTGGGCCGCGGCGGCCACCGGCTTCATGCTCAGCAACGATTTGCTGATCGTGGTGGGCGCGCTGGTTGGCAGCTCGGGTGCGATCCTCAGCTACATCATGTGCCGGGCGATGAACCGCAACTTCATCAGCGTCATCGCCGGCGGCTTCGGCACCGGCGGCGGCACGCCGGCGGCGGCAGGCGGCGCGCAGCCTGCCGGCGAAGTGGTCGCTGTCAGTGCCCTGGAAACCGCCGAGCTGCTGCGCGAGGCCAAGAACGTGGTCATCGTGCCCGGCTACGGCATGGCGGTGGCGCAGGCGCAGCACACGGTGTTCGAGATCACCAAGCACCTGCGCGAGATGGGCGTGAACGTGCGCTTCGGCATCCACCCGGTGGCCGGGCGCATGCCCGGCCACATGAACGTGCTGCTGGCCGAGGCCAAGGTGCCCTACGACATCGTGCTCGAGCTCGACGAGATCAACGACGACTTCCCCGACACCGACGTGGCGATGGTCATCGGCGCCAACGACATCGTCAATCCGGCCGCGCAGGACGACCCGGCCAGCCCGATCGCCGGCATGCCGGTGCTGGAGGTGTGGAAGGCGCGCACCTCGATCGTCATGAAGCGCAGCATGGCCTCGGGCTACGCCGGGGTGGACAACCCGCTGTTCTACAAGGACAACAACCGCATGCTCTTCGGCGATGCCAAGAAGATGCTGGACGAGGTGCTGGTGGCACTGAAGGCGTGAGAAGACTCCGATGCCGGCGCCGGCAGCGGCGTCAGGAACGGCGCATGGCGGCCAATGCCGAACAGCCGTACTTGCGAGGGTTCAGCGCATCGCGCCAGGCGGCACCCGGCAGGGGCTCATGCTGCGGCGGTCGCCGCTTCGCGTCGACTGCACTGCGGTGCTCGCGCCAGGGTCGTGCCGCATAACTCACTCCGCGCCCTGGCGGGCGCTGCGTTCAAACAGATGCGGCAAGCATGAGGACGAAGCGCGCTGCGCGCGCCGACCCTGGCGCTGCGCTCCTCGTCGCCGCAGAAATCGCCCCTGCCGGGTGCCGCCTGGCGCGAGGTCGTGGCAGGGTTTGTTCGCGTCGCACGCCACAAGCGTTGCCGCAAAGACGGTCCCGGGCGGGCCGTGATGCGCCCGCCGAGGAGCGGAGGAGCGGAGGAGCGGAGGTTTCCATGGCCAGCGCGCCTCGTGCTTGAGTTGGCTTTTCGCCATGCCGGCCCGCGCTGAATCAACACGAACAGCCGCTATGCCGTCAACTGCCAGCGGCTTTCATCTTCGACCGCGAATCGCCACGGAAAGCTGTCGACGACCCTGCCCGTTCTAGGTGCCCGACTCCAGCCCGGGCAGCCGCTTCTGGGCGAAACTGGATAGATGCCGACCGAAACCACCGCCCGCCGCCAGACGCGCGAAGCGCGCCTGCCCCGCTCCTTGAATGCCGCACTGCAGCTTCAGCGTCAGGCGCATCTGGCCCGCCCGCTGCCCACGCTGGCCGAGCGCAAGGCCGACCTGCTGCAGCTGCGCCGCTACATCCTCGACCATCAGGAGGCGATCTGCGACGCCATCAGCGCCGACTACGGCCACCGCTCGCGCCACGAGACGATGCTGATGGAGCTGATGCCGGTGATCAGCGACATCCAGGTGACACTCAAGCATCTGGGCCGCTGGATGCAGCCGCAGAAGCGCGCGATCGACCGCAAGATCTTCGGCCTGGCCTCCAACCGCGTGATTCCGCAGCCGCTGGGCGTGGTGGGCGTGATCGTGCCCTGGAACTTCCCGATCAACCTGAGCTTCCTGCCGCTGGTGGCCATCTTCGCCGCCGGCAACCGCGCGATGGTGAAGATGAGCGAGAACTCGCGCCATCTCGCAAAGCTGCTGATGGCCACGCTGCCGGACTACTTCCCGCCCGACAAGCTGCGCATCTTCGACGACAGCGGCGGCGTGGGCATCGTGTTCTCGCAGCTGGCCTTCGACCACCTGCTGTTCACCGGCTCCAGCGGCACCGGCCGCGCGGTGATGGCCGCCGCCGCGCGCAACCTGTGCCCGGTGACGCTGGAACTCGGCGGCAAGTCGCCGGCCATCGTGTGCGATGACTTCCCGCTGCGCACCGCGGCCGAGCGCATCCTGTATGTCAAGTGCCTGAACGCCGGCCAGGTGTGCACGACGGTCGACCACCTTTATCTGCCACGCGCCAGCCTGCCCGAGTTCGTCGAGCTGGCGCGCGAGATCGTGCCGCAGCGCTACCCGTCGCTGGCCTCGGTCGACTACAGCTCGCTGGTCAACGCCCCGGCCTTCGACCGCCTGGTGCGCGCGATGGACGAGGCGCGCGAGCGCGGCGCCACGCTGGTGCCGCTGATCGAAGGGCCGGCGCTGGACCGCAAGACGCGCAAGATCGCGCCGCACCTGCTGCTGGACGCGCCCGACGACTGCGAACTGATGGCGCGCGAGATCTTCGGCCCCATCCTGCCGGTGATCGCCTACGACGATCTGGACGAGGTGATCGCGCGCATCAACGCCGGGCCTCGCCCACTGGCGCTGTACCCCTTCAGCCACCGGCGCCGCACGCTGGACCACATCGTCACGCACGTCATGTCCGGCGGCGTGTCGATCAACGACGCGCTGCTGCACGTGGGCCAGCATGACCTGCCCTTCGGCGGCGTGGGCGAATCGGGCATGGGCCACTATCACGGGCGCGAGGGCTTCGACAACTTCTCCAAGCTGCGCCCGGTGTTCCATCAGGCGCGGATGTCCAGCGTCAGCCTGCTGGCACCGCCCTACGGGCCGCTGGTGGACCGCATGCTCAAGCTGCTGGTACGCTGAGGCGACGCCGCCGCCGCGGCCTGCCTGGGTTCCCTCACCCCATCGTCAAAAAGGATCCCGATGAATCCCTTCGCCCTGCCCGGCGCGCCGGCGCGCGATGCCGGCGAGACGCCCTTCACCGCACCCGGCTGGTTCAGCGTGCCCGTGCTGGCCGCGCTGCATGTGGCCATCATCATCGCCAGCAACTACCTCGTGCAGTGGCCGGTGCAACTGCTGGGCGTGCTGACGACCTGGGGCGCATTCACCTTCCCGCTGGTGTTCGTCGTCACCGACCTGACGGTGCGGCTGCTCGGCCAGCGCTCGGCGCGCCGCGTCGTCGCGTGGGTGATGCTGCCGGCGCTGGCAGCGTCGTATGTGGTGTCGGTGCTGTTCCACGAGGCGCGCTTCGCCGGCTGGAGTGCGTTGGGCGAGTTCAACGGTTTCGTCGCGCGCATCGCGCTGGCCAGCCTCGTCGCCTACGTCGCCGGCCAGCTGCTCGACATCGCGGTGTTCGCGCGGCTGCGGCGCCGCCGGCCCTGGTGGCTGGCGCCGGCCGCGTCGACGGTGCTCGGCAGCGCGCTCGACACGGCGCTGTTCTTCGCGGTGGCCTTCCACAACAGCAGCGACGCCTTCATGGCCGAACACTGGGTGGCCATCGCGCTGGTCGACTACGCCGCCAAGCTGGTGATCAGCCTGTTCGCCTTCGTGCCGCTGTACCGGCTGCTGCTCGAACGCCTGACGCGGCCGATGCTGCCGGCGCCGCCGGGCCGGTTGGCCTGACACACGACTCTGGCAACGTCGGGGTCGTCGAGGACGCTGCCCGACGAACTCAGGCCGGGCGCCGCCGCAGCATCCGCGCCAGCGGCCACAGCCAGACAGCCAGGCACAGCACGCCCAGCGTGCCGGCAATCGGCCGCTCGAAGAAGACCAGGAAGTTGCCGTCGGCCTTGATCAGGCTGCTGAAGAAGTGCTCCTCCAGCATCGTGCCCAGCACCACGCCCAGGATCGTCGGCGCCACCGGGAAGCCCCAGCGCTCCATGCAGAAGCCCAGGATGCCGGCGATCAACATCACGCCCACGCCGAACAAGCTGTTGTTGATGGCGAAGCTGCCGACCACGCAGAACAGCAGGATCAGCGGCATCAGCACGCTGGCCGGGATGTGCAGGATGCGCTTGGCCGCCTTGATCGCCATCCAACCCAGCGGCAGCATCAGCAGCTGCGCCAGCATGAAGACGATGAACACCGCATAGATGTTCTGCGGGTTGTGGACGAACAGCGTCGGCCCCGGGTTCATGCCCTTCAGATACAGCACGCCGATGGCGATGGCGGTGATCGAATCGCCGGGGATGCCGAACACCAGCGCCGGGATCCACGCGCCGCCCAGCGCCGAGTTGTTGGCCGCGCCCGCTTCGACGATGCCTTCGACATGGCCGGTGCCGAACTTCTGCGGCTCCTTCGAAAAGCGCTTGCTCGTCGCGTAGGCCATCCACGCGGCGATGTCGGCACCGGCCCCAGGCAGCGCGCCGACCGCGGTGCCCAGCGCCGAGCCGCGCAGCAGCTGCAGCGGGTACTTCTTGATCAGCGTCCACATGCCGGCGAAAACGTTGCCGAAGGGCCGCTCGGTGGCCATCACCGGCTTGGCCACCACGGCGGCATAGCGCAGGATCTCCGACACCGCGAACATGCCGATCATCAGCGGGATCAGTGGGATGCCGCCCATCATCTCGGCATTGCCGAAGGTGTAGCGCGGCGTGCCCGCCGGGTTCTCCAGACCGACCACCGCGATCAGCAGGCCGATGAGCAGCGAGACGATGCCCTTCACCGGGTCGCGCCCGGCGATGAAGATGGCGCAGCTGAAGCCCAGCATTACCAGCCAGAAGTACTCGAAGGAGCTGAAGTTCAGCGCCACCTCGGCCAGCGCCGGCGCGGCCAGGCTCAGCACCAGCACACCGAAGATGCCGCCGAGCACCGAGAACACCAGCCCGGCGCCGAGCGCGGTCTCGGCCTGGCCCTTGCGCGTCATCTTGTAGGCCTCGTCGGCATAGGCGGCCGAGGCCGGCGTGCCCGGCATGCGCAGCAGCGCCGCCGGGATGTCCCCGGAGAAGATGGCCATCGCGGTGGCGGTGACGATCGCCGCCACCGCCGGCACCGGCGGCATGAAGAAGGTGACCGGCACCAGCAGCGCGGTGGCCATCGTCGCGGTCAGCCCGGGAATCGCGCCGACGAACAGGCCGTAGGCCGCCGACAGCAGGATCACCAGCAGCACATAGGGCTGGAAGACCAGGCCGAAGGCGGTGATGATCGCGTCCATCAGTAAAAGGGCGTCAACGGGCCCCAGGGCAGCGGCACGCGCAGCAGCTTGTAGAAGGCGAGGTGCACGACCAGTGTGCCGCCGATGGCGCTGAGCACGGCCGTGCGCCAGCGCACGCGCAGCGCCAGGAACACCGCCACCAGGCACAGCGGCGCAATCAACAGGAAGCCGATGCGCTCGGACAGGAAGAGGTACGCGAGCACCGCGCCGACGATGACCACGGCGCTGCCGAAATGTTCTTCGACTTCAGGTGCGGTGTCGGCCTCGGCATAGGCGCCGCGGCGCAGGCTGCGCGCCACCAGCGCGACGCCGCACAGCAGCAGGCCGGCGCCGACGATCATCGGCAGGAAGGCCGCGCCCAGCTTCTGCCCCGGCACGTCGGGAAAGCCGCGCGCGCTCCACAGCACGGCCAGCGCGAGGGCCGTCAGGCCGCAACCAACCCAGCGATCGACGCGGCGCACGCGCTACTTGGCGATGCCCACCGCCGTCATGACCTTCTTCATGTCGGCGTCGCCCTTGGCCATGAAGGCGGCGAACTCCTGCGAGCTGCCCCACAGCACGCCGAAGCCGCGCTGCGCCATGAAGTCCTTGTAGTCCTTGCTGTCGTAGGCCTTCTTCACCGAGGCCTCGAGCTTGGCCTGCACGTCGGCCGGCAGGCCCTTCGGTGCGGCGATGCCGCGCCAGGCGCCGGTGGCCCAGTCCGAGCCGGTGGCTTCCTTCAGCGTCGGCACGTCGGGGAACAGCGTGGAGCGCTTGGCGTCCATCACGGTCAGCGAGCGCACCTTGCCGGCTTCGATCAGCGCGCGGGCCTCGGGCAGCGAGCAGGGCACGAACTCCACGCCGCCGGCGGCCAGGTCCTGCAGGCCCGGGGCCGCGCCGTTGCTCGGCACCCAGGGCACGCTGGCCGGGTCGATCTTCAGGTCGCTGAGCATGCCGGCCAGTGCCAGGTGCCAGATGCCGCCCTGGCCGGTGCCCGAGGCCTTGAATTTGCCAGTGGGCGCGGCCTTGAT
>Ga0307505_10001821_pt1 | contig 16120 bp, 16 predicted proteins | sample 23_S_MG_FD_202183 | JGI IMG/M metagenome (GOLD analysis project Ga0307505, IMG submission 202183) | Soil microbial communities from Populus trichocarpa stands in riparian zone in the Pacific Northwest, United States - 23_S | ecosystem: Environmental > Terrestrial > Soil > Riparian zone > Trees...
TCGACCGGCTTGTCGAACCGGCAGCCGGCCACGCTGACGATAGAATCGCCGCCGATCACCCAATTTTCAGAGTGGCGAAGGCTGGTGTCGGTGGCTTTGGCCTCGGCAAGCGCAATCGTTAGCTCGACATCATCGCCGTCATGCGCGTCCTTGATCGCCGATTCGTCGACCCGCGCCGGATCGACCAGGTGCTCAACCCCAGCCGCGGCGAGCATCGCGGAACGGATCGAGCTTGCGGAGGCGAGAACCAGCGTCATGGCGACTGTGCAACCCTGTGGATAAAGTGGTGACTCGCCTAGCGAGGAAGTGGGGACCGTCCAACCCTTGGTTACCGTCCCAAACTGTCCAATAATCACCCACAAACGATCCACAATCAGGAGGGGCAGCGGGCAAATCTGTGAATCATGGGCATAGCGCGGCGCGACTCGCCGGAATTGCGCGAGTCGCGCTATCACCGCATCTGTTGGCAAATGGCGGAGCCGCGCTTAAGCCCCGCTGCCAAGCGACCTACTAAGACTCCAATCTTAGATTCTAATATATACTATATAAGGAGAAAGAGGGTGACACCCTCGCTCGTTCCCGACGCCCAACCGACCGACAAGCCATTACTCGCCGTGCTCCGCAGTGAGCGGCGCGATCCGCCGCCGATGTGGCTGATGCGCCAGGCAGGACGGTATCTTCCCGAATATCGGGCGCTCAGGGCCGAGAAGGGCGGGTTTCTCGACCTGGTCTATGATCCTGCCGCCGCGGCCGAAGTGACGCTCCAGCCGCTCAAGCGTTTCGCGTTCGACGGCGCCATCCTGTTTTCCGACATTCTCATCGTGCCCTACGCGATCGGCCAGGATCTGTGGTTCGAGACGGGCGAAGGGCCGCGGCTGGCGCCCAAGATGGTCGATGCCCGCCTGAGCGACCTTGAACCGCGCATGGAGCGCCTGGCGCCTATCTATGAGACGGTGCGGCTGGTGAAGGCCGACTTGTCGCCCCAGACGACTTTCCTGGGGTTCGCGGGGAGCCCGTGGACCGTCGCGACCTACATGATCGCCGGCCAGGGCAGCCGCGAGCAGGCCGAGGCGCGGCAATTGGCCTATTCCGACCCGGCCAAGATGGACATGATCCTCGACCTCATCGCCACCGTCACGGTCGACTATCTGTCCGGCCAGATCGAGGCGGGGGTCGAGGCGGTGCAATTGTTCGACAGCTGGTCGGGCAGCCTCGCCCCGGCCCATTTCGAACGCTTCGTGATCGCCCGTACGGCGTGGATCGTCGGCGAGCTGAAGCGGCGTCATCCCGGCGTCCCGATCATTGGTTTCCCCAAAGGCGCCGGCGGCAAGCTCGGCGCTTATGCCCGCGAAACCGGAGTGGATGCGATCGGTCTCGATGAGACGGTCGATCCCGCCTGGGCCAATCGCGAACTTCCCGACGGCCTTCCGGTACAGGGCAATCTTGATCCGCTGGCGCTGATGGCGGGCGGGGAGCCGATGCGCGACGCCGCGTTGCGCTTGCTTGACGCGCTCAGCCCCAGGCCGCACATCTTCAACCTCGGACACGGCATCGGCCAGCACACGCCGATCGTCCATGTCGAGCAACTGGTCGAACTGGTGAAGGGGCGGGGATGACGGGCAAATGAGTGAATTCGCCGGCTTCCTCGGTGCCGCTTATCTGTGGGTCAAGGCGGCGCACCTCACCTTCGTCATCTTCTGGATGGCGGGCCTGTTCCTGTTGCCGCGATTCTACGTCTACCATCATGCGACCACGCCGGGATCGGCCGAGGATCGCGCCTGGATCGAGCGCGAGGACCGCACCCGGACCATCATCCTGATGCCGGCGATGTTGATCGTGTGGGCCCTTGGACTGATGCTGGCGATCCATCTCGACGTCTTCCGCGAGCCTTGGTTCGTCGCCAAATTCGTGCTGGTGGTGGCGCTGACCGGTTATCAGGGCTGGATCTCGGCCTATGGCAAGAAGCTCGCCAAGGGCATGCGTCCGCTCGAGAACCGCACCCTCAGGATCATGAACGAAATCCCCGGCATCGCCGCGGCGCTGATCGTGGTGCTGGTCATCGTCCGGCCCTTTTAAGGACGCCGAACTGGGTCTTTCTTGAATACCTGTGGGGCAACTCCCCATATTGACTAAACCAAGGGCCACTCTTAGTGCCGCTTCATAGGGCGCGCTGGCCGGTTCCTCACTTATCGCCGGTGTGACCATTCCTTTCGCGGCGTCCTGCCGCCCAAAGTTCATTCCAACGCGCGTACCGGCACCTCGCGTATTCCAACCGAAAAGCGTCTCTCCATGCACCTCAAGGATCTCAAGAAAAACACTCCGGCCGAATTGGTCGCGATGGCCGAGGAAATGGGCATCGAGGGCGCGTCGACGCTGCGCAAGCAGGATCTGATGTTCGGAATCCTCAAGGTCCGTGCCGAGAGCGGCGCCGAGATCATGGGGATGGGCACGATCGAGGTGCTCAACGATGGCTTCGGCTTCCTCCGCAGCCCCGAGGCCAATTATCTGGCCGGCCCCGACGACATCTATGTCGCGCCCAATCTGGTGCGCAAATTCGGGCTTCGCACCGGCGATACCTGCGAAGGCGAGATCCGCGGTCCCAAGGACGGCGAGCGCTATTTTGCGCTGACCCGCATCACCCAGATCAATTTCGACGAACCCGACGCCGTCCGCCACCGCGTCAATTTCGACAATTTGACCCCGCTTTACCCTGATTCAAAGCTCACCCTCGACAGCGCCGACCCGACCCAAAAGGACAAAAGTGCGCGAGTCATCGATATCGTTGCACCCCAGGGCAAGGGCCAGCGCGCATTGATCGTCGCCCCGCCGCGCACCGGCAAGACCGTGCTGTTGCAGAATATCGCCCGCGCGATCACCGACAACCACCCCGAAGTGTTCCTGATCGTGCTGCTGATCGACGAGCGGCCCGAGGAAGTCACCGACATGCAGCGCTCGGTGAAGGGCGAGGTCATTTCCTCGACCTTCGACGAACCCGCCTCGCGCCACGTCCAGGTCGCCGAAATGGTGATCGAGAAGGCCAAGCGCCTCGTCGAGCACAAGAAGGATGTCGTCATCCTCCTCGACTCGATCACCCGCCTCGGCCGCGCCTACAACACCGTTGTGCCCTCGTCGGGCAAGGTGCTCACCGGCGGCGTCGATGCCAACGCGCTGCAGCGGCCCAAGCGCTTCTTCGGCGCCGCGCGCAACATCGAGGAAGGCGGATCTTTGTCGATCATCGCCACCGCTTTGATCGATACCGGGTCGAAGATGGACGAGGTCATTTTCGAGGAGTTCAAGGGTACCGGCAACAGCGAAATCGTGCTCGATCGCAAGGTCAGCGACAAGCGCATCTTCCCGTCGCTCGACGTCGGCAAGTCCGGCACCCGCAAGGAGGAATTGCTGGTCGATGCCGCGGTGCTTTCGAAGATGTGGGTGCTGCGCCGCATCCTGATGCAGATGGGCACGATCGACGCCATGCAGTTCCTGCTCGACAAGATGAAAGACGCCAAGTCGAACGAGGATTTCTTCGCGAGCATGAACCAATAAGCTGAGCCGGCAAATCCGGCACGCTTCATGCGCGCCGGTTTCGCTGGCGACTTGGGAAACATGTGACCTGCCATGCATTGGGCGGAGTGACGATCAATAACGGGACTGATTGATGCTTGAATTATTCCTCGCCGCTGCGACCCACGCCGCCCCCGCCGCGGGCCTTGGCGGTCCGGCCGACATGTGGGCCGCGATCGTCAACGATTTCTCGAACATCACCGAGCCGGCGGCGATGGCCGCTTTCCTCCAGGTCCTGATGATCGACCTGGTGCTGGCCGGCGACAATGCCATCGTGGTCGGCGCACTCGCTGCCGGCTTGCCGCCCGAGCAGCGCAAGAAGGTCATTCTGATCGGCGTTCTCGCGGCGCTGGTGCTGCGGGTCTTCTTCGCCCTGATCGTGACCCAGTTGCTGCAGGTGGTCGGGCTGATCCTGGCTGGCGGAATCCTGCTGTTGTGGGTGGCGTGGAAGATGTACCGCGAGCTGAACCATGCTGGCGAAAGCGCCGGTTCGCCTGAGATTTCGGGTGACGAGCATTCGGGCATCCGCTCGGCCAAGAGCTTCGGGGGAGCCGTGTGGGCGGTCGCCGTTGCGGACGTCAGCATGAGCCTCGACAATGTCCTCGCCGTCGCCGGCGCGGCGCGCGACCATCCCGGAATCATGATCGTCGGGCTGATCGTCGCGGTCGCGCTGATGGGCGTCGCCGCCAACGTCATCGCCAAATATATCGAACGCTATCGGTGGATCGCCTACGTTGGCCTGGCGGTCATTCTCTATGTCGCCGGCAAGATGATGTGGGACGGCTGGAAGGACGTCGCCCCAGCGTTCGGCTTCGCCTAGGCAATGACCGGGCCAGCTGGCCCCGTGGACACGATCTACGCGCTGTCGAGCGGCCATCCTCCCGCGGCGGTGGCGGTGATCCGGACCAGCGGGCCCCACGCGTTCAGCGCTGCCCAGGCGCTCGCCGGGCCGCTCCCGCGACCACGCCATGCCGCGCTGCGCGCGCTGCATGATCCGGCCGGCGGTTTGCTCGACCACATATTGCTGCTGCGGTTTGACTCGCCGGCCTCGTCCACCGGCGAAGATGTGGTGGAATATCAATGCCATGGCGGCGGCGCGGTGGTGCGCTCGATCATCGACACCCTGGCTGCTCAGCCCGGAATGCGCGCCGCCGAGCCGGGCGAATTCACCCGTCGTGCCTTTTCCAACGGCCGGATCGACCTGACCGAGGCCGAAGGGCTGGCCGATCTGCTCGAGGCGGAAACCGAGAGCCAGCGCCGCGCCGCCTTGCTCCGCGCCGAGGGCGGGGTTCGCCGACTGGTCGAGGGGTGGCGGACAAGGCTCGTCACCCTGTCCGCCCGCGCCGAAGCGGCGATCGACTATGTCGATGACGAGGAGGAGACGGCGGCGGACGCGACCGCGCTGGCGATCGAATCACGGGCGCTGGCCGGCGAGATGGCGGCGTGGCTCGATCACCCCCGCGCTGAACTGCTCAAGGACGGCATCAGGGTTGTTGCGGCTGGCCCGCCAAATGCCGGAAAGTCGAGCCTGATCAATGCCTTGAGCCAGAGCGAGCGGGCGATCGTTACCGATATCGCGGGCACCACGCGTGACGTCATCGAAATACCTGTTGCGATCGGCGGCGTACCGTTCGTCCTGGTCGACACCGCCGGGCTCCGCGACAGCGGTGATCCGATCGAACGGATCGGCGTCGCGCGGGCGGGAAGCGAAGTCGAGCGCTCGGATATTTTATTATGGATGGGCCAACCGGCCGACGCGCCCCAGCATCGGCAATTGCTATTGATCCATTCCCGCATCGACGTTGCGGGTCGCGAGGACCCGCCTGAAGCTGCTTTCTCGGTTTCTGCGGTGACCGGAGAGGGCCTGCAACCGCTCACCCAGGCGCTGATCGACCGCGCCCAGACGATCCTTCCCGGAGAGGAGCAAATTGCCCTGAACCGGCGTCAAGCCATTGATATCGCCGCGGCTTCAGGAGCACTGACGGAATCTGGAGGAAACGATATCGTCATCCTCGCCGATTCCCTCAGGCGGGCGCGAGAGGCTCTGGACCGAGTCACGGGACGAGCCGGGGTTGAGGACATGCTTGACGCATTGTTCGGCCGCTTTTGCCTCGGTAAATGATGTTCCACGTGAAACATCTGCATTTCACGCGCGCTTGGGTTATGGGACGGCATGTTTGACGTTCTAGTGATTGGTGGTGGGCATGCGGGTGCCGAAGCGGCGGCTGGGGCTGCGCGCCGAGGTGCGCGGGTCGGGTTGATCAGCTTCCGCGTCGAGGATATCGGGCAGATGAGCTGCAACCCCTCGATCGGCGGCGTCGGCAAGGGGCATCTCGTGCGCGAGCTCGACGTGTTCGACGGCGTGATGGCCCGCGCGGCCGATTGCGCCGCCATCCACCGGCGAATGCTCAATCGCAGCAAGGGCAGCGCCGTCCAGGGGCCGCGGGTGCAGGCCGACCGCATACTGTATCGCGAGGCAGTGCAAGACGCGGTGACCGCGAGTGGCGCCCAGCAGATTGTCGGAGAGGCGGTCGAGCTTCTTACCGACGGCGGCAGCGTGTCCGGCGTGCTGCTCGCGGACGGCACGAGGATCCCCTGCCGCACCGTGGTGATTGCCACCGGCACCTTCCTCGATGCACAATTGTTCTGCGGGACGGAGCGGATTGCAGGCGGCCGCCGGGATGAGCAGGCCGCAATCCCGCTGGCTGTGCAATTGCGTGACCTCGGCGTGGCCCAGCGCCGGCTCAAGACTGGCACCCCGCCGCGGCTCGACGGACGGACCATCGACTGGGCGAGGCTCGCCCCGCAGCCAAGCGATCGCGATGGCTGGTCGATGTCGGCGATAACGCCCGAACAGCGCCCGCCCGAGCTGGCCTGCGCAATCGCGCGTACCAACGTCACGACCCACAGCATCATCGCCGCCAATCTCGATCGATCGCCACTGTTCGCCGGGGCGATCGAGGGGCGGGGGCCGCGCTATTGCCCGTCGATCGAGGACAAGATCAAGCGCTTCGGCGAGCGTGACGGGCACCAGATATTCCTTGAACCGGAAGGGCTTACGTCGGACCTTGTCTATCCCAACGGGATCAGCACGTCGCTCCCCGCCGACGTCCAGCAGGAATTCGTCAACAGCATCGCGGGGCTCGAGCGGTGCCGCATCGTCCGGCCCGGTTATGCGGTCGAATATGAATATGCCGATGCGCGGCAACTCCGGTCCACGCTCGAACATCAGGGGCTGTCCGGGCTGTTCCTTGCTGGCCAGATCAATGGCACGACCGGCTATGAGGAAGCCGCCGCGCAGGGCCTCGTCGCCGGGCTCAACGCCGCAGCGCTCGCATTGAATTTGGAACCCGTGCGCTTCGACCGCCGCACGTCCTACATTGGGGTGATGGTTGACGATCTCACCCTCCAGGGCGTGACCGAGCCGTACCGGATGATGACCGCTCGGGCCGAGCATCGCCTCGCGCTGCGGGCCGACAATGCCACGACACGGCTGGGTCGGGCGGCGCTCTCCAGCGGTGCGGTGTCGGTCAGGCGGCGCGACCAGATCCTCGGCCATTTTGCGACGCGCGAAACAAGGGAATGGGCGGAAACCGAGGAGGGCAGGGCCGACCGTCTCTATGCTCCCTACATCGCCCGCCAGGATCGCGAATGGGCGGCGGTCCAGAGCGACACCGCGATTCGCATCCCTGACCATCTGCACTTTGGCTCGGTCCCGGGCCTGTCGAACGAGGCCGTTGAACGGCTGGAGCGGGCGCGCCCGGAGACGATCGATCAGGCGTCGCGCATCCAGGGGATTACACCGGCGGCGCTCGCGGCGCTGCACCTTGCCGCTATCCGGCGCGCGGCATGAACGATGTTTCACGTGAAACATCGGAGAAGCTTGAGCGCTTTGCCGCCCTCCTTATCGAAGAGAATCAGCGCCAGAATCTCGTTGCAAAATCCACCATCGAGGATCTCTGGACCCGCCATATCGACGACGCCGCTCAGCTGATATCATATGGTGCTCCCGGTGTGACCTGGCTCGACATCGGTTCGGGGGCCGGACTTCCCGGGATCGTGATCGCAATCCTGACCGGCGCCCAAATGGTGTTGGTCGAGCCGCGGCGGCTGCGTGCCGACTTCCTCCAGCGCGCCGTCGACACCCTCGAGCTTGGTCCCGAGGTCGTGGTGATCCGGTCCAAAGTAGAGGCTGTGAGGTGCGCACCCGTCGACATTATCACTGCACGGGCGGTAGCCTCGATCGACCGGCTGTTCCTCATCGCCAACCATCTGTCGCACAAAGGGACGATTTGGGTGCTGCCCAAGGGACGAAGCGCGAAATCGGAACTGGATGCCGCCCGCCAGACATGGCAGGGTGAGTTCAGGCTCGAACCAAGCCGCACCGATCCCGACGCGCAGATTTTGGTGGCGTCGCGGGTTAGGCGGAAATCCGGGGCCAGGGGAGTGGCATGATCCGCATTGTCGTTGCCAACCAGAAGGGCGGGGTGGGCAAGACCACCACCGCCATCAACCTCGCTACCGCGCTCGCCGCGATCGGCTGGAAGGTGCTGCTGGTCGATCTCGACCCTCAGGGCAACGCTTCTACGGGCCTCGGCGTCGGCCATGACGCACGCACCACCTCCAGCTACGAGGTGCTGATCGGCCGGTCGAATGTGCTCGGTGCGGCCATCGCGACCCGGGTGCCGCGGCTCGACCTGATCCCCTCGACGGTCGACTTGTCGGGAGCGGAGATCGAGCTGGTCGACATGGAGCACCGCACCCGCCGCCTGGCCAATGCGCTCGATGAGGTGCCGGCGGGCCGTTGGGACGTGGTGTTGATCGATTGCCCGCCGTCGCTCGGATTGCTGACTCTGAACGCCCTGGTCGCGGCACGGCAATTGCTGGTCCCGCTGCAGAGCGAATTCTTCGCCCTCGAAGGGCTGTCGCAGCTGCTCCAGACGGTCGAGCGCGTGCGCCAGTCGTTCAATCCGTCGCTGGCCATTCTGGGAGTGGTGCTGACGATGTTCGACCGGCGAAATAATCTGTCGCAGCAGGTGGCCGAGGATGTCCGCGCCTGCCTCGGCCCGGCCGTGTTCGAGACCGTCATCCCGCGCAACGTGCGGCTGTCCGAAGCGCCGAGCCACGGCCTGCCGGCGCTGATCTACGATCTCAAATGCCCTGGGTCCGAAGCCTATATCCGCCTAGCGCGCGAGGTAATGGCGCGGCTGTCGCGCTTGCGGGCGGAGGCGGAAGCGGCGTGAGCGACCAGAAGAAGCACGGCCTCGGCCGGGGACTCAGCGCCTTGCTTGGCGAGGCCCCACGTCCCGCGGGCGCACCCTCCGAGAGTCGCGCCGATGGGGTTCAATCCATTGCCATCGCAAGGATCCGCGCCAACCCGTTGCAACCACGCAAGAATTTCGACGACGAGAGCCTCGGCGAGCTCGCCGCATCGATCGTCGCGCATGGCGTGATCCAGCCGATCTTGGTGCGGCGTGCCCGCGACGGATATGAGATCATCGCCGGCGAGCGCCGCTGGCGCGCGGCCCAGCGGGCCCAGATTCATGCCATCCCGGCCTTGGTCCGCGACGATAGTGATTCGGCGGTCGCGGAGATTGCGTTGATCGAGAATATCCAGCGCCAGGATCTGAATGCAATCGAGGAGGCCGAGGGCTATAAGGCATTGATCGCCAATCACGGGCATGGTCAGGATGCGGTCGGAAAATTGGTTGGCAAGTCGCGAAGCCACATCGCCAACCTTCTGAGATTGCTGGAATTACCAGAGACGGTTCGCATAATGCTACTGCGAGGCGATCTCACTATGGGTCATGCGCGGGCCATTCTCACTTCGGATGAACCCGAACGATTGGCAACGCAGATCGTCGATCAGGGGCTCAGCGTCCGCCAGGCCGAACAGCTCGCGAAGAAAGTTCGTCCGGGCGCCGGCCGTGACATCGGTCGCGGGGTCGAGCGCCAGGGCCGCCAGGTCGATGCCGACCTCGCCGCGCTCGAACGCCAGCTCGGTGACATGCTCGGGCTCAAGGTCAAGGTCAGCCATGCCGGCGCTGGCGGAACCGTCAGCCTGTCCTATTCGAGCCTCGACCAACTCGACATGATTTGTCAGCGGCTTAGCGGCGAGCCAATTTAACGCCGGCGCCCCGCAGCGCGGGCGATCGTCACCAGTTCCTCGCCCAATGCCGCGACCGGCGGCTCGTCGGACAGCATCACCGCTCGCTCCAGCGCCGCGCTGCGCTCCATTGCCTGGGCGATCCGCTCCGCACACCAGGTCGACAGCAGCCGCTGAAGCAAAGGTTTGTCCTTCCAGAACAATGATTTGCCCATTGACGTCAAGACGCCATCGACTCGCTCCCCGCGTTCCACCCGGGCCCGCAGCGGCGCCAGCTGGAGCAGCCGCCGCTGCAGCGCCCGGACCACCGGAACCGTCTCGTTTGGGGCGATGGCCGCGCGCTCGAACTCTTCCAGGAGCTCACGCCCGTCGCCGGCCAGCGCCAGGTCGCCGAGCCGCATCAGATTGCCCTCGGCCGAATCGGCGCCAAGCGAGTCCACCACCTCATGGTTCAGCTCGCGCAGCCGATCAGGCGCGGCGTCGAGAAACAGCGCATATTTGGTGACCTCCTGGGCGACGATCGCCTGATTGTTGGCGCACGCCGCCGCCAGCCGCGCGGCGACATCGCTTTCGATCCTGAGGCCCTCGGCGCGGCCGGCGGCGATCACCATCTGGTCGGCCTGCAGTCCTTCGGGGACGTAGGATATGACCGCCGCCGCGGCCCCATGCGCTTCGGCCAGCTTGACCAATGCCGACGTTTTGCGCAGCGCCCCGGCAATGGCGATCACCGGGCTTTCGACCGACCCGGCCTCGAGCACGCTGGCCACCCCGTCGGCGATTTCGTCACCGGCCGGCTCGATCCAGATCGCGCGCGGCCCGCCAAACAAGGCCATCGCGCTAGCCTCGTCGGCCAGCACCGCCGGGTCAAATTTTACGGTCGCCGCCGCAACCGAGAATTTCTCCGCGCCAAGGCTGTTCAGCAGGCGCGTTGCCAAATGGCGCGACCCGGCATCGTCGGGTCCGTAGAACAAATAGAAGCGGATCGCGGGGTCGGGCCGGTCAATCACCCGCCCGATTGCCGGACCATTGAACTTCACGGCGCCGCCGGCGCGCGCGAAATGAACAAAGCCAGTCGACCGACCATCTGGTCGGCGACCACCTCCGACAGCCGCTCGAGCGCGGTCTGCTCGGCGGCGATGGTGGCATATTGCGACGACACCACGTCGATTCCCGCGTCGGATCCAGCGGTGGCGTCGAGCACCACCGCTCCGGACGACAGGTCGACCAGCCGGTAGCGCGCGCGCAACGTCCGCCGTTCGCGGGTGGTGGCGCGATCGCCGCGAATGCCGAAGCCGGTGATATTGTCGTCGAGCTCGACTTCGAGCCGGTAAGCCGCAGTGCCGCCCGAATCGGCGCCGAGCTTGGCGATCAGCGCATTGCGCACCATCCAGCCGCCCTTGCCGGGGATATTCTGCACCTGGATCGAGCGCAGCGAGCTCGCCACCGCGCCTCCCGACCCGCCGCTGTACATCGGCCTCAGCCCGCACGCGGCAAGCGTGGCGGAGAGGACGATGAGGGCGGGCAGGAGGATGCGGGCGCGGATCATGCGACGATATTGACCAGCCGGTCGGGAACTACAATCACCTTGCGCGGAGGCGCCCCGTTCAATTGCGCCTGGACCTTGGCCGACGCCAGCGCCAGCGCCTCGGTCTGGTCCTTGGGCAGGCCGCGCGCGACGCTGATGGTGTCACGCAACTTGCCGTTGATCTGGATTGCCAGCGTCACCGTCTCGTCGACCAGCAGCGCCGGATCGTGGTCCGGCCAGGCGGCGTCGGCGATCATCCCCGTCTCGCCCCGCGCGGCCCAGGCTTCCTCGGCCAGATGCGGCGCGCCCGGCGCGATCAGCAGCAGCAGGGTGCGGATCGCGTCATCGCGGGTGGCGCTGGGCTTCGCTTTCTCGATGGCGTTGGTCAGTTCGTAAAGCGCGGCTACCGATTTGTTGAATTGCAGCCCGTCGATCGCCTCCCCAGTTGCGGCGATGGCGCGGTGCAGCTTGCGCAGCAGCATTTCGTCCTCGCCCGGATTCCCCGCCGGCGCCATCGCCAGCCGCCATACCCGCTGGACGAAGCGCGCCGCGCCCTCGATCCCGCCGATCGACCATTCGAGGTCGCGCTCCGGGGGCGAATCGCTGAGCATGAACCAGCGCACCGCATCGGCGCCGTAGCGGTCGAGAATCGGTTCGGGTTCGACCGTATTCTTTTTCGACTTGGACATTTTCTCGATGCGGCCGCGGCTGACCCCGGCGCCGCTCGCTGCCTCGATCACCGTTCCACCGTCGCCGATCCGGATCTCGTCGGGCGACAGCCAGCGTCCGTCGGCACTGCAATACGTCTCGTGGGTGACCATGCCCTGGGTGAACAGGCCTGCAAACGGCTCGTCGATCGACAGCCGGCCGATCCGCTCCAGCGCCCGGGTCCAGAAGCGCGCGTAGAGCAAGTGCAAAATGGCATGCTCGACCCCGCCGATATATTGCCCGACGGGAAGCCACGCCTCCGCCTCGGCGCGGTCGAACGGCTTGTCCCTGGGCTGGCTGGCAAAGCGGATGAAATACCAGCTGCTGTCCACGAACGTGTCGAGCGTGTCGGTCTCGCGCCGGGCCTTGCCGCCGCATTTCGGGCAATCGACCAGCCGCCAGTCGTCGTGGCGATCGAGCGGATTGCCCGGCAGGTCGAAGCTGACGTCTTCGGGCAGCACCACCGGCAATTGGTCGCGCGGCACGCCGACCGGGCCGCACGTGTCGCAATGAATGATGGGGATCGGCGTGCCCCAGTAGCGCTGCCGCGACACGCCCCAGTCGCGCAGGCGATATTGGGTCTTGCCAAGGCCCCAGCCGGCGGCCTCGGCGCGCTTGACGACCTCGGCGCTCGCCGTCTCGCTGGTCATTCCGTCCAAGAAATCGGAGTTGACCGCGATTCCCGATGCGGTCTCGGCCTCGACCACCGGGTCGTCGGCGCCCGACGAATCGGCGGCGACTACCCGGCGGATCGGCAGTCGATATTTGGTGGCGAATTCAAAGTCGCGGACGTCGTGCGCGGGGACTCCGAACAAGGCGCCGGTGCCATAGTCCATCAGCACGAAATTGGCGATCCACACCGGCAGCCTGCGGTTCGGGTCGAGCGGGTGGATCGCTTGCAGGCAGGTGTCATAGCCGAGCTTCTCGGCGGTCTCGATCTCGGCCGCGGTGGTCCCGCCCTGGCGCGCTTTGGCGATGAACTCCGCCGCCTTGGGCTCGGTCGCCGCCAGCCCTTCGGCGATCGGATGGCCGGGTGAAATGGCGATGAAGCTGGCCCCGAAAATGGTGTCGGGCCGGGTCGTGAACACCTCGACCGCGCCCGCTTCCCCCGGCGCAGCGCCGGGCGCGGTGCCGGCCAGCCGGAAGCTGAACTGAAGCCCCTGGCTCTTGCCGATCCAGTTCGCCTGCATCAGCCGGACCTTGTCGGGCCAGGCCTCGAGCGTCCCCAGCCCGGCCAGCAACTCCTCGGCGAAATCGGTGATCTTCAAGAACCATTGCGACAATTTCTTGCGGGTCACCGCCGCGCCCGATCGCCAGCCCTTGCCGTCGATCACCTGCTCGTTGGCCAGCACGGTCATATCGACCGGGTCCCAATTAACCTCGCTCTCCTTGCGATAGACCAGCCCGGCGTTGAGCAAATCGAGGAAAAGCGCCTGCTCGTGCCCGTAATATTCGGGCTCGCAGGTGGACAGTTCACGGCTCCAGTCGAGCGAGAAGCCGACCCGCTTCAACTGCTCGCGCATCGTCGCGATGTTGGCGCGGGTCCAGGTTCCGGGATGGACCTTCTTTTCCATCGCCGCATTTTCGGCCGGCATGCCGAACGCGTCCCAGCCCATCGGGTGGAGCACTTCAAAGCCCTGCATCCGGCGGAACCGGGCGAGCACGTCGCCCATCGTATAATTGCGGACATGCCCCATATGGATCCGCCCCGACGGGTAGGGAAACATCTCGAGCACATAGCTTTTGGGCTTGGGGCTGGCGCTGTCGGCGACAAAGCTTTGCGCCTCGTCCCAGCGCGCCTGCCAGCGCGCGTCGGCCCGCGCCGGGTCGAAGCGTACGTTCACCGCGGGCGTATCGGATTCGGGATCAATAGCCATCGCCAGCCCCTAAGCACAAACCGCCCCCGACTGGACAGGGGCAGTTTAGCCGACGCTGGTCCGGCGAAGGTCGCGGGCGCGGGTCAGGATGATGTCTTCCAGCTTCTGCACCGTGGCCGCCGCGACCGGGGCGTCGATCCACGTTCCGCCCTGGTTGATCTGGCGGCTGGCGGCGACGCGCAGCGCATCGGCGCGCAGGTCCTGGTCGAGGATCGACACGGTGAGCTTGATCCGCTCGCCCGGGTTCTGCGGACTTGCATACCAGTCGGTGACGATCACGCCGCCACTCGAATCGGCCTGGAGCAAGGGCGCGAACGACAAAGTGTCGATCGCCGCGCGCCACAGGTAAGCGTTGACCCCGATGCTGGTCATTTGCGAGGGCGCCAGCCGGGTGGGAACGTCGCGGTTGCGCGAACAGGCGGTAGCCGACAGCGCGAGCGAGGCAAGGAGGAGTGCAGTGACGGGCAAGCGGGACATGGCGCTTCCTAGCTGGAGGGATTAGCCCCGCGTTATAGATGCTGTCCTGCCCGCTGCAAGCGCCAAGGAGAACTGCCCGCACCAGCAGTGATGTTCATCAACGGGACAGGATTGTGGACTTAGCGCAACAGGGAGCGGGGAAGTGACCGCGGCCATTGGAACTATGATTGCCGACGGGCTATATGCCTTTGGCAAGGAGTCGTTTTCAGGTGCGTATCAGGGGTAAGACGTTCGGGATGTGGGCCGGTGCGATGAGCGCCGCGGCTCTGCTCGTCCTCCCTGCGGTGGCGATTGCCAAGCCGGATTCGAAGCGGCCGCCGGCGATTTCGCTGTCGTTCGACCGAGTCGGAAGCTTCACTCCAGCGACTGCCGATCCCAAGCTTGCCGCCGCTTTCGCCAATCGCGGCAACACGCTGACCGATTTCAAATTCACCCCTGCCGCGCCCAAGGGCCGTCCGTCGCAGGTCCGGGTCGCGATCCGCGCCCGGGCCGAAACGGGGGTCCGGGTGGGTGATGCCGGCACCGCAGCGGTCGGGGCGCTCACTCCCGCCAGCTACAATCTAGGTGTTTCGGTCGGCTGGCGCCGCTTTGCGCTGACGGGCGATGTCGCGCGGACCCGGCCCGCCAGCCTCGGGCTCGGTGGCCGCGAAACCGCGGTCGTCGGGGTCAACTATTCGTTGAATCGCCGCGTCACCGGCCGGGTTGCCGCGGTTGCCGAGCGTAGCGATGGCACCCAGGCGCCGGCGTTGGGCTCGGAGAAGGCCTATGCCCTCGATGTGGGCGGCGCGGTCGCGCTGACCCGCAGCATCGCCTTGACCGGCGGCGTCCGCTACAAGGTCGACCGCGAACGCGAGTCGGCACTCCGTGACGATCGCCGCGACAGCCAGGCGGTCTATGTCGGCACCGCCTTTAAATTCTGACCCTATCAGCCGACATCCGTCTGACGCTGATCCGCGACGCTATTGGCGCGGCCGCGGCAAAGGCGAAGCGCGATCCTTCTGGCGTTGCGCTGATTGCCGTCACCAAGACCCGCGGTGAGGACGAAATTACGCCGCTGATTGCCGCCGGCCAGCGAGAGTTTGGCGAAAGCCGGGTCCAGGAAGCGGCGGCCAAATGGCCTGCACTGCGCGCGGCGCATACCGGCCTCAGGCTGCACATGATCGGCCGGCTCCAGTCCAACAAGGCGGCCGAGGCGGTCGCGCTATTTGACGCCATCCATTCGCTCGATCGCCCGTCACTGCTCGATGCGCTGGCCGATGCGGGCACCAAGGCGGGCCGCTTCCCCGATTGCTTCGTCCAGGTCAATGTCGGCGCGGAGGATCAGAAGGGCGGGGTTGCCCTGGCTGAGCTGGGCGGGTTCCTGACCAGGGTCCGCGCCTCTCCGCTGCCGCTCGCTGGGCTGATGTGCATTCCCCCCGCTGATCTCGAGCCGGCGCCTTTCTTCTCCTTTCTCAATGAGTTGGCGCGACGCCATGACGTCAGGGGTCTGTCGATGGGGATGAGCGCCGACTTTGAGCAGGCGGTGATGCTCGGCGCCACCCACGTCCGCGCCGGCAGCGCGCTGTTCGATTAATCCAGATGCCCGCTACGGCGGCGTTTGGTCTCGATATAGTCGGCATTGTGCGGATTGACCGGCAAATGGTGTGCCACCCGCTCGACCACGATGATGCCTTCCGCCTCCAACCCCGTCACCTTGCCCGGATTGTTGGTCAGCAGCCGCACCGCGTCGGCACCCAGCGCGCGGAGCATCGCCGCAGCGGTGGCATAGTCGCGCTCGTCGTCGGCAAAGCCCAGCCGGCGGTTGGCATCGACCGTGTCGAGCCCGCGATCCTGCAGCGCGTAGGCGCGGATCTTGTTGGCGAG
>Ga0307505_10001822_pt1 | contig 16119 bp, 14 predicted proteins | sample 23_S_MG_FD_202183 | JGI IMG/M metagenome (GOLD analysis project Ga0307505, IMG submission 202183) | Soil microbial communities from Populus trichocarpa stands in riparian zone in the Pacific Northwest, United States - 23_S | ecosystem: Environmental > Terrestrial > Soil > Riparian zone > Trees...
CGAGGTAAAGGAGGAGCCCGGGCGTCAGACCGGGCGGGGGACAGGAGCGGATTCGCTCACCCGCCGTCCTCGGCCCGCGCAGAACAACAACGAACTACCGCTATGCGCCGACAACCGGCGCGGTCCAGTTGCTTCGACCGCGAATTCGAGTCAGATACCCAGCTGCCGCGCCGCCAGGTCCTTCATGATCTCTTCCGAGCCGCCGCCGATCATCATCACCTTGACCTCGCGGTAGATGCGCTCGCTCTTGGTGCCGCGCATGAAGCCCATGCCGCCGAGGATCTGCACCGCCTGGTCGGCACAGAACTGCATTGCCTGCGTCGCCACCACCTTGGCCATGCAGGTGCGCGCCACCATCGCCGATGCCGGCCCCAGGCCCTGCTGCAGCCGCCAGGCCAGGTCGTAGACCAGGGTGCGCGCAGTTTCCACCCGGGTCGCCATGTCCACCAGCTTGTGGCGGATCACCTGGCGTTCGGACAGCGCGGCGCCGAAGGTCTTGCGCTGTTGCGCCCAGTCCAGCGCCTCTTCGGTGCAGGCCTGGGCATAGGCGCAGGCCAGCGCCGACATCAGCAGCCGCTCGTGGTTGAAGTTGTGCATGATGGCCTTGAAGCCCGCGCCCTCCTCGCCGATCAGGTTGGCCACCGGCACGCGGCAGTCGTCGAAGCGCAGGTGCGCGGTGTCGCTGGCCCACCAGCCCATCTTCTTCAGCGCGGTGCGTTCCAGCCCCGGCGTGTCGCCTTCGATGAGCAGCAGCGAGACACCATTGGGCCCCTTGCTCGCCGGGTCGGTGCGCACCGCGACGCTGATGAAATCGGCGCGCATGCCCGAGGTGATGAAGGTCTTCTCGCCGTTGACGACGTAGTGGTCGCCGTCGCGCACCGCCGTGGTCTTCAGCGCGGCCACGTCGGAGCCGCCGCCGGGCTCGGTGATGGCCAGCGCGGCGATCTTCTCGCCGCGCAGCACCGGCGGCACGACGCGGCGCTTCAGCGCCTCGCTGCCGTGGGCCACGACAGGCGGCAACCCGATGCCGTGCGAGCCGAGACTGGCCTGCACGCCGCCGCAGCCGGCACGCGCCAGCTCCTCGGCGTAGACGATGGTGTAGAACAGGTCGGCCGGCGTGCCGCCGTACTCTTCCGGATAGCCGATACCGATCAGCCCGACATCGGCCGCCTTGCGGTACAGCTCGCGCGGGAAGCTGCCGGCCTCGTCCCAGTCGTTGACATGGGGCGCGATCTCGCGATCGACGAATTGACGCACGCTGCGGCGGAAATCATGGTGCGCATCGCTGAAGTAGTCGCTGCGCGGCGTCAGTTCGAAGAGCTGGCTCATCAGGCGAGAATAGCGCGAGTTGACGATCGAACCCCTATGGAGAACTGCCGATGACCCGTGCCGACAACTTCAGCGCCGGCCCGGCCGCGCTGCCCGAGACCGTGCTGCGCCAGGCCGCCGAGGAAATGCTCGACTGGCACGGCTCGGGCATGTCGGTGATGGAGATGAGCCATCGCGGCAAGGAGTTCATCGCCATCCATGCCGAGGCCGAGGGCCTGCTGCGCGAGCTGCTGTCCGTGCCGGCCAACTACAAGGTGTTGTTCATGCAGGGCGGTGCCATCGGCGAGAACGCCATCGTGCCGATGAACATGCTGCGCGGCAAGACGGCGGCCGATTACATCGACACCGGCGAATGGTCGAAGAAGTCGATCAAGGAGGCCGGCAAGTACTGCAAGGTCAATGTCGCGGCCAGCAGCAAGGACAGCGGCTACACCAGCATCCCGCCGCGCGACGGCTGGAAGCTGGACCCGGACGCGGCCTACGTGCACATCTGCAGCAACGAGACCATCGGCGGCGTCGAATACCACTGGACGCCCGAGGTCGGCGGCGTGCCCCTGGTGGCCGACATGTCGAGCGACATCCTGTCGCGCCCGGTCGACGTGTCGAAGTTCGGCCTGATCTACGGCGGCGCGCAGAAGAACATCGGCCCGGCGGGCCTGACGATCGTCATCGTGCGCGACGACCTGATCGGCAAGGCGCTGCCGATCACGCCGTCCGCCTTCGACTACAAGCAGCAGGCCGAGAACGACTCGATGCTGAACACGCCGCCCACCTACGCGATCTACATCGCCGGCCTGGTGTTTAGGTGGATCAAGGCGCGCGGCGGGCTGAAGGCGATGGAGGCGCACAACCGCGCCAAGGCCGCATTGCTGTACGACTACCTGGATGCGACCGAGTTCTACAGCAGCCCGGTGGCCAAGTCCGACCGCTCGCTGATGAACGTGCCCTTCAAGCTCAAGGACGAGTCGCTGGACGCCGCCTTCCTGAAGGGCGCCGAGGAGCGGCGCATGCTGCAGCTGAAAGGCCACCGCTCGGTCGGCGGCATGCGCGCGTCGATCTACAACGCGATGACGATGGAAGGCGTGAGCGCGCTGGTCGCCTACATGAAAGAGTTCGAGGCCCGCCATGGCTGAGCGACTGCAGATCCTGGTGTTGAACCAGATCTCGGCCAGCGGCCTGAAGCGGCTGCCGGCCGAACGCTACGTGGTGGGCAAGGACATCGCCGCGCCCGATGCGGTGCTGCTGCGCTCGGCCGACATGCATGGCAGGGACATTCCGTCCAGCGTCAATGCCATCGCCCGCGCCGGTGCGGGCACCAACAACATCCCGGTGCCTTTGATGAGCGCGCGCGGCGTGCCGGTGTTCAACGCGCCGGGCGCCAATGCCAACGCGGTGAAGGAGCTGGTGATCGCCGGCATGCTGCTGGCGGCGCGCCACCTGCAGCCGGCGCTGCGCTTCGTCGCCGCGCTGGACCCGAAGGCCGGTGACATCGACAAGGCGGTCGAAGACGGCAAGAAGGCCTTTGCCGGCGCCGAGCTGTCGGGCCAGACGCTGGGCATCGTCGGCCTGGGCAAGATCGGCTGCCTGGTGGCCGATGCCGCCATCAAGCTGGGCATGCAGGTGCTGGGTCACGACCCGGACATCACGGTCGATGCCGCATGGAGCCTGCCGGCGCAGGTCAAGCGCGCCACCAGCGTGGCCGAGGTGCTGCGCCACAGCGACTTCGTCACGCTGCATGTGCCGCTGGTCGCGGCCACGCGCCATCTGGTCAACGCCGACAACATCGCGTTCATGCGCCCTGGCGCGGTGCTGCTGAACTTCTCGCGCGAAGGCGTGGTCGACGATGCCGCCGTGCTGGCCGCGCTGTCGGCTGAAGCGCTGGGCCACTATGTCTGCGACTTCCCCAGCGCGGCGCTGCACGGCCAGGCGCGGGTCATCGCGCTGCCGCACCTGGGGGCGTCCACGCGCGAAGCCGAGGAGAACTGCGCCGTGATGGTGGTCGACCAGCTGCGCGACTACATGGAGCACGGCAACGTGGTCAATGCCGTCAATTTCCCGCAGGTGAGCATGGCGCGCGAGTCGGCCTTCCGCGTGGCCATCGCCAATGCCAACGTGCCCAACATGCTGGGACAGATCTCCACCGCGATGGCCCAGGCCGGCCTGAACATCCACAACATGGTCAACAAGTCGCGCGGCGAGATGGCCTACACGCTGGTGGACGTGGACAGCGCCGTCGACGGCGCCGTGCTGGACAGTCTGCGCGCCATCGACGGCGTGCTGTCGGTGCGCTACCTGCCGCAGCAGGGCTAGGATGGCGCGGAAGCGGCGGCCCCGTCACCAGGCGGTAGCCGCGGCACCACCCACCCGCCGGCGCGGGCCGTGGATCGCGGCGCTGGTGTTGTTCCTGCTCGCCGCCGGGGTCGGCCTGTGGCTGGCGCGCAGCCCGGCGCCTGCGCCGGTTGCGCCCCTGCCGTCGGTGGCCGCGCTGCCCGAGGCCAGCTACGTCGACAACGCCCAGTGCCTGGGCTGCCATCAGGTGGAGGCCACGGCCTGGGCCGGCTCGCACCATGCCAAGGCGATGGCGCCGGCTACGGCGCACAGCGTGCGCGGCGACTTCGACGACACCCAGTTCCGCCACCAGGGCGTCACCAGCCGCTTCTTCAAGCGGGGCGACCAGTTCTTCGTCAACACCGACGGGCCCGACGGCACTCTGGCGGACTTCGAGATCAAGTACAGCTTCGGCCATGAGCCCTTGCAGCAGTACCTGATCGACATCGGCAACGGCCGGCTGCAGCCGCTGCAGATCGCCTGGAACACGCGCGAGCGCAAGTGGTTCCACCTGTTGCCCAACGAGAAGGCGCCGCCCGGCGACGTGCTGCACTGGACCGGCCGCTACCAGACCGCCAACACCATGTGCATCGCCTGCCACACCACCGGCTTCGACAAGCGCTACGACGCGCAGGCCGACCGCTTCGATTCGCAGTGGCACGAAGTGAACGTCTCCTGCCAGTCCTGCCATGGGCCGGGCTCGCGGCATGTGGCCTCGCCCCAGCAGCGCGGACAGCTGGCGGACCTGAGGACGCCGCACAAGCAGGTGGAGGTCTGCGCTGCCTGCCATTCGCGCCGCACCGAACTCACGGCCCGGCCGGTGCCGGGCCAGCCGCACCTGGACCACTACCTGCCGAGCCTGCTGCGCGAGGGCCTGTACCACGCCGACGGCCAGCAGCTCGACGAGGTCTTCGTCGTCGGCTCGTTCCGCCAGAGCAGGATGTATCGCATGGGGGTGGCTTGCAGCGACTGCCACGAGCCGCACGGCGCCAAGCCGCGGCTGCCAGGCAATGCGCTGTGCCTGCAATGCCACCAGACGCCCGCCAACCCGGCCTTCCCCAGCGCCGCCGGCAGCTACGACACGCCGCAGCACCATCATCACGCCAGCGGTTCGGCGGGTGCTCAGTGCACCGCCTGCCACATGCCGGCCAAGAACTACATGATCGTGCAGCCGCGGCCCGACCACAGCATGCGCATTCCGCGGCCCGACCTGTCGGTGGCGCTGGGCACGCCCAATGCCTGCAACCAGTGCCACGACGACAAGACGCCGCAGTGGGCGGCCGACGCGGTGACGCGCTGGTACGGCACGCCCAAGCGCCCGCCGCACTACGGCGAGGTGTTCGCGGCGGCGCGGCGCGGCGCCGCCGGAGCGCCGCAGTCGCTGGCCACGCTGGCGGCCGACGCCGCGATGCCGCCGATCGTGCGCGCTACCGCGCTGGACATGCTGCGCGGCCAGGCCGCCGGCGTCGATCAGCGCGTCGCCGCCACGCACGACGCCGATGCCGAAGTGCGCGCCGCCGCCTCGGCCGGCCTGGAAGACATCCCCGCCTCGCTGCGCGTGCCGACCTTGGCGCCGCTGCTGAAGGACCCGGTGCGTGCGGTGCGCATCGCCGCGGCGCGCAGCCTGGCGCCGCTGCCGCACGAACAGTTCGACGCGCCCACGCGGCAGGCCTTCGATGCGGCGCTGACCGAATACGTGGCGGCGCAGCAGGTGGCACTGGACATGCCCGGGCCGAACCTGAACCTGGCCGTGCTGTACTCGCGCACCGGCCGCGACGCCGACGCTGAAGCGGCCTATCGCGCGGCGCTGAAGATCGACCCGGACTTCACGCCCGCGCGCGCCAACCTGGCGCAGTTCTATGCCGAGCGCAACCGCCTGACCGACGCCGAGCAGGTGTTGCGCGACGGCCTGCAGCGCGAGCCGGGCATCGGTGAGCTGCAGTACTCGCTCGGCCTGCTGCTGGCCGAGCAGCAGCGGCTGCCCGAAGCCGCCGATGCGCTAGACCGGGCCGCGAAGCTGCTGCCACAGCGCGCCCGCGCGCACTACAACCTGGGCCTGGCGCGCCAGCAGCTGGGCCAGCCGAAGCCGGCCGAAGCCGCGCTGCGCAAGGCGCGGGACCTCGAGCCCTCCGACCCGGCCATTGCCTACGCGCTGGCCGTGTTCTACGCCCAGCAGGGGCGGCGCGCCGACGCGCTGCGCGAGGCCGAGGCGCTGCAACAGCTGCAGCCCGGCAATGCGCAGGCGGCGCAACTGGTGCAAAGGCTGCGCCAGGGCCCATGAAAAAAGGCGGCTTCGTCGAAGCCGCCCTCCGCTGCCGTGATGACCGTGCTCAGTTGAGCTCGTCGTCCTTCCAGGCCTTGACGCCGCCGATCGACAGGCCGGCCTCGATGCCGGCCTTGGTCAGCGTCAGGGTCTGCACGTCGCCCATCGCCGAAGCGCCCTGGCCGCCGCCACCGCCCTTGTCACCGGCCGCCGCGCCGGCGGTCACGCCACCGGTCGCTCCCCAGCCATTGGCGACGAAGCCATCCATCGCCTTAGCCGTCTTGAAGATCACCAGCACGTCGTTCTCGACGGCGCCGAGTTGGAAGCCCGCGCTGGCACCGCCGAGCTTCATGAAGGTGTTCTTGTTCGTCTTGTTGTCGTGCACCACGCCCGTGCCACCGCTACCACCGACGATGAAACTGACGCCGTAGGTGGTGAACACCGCGTAGCCCGGCATCTTGGCGAGTGTGTCCTTGAGGTCAGGCTGTTTGGCCTTGAACCTTTCCAGCGCGGCCGCGGTGGCCTTCAGCGCCTCGGCCTGTTTTTCCGCCTTGGTTGCTGCGAAGGCATTGCCGGCGATCAGCATCAACGACAGCGCGCCGATGCCAAGGATTCTTGTGAACTTCATGGACCTTCTCCTGTGGGTGTGCGTCGAGGCACGATGTTGGTTGATCTCTTCCCGTCCATAGACACCGCTTTGCGGCGCCTTGGGTGCATGCCCTCGAGCCTTGCCGCGATGGCACGGCCACGATTGTGGCCGATCCTCAACGCCTTGCGCCACGCCGGCGTTGACACGCACAGAGTTCAGGAAGCAGGCGCAGTGTGCCTGGCCGATGCTGCCGCGCAGGCCAGCAGCGCCGAGCCCACCAGCGGCAGGTGCTGACGACGCCGCTGCGCCGGACGGCGCCGGCATGCACAATGCTCCCGGTCATCGACGCAGGAGCGCACGCATGGACACCCGTACCGTCCCCAAGCCCCCGGCCCACGCCTTCGCCAGGACGCGCAAGCGCTTGCGCACCGCCTCGGGCCGCGAGGCGCAGTTCTTCTCGCTGCCCGAACTGGCGAAGACCTGGCCGAACATCAAGCGGCTGCCGGTGTCGATACGCATCGTGCTCGAATCGGTGCTGCGCAACTGCGACGGCAAGAAGATCGGCCCCGAGCACGTGCAGCAGCTGGCCAACTGGCAGCCGAACGCGCCGCGCAGCGACGAGATCCCCTTCGTCGTCGCGCGCGTGGTGCTGCAGGACTTCACCGGCGTGCCGCTGCTGGTGGACCTGGCGGCGATGCGCAACGTCGCCGCCGACATGGGCCGCGACCCCAAGACCATCGAGCCGCTGGTGCCGGTGGACCTGGTGGTCGACCACTCGGTGATGGTCGACCACTACGGCACCAAGAACGCGCTGGACCTGAACATGAAGCTCGAGTTCCAGCGCAACCAGGAGCGCTACCAGTTCATGAAGTGGGGCATGCAGGCCTTCGACACCTTCGGCGTGGTGCCGCCGGGCTTCGGCATCGTGCACCAGGTGAACCTGGAGTACCTGGCGCGCGGCGTGCACAAGGGCAAGGACGGTGTGGTCTACCCCGACACGCTGGTCGGCACCGACAGCCACACGACGATGATCAACGGCATCGGCGTGGTCGGCTGGGGCGTGGGCGGTATCGAGGCCGAAGCCGGCATGCTGGGCCAGCCGGTGTACTTCCTGACGCCGGACGTGGTGGGCCTGCGGCTGAGCGGCCAGCTGCGCGAAGGCTGCACCGCCACCGACCTGGTGCTCACCGTCACCGAGCTGCTGCGCCGTCACAAGGTGGTGGGCAAGTTCGTCGAGTTCTTCGGCGCCGGCACGCGCACGCTGTCGCTGCCCGACCGCGCCACCATCGCCAACATGGCGCCGGAATACGGCGCGACGATGGGCTTCTTCCCGGTGGACGAGCGCACCATCGACTACTTCAAGGGCACCGGCCGCAGCAAGGGCGAGATCGAGGCCTTCGAAGCCTACTTCAAGGCGCAGCAGCTGTTCGGCGTGCCCGAGGCGGGCGAGATCGACTACAGCCAGGTGATCGAACTCGATCTGGGCACGGTCGCTCCCTCGCTGGCCGGGCCGAAGCGGCCGCAAGACCGCATCACGCTGACCGATGTGTCGGCGAAGTTCGGCGAGCTGTTCAGTGCGCCGATGGCCGACAACGGCTTCAACCAGCCTGCCGACAAGCTGACGCAGAGCTACACCACCAGTGAGGGTCTCGCCATCCGCAACGGCGACGTGCTGATCGCCGCCATCACCAGCTGCACCAACACCAGCAATCCGAGCGTGCTGCTGGCGGCCGGGCTGTTGGCGAAGAAGGCCGTGGAAGCCGGGCTGAAGGTGCAGCCGCACATCAAGACCTCGCTGGCGCCGGGCTCGCGGGTCGTCACCGAATACCTGCAGAAGACCGGCCTGCTGCCGTACCTGGAGAAGCTCGGCTTCAACCTGGCCGGCTACGGCTGCACCACCTGCATCGGCAATGCCGGCGACCTGACGCCGGCCCTCAACGAGGCCATCACCGGCAACGACCTGATCTGCGCCGCGGTGCTGTCGGGCAACCGCAACTTCGAGGCGCGCATCCACCCCAACCTGAAGGCCAACTTCCTGGCCAGCCCGCCGCTGGTGGTGGCCTATGCCATTGCCGGCAACATGATGGTGGACCTGATGACGCAGCCGCTGGGCACCGGCAAGAAGGGCAAGCCGGTCTACCTGGGCGACATCTGGCCGAGCAGCGACGAGGTGCATGCGCTACTGAAGTTCGCGATGAACCCGAAGGCCTTCCGCGAGAACTACCAGAACGTGGCCGCCAACCCGGGCAAGCTGTGGACCGCGATCAAGGGCGTGCAGGGCCAGGTCTACGACTGGCCGAAGAGCAGCTACATAGCGCAGCCGCCCTTCTTCCAGGGCTTCACGCTCGCGCCGAAGCCGCTGGAAGCCGGCGTCAAGGGCGCGCGCATCATGGCGCTGTTCGGCGACTCGATCACCACCGACCACATCTCGCCGGCCGGCGCCATCAAGGAGGCCTCGCCAGCCGGCCAGTACCTGCTGGCGCAGGGCGTGCGCAAGGCCGATTTCAACAGCTACGGCTCGCGCCGCGGCCACCACGAGGTGATGATGCGCGGCACCTTCGCCAACGTGCGCATCAAGAACCTGATGATCCCGGCCGCGCCCGACGGCTCGCGCGAGGAAGGCGGCGTCACGCTGTACCAGCTGGATTCGAAACGCGGCACGGGTGCCGCGGGCGACAAGCTGTTCATCTACGACGCCGCGATCAACTACATGGAAGCCGGCGTGCCGACGGTGGTCTTCGCCGGCGAGGAATACGGCACCGGCTCCAGCCGCGACTGGGCCGCCAAGGGCACGATGCTGCTGGGCATCAAGGCGGTGGTGGCGAAGAGCTTCGAACGCATCCACCGCAGCAACCTGGTCGGCATGGGCGTGCTGCCGCTGCAGTTCAAGGGCGGCGACACCTGGCAGTCGCTGGGGCTGACGGGCAACGAGACCATCGACGTCGAACTCGCACCGCAGATCGTGCCGCAGAGCGATGCCACGCTGGTGATCACCGCCGCCGACGGCACGCAGCGGCGCGTGACGGTGACGCTGCGCATCGATACCCCGATCGAGGTCGACTACTATGTGCACGGCGGCATCCTGCCCTATGTATTACGCCAGTTGCTGGCTGCATGAACCCCAAAAGGAGACGAGCCGTGATCAAGGTCAGCGTGATGTACCCCCACAAGGAAGGCGCCCGGTTCGACCACGCCTACTACCGCGACAAGCACATGCCGCTGGTCAAGGCGAAGATGGGCGATGCCTGCAAGTTCTACACGGTGGACAAGGGTCTGGCCGGCGGCGCGCCCGGTGCGCCGCCCGCCTATGTGGGCATGTGCCATATCTACTGCGACTCGGTCGAGTCCTTCCAGGCCGGCATGGGGCCGCACATGAAGGAGATCATGGGCGACATCCCCAACTACACCGACATCGCGCCGGTGATACAGGTCAGCGAAGTGGTGGTCGGGCAGTAGCCGACCCCAGCTTCATCAGGCCGCTACGGCGGCCTCGGCGCGCGGATAGTCGGTGTAGCCCTTCTCGCCTGGCGTGTAGAAGGTCGCCGGGTCCGGCGCGTTCAGCGGCAGCCCGGCCTTCATGCGCTCGATCAGGTCCGGGTTCGCCAGCCAGGCGCGACCGAAAGCCACCAGGTCGCCGCGGCCGTCCTTCAGCACCTGCTCGGCACTGTGGCGGTCCAGGCCGCCGGAGGCGATAAAGCTGCCGCCGAAGGCCGAGCGCATCCTGGCCTTGAAGGCGGCCGGCACCTCGGGTGCGCCCAGCGACGCATGGTCGACCAGGTGCAGGTAGGCCAGCTTCAGCGCGCCGAGTTCGCGCGCCAGCGCCAGGTACTGATCCTCGACGCCATCGAAGGCGCCGGTGCCGTTGAAGGCGCCATAGGGCGACAGGCGGATACCCACGCGATCGGCGCCGATCGCGGCCACCGTGGCACGCGCCACCTCGAGCACGAAGCGGTTGCGCTTGTCGGCCGAGCCGCCGCAGGCGTCGTCGCGGGTGTTGACGTTGGCGTTGAGGAACTGCTCCAGCAGGTAGCCGTTGGCCGCGTGCAGTTCCACGCCGTCGAAGCCGGCTTCGACGGCCAGTTGGGCCGCGTGCACGTACTCAGCGGTCGCGTGCTCGATGTCCTCGGCGCTCATCGCCTGCGGCGGGGTGTGCGGCTGCATGCCTTGGCTGTCGGTATACATCTCGCCGGCCAGCGCACTCGCCGCGGGACCGACGACCTTGGCGCCGGCCGGCAGGTTGGCCTGGTGCGCGACACGGCCGGTGTGCATCAGCTGCACGAAGATCCTGGCGCCCTGCGCATGCACGGCGTCGGTGACACGGCGCCAGCCGGCCACGTGATCCGCATTGAACAGCCCCGGGATGCGCGCGTAGCCCAGCCCGTTGGGCGACGGCGAGGTGCCTTCGGTGATGATCAGGCCGGCACTGGCGCGCTGCGCGTAGTACTCGGCCATCAGTGGGTTGGGCGTGTTGCGCTCGACGGCGCGGCTGCGCGTCAGCGGCGCCATCACGACGCGGTTCTTCAGTTGCAGGGAAGGACTGGTGAAAGCTTGGAACAGCATGGTCGGGCTCCTGAGTAAGGAAGAATGTTTTGGACCGAAAGGTCAAAAATGAGTTGAAGAAAAGCGCGCCGCGGCGCGCCGCTGTCTGACTAAACGGGTCATCCGCTGTCCAGCACGGCCAGCGCCAGGTCGACCGTGCGCTGCAGCCGCGCCGCACCAAAGTCGGCCCGCGCATTGACCCGCAGTCCGGCCATCAACGCCAGCAGCAGATCGGCCAGCGCGGCCGAAGGTGCGGTGTTGCGCACCGAACCGTCCTTCTGCCCGCGCTCGACGGCGGCACGCAGCATCTCGTGTGACGCGGCCCACTTGGCGCGCAGCGTCTGCACGATCAGCGCGTCGTCCACGGCTTCGAGCAGGCCCGAAGCGACGATGCAGCTCCTGTCCGCGGCTTCGGTACTGTCGCACTTGCAGACCACGTGATCGAAGAAGCGTTCCACCGCCGCACGTCCGCTGGCGGCGGCCTGCATCTGCGCATGCACAGCCTGGTAGCGCGCCGTCGAACAGTCGAGCGACTTCAGGTACAGCGCGCGCTTGTCGCCGAAGCAGTTGTACAGGCTCTGCTTGCCCAGCCCGGTCGCGTCCAGCAGCATCGTCAGCGACGTGCCCTGGTAACCATGCGAGGTGAAGAGGTCGGCGACCTCGTCGAGCACCTGCGCTTCACTGAACTGCTTTTCGCGTGCCATGGCGGCACTGTAGTCTTATTTGACCAATCAGTCAACCATCGGCAGCGCCACGCCAGGCACTGACGAAGTCCCGCGCCTGGCTCGCCACCTGCCGTGGCGTGGCGCCGGGCTTGTACAGCGCCGATCCGAGGCCGAAGCCGTTGGCGCCCGCCGCCGCGTAGGCCGCCAGGTTCTGCGGCGTGATGCCGCCCACCGGTACGAACAACGTGTCACTCGGAAACACCGCACGCAGCGCCTTCAGCACCGCCGGTGTCAGCAGCTCGGCCGGAAAGAGCTTCAGCGCATCGGCGCCGGCCGCCAGCGCGGCGAAGCCTTCGCTGGGCGTGGCGATGCCCGGCGCGCAGAACAGGCTGTGTGCCTTGGCGGCGCGGATCACCGCCGGGTCGCCGTGCGGCATGACGATCAGCCGCCCGCCGGCCAGGACCACTGCATCCACCTGCGCCGCGCTCATCACCGTGCCCGCGCCGACCAGGCAGCGTGGGCCCAGTTCGCGCGCCAGGCGTTCGATGCTGATCAGCGGCTGCGGCGAATTCAGCGGCACCTCGATGATGCGCAAGCCTGCCTCGGCCAGCGCCAGCCCCACCGGCACGGCCTCGTCGGGCGTAATGCCGCGCAGGATGGCGATCAAGGGCAGTTGGGCCAGGTGCTCGCGCATGCGTGTCTCCTCAGCAAAGCCCGGCCCGCGCGGCGATCTGCCACAGGCCGGCCGCGGCCGCACCTTCGCCCGCAGTCTGCGCCCTGCGGCCGAACAGCGCCAGCGCACGGCGATAGCGTTCGCACAGCGCCGCGTCACCGACCAGCACCGGCTCCACGCCGTCATCGTCCGACAGCGCGCTGCGCAACTCCTCGCCGACCAGCAGGCCCGACAGGTAGTCCAGGCTGTCGCCGGCACGCAGCTGGCCGCCCAGCACCAGCGCGCGCGCCGAGAACAACAGCACGGTCGCGCCGGCCGTGCCGGCGGCGCGCACGGCAGTCACGCCGCGATCGTAGGCGTCGTCGCAGGTCGGGCTGCCGCCGGCCTCGCGCGCCGGCCGGCTCAGGATCGAGTGCTCGCGCAGCAGCGCAAACAGCTCGCCGGTCATGTAGGTGCGGAAGTCGACGATGCGAGCGGCCTGCACGCGCACCCACTTGCTGTGCGTGCCCGGCATCACCAGCGTGGCCTGCTCGGCCAGCGCCGGTTGCCCTGCAAGCAGGCCCACGACCTGCGTCTCCTCGCCGCGCATCACGTCGGGCCGCGGGCCGTCCAGGCGCACGCCCGGCACGATGTGCAGCATCACGCCGGGCAGCGCCTCGAAACGCAGCAGCTGCGCCGCCAGCGCGGCTGCATCCGCCGGACAGCGGGCGTACGGCGCCTCGCGCCAGCCCTGCGCGCTGCCGACCATGCCCGAGGCGATCAGCGGCAGTGCAGGCGTGCCGTCCAGCCAGTCGCCGGCCACGCCCTTCAGCGCGGCGCCGAAGCCGCCTTCGGGCAGATGCAGCAGGCCCCAGGGCTGGCGGCGTTCTTCGATCAGCGCGCCGCCCTCGCCCAGCAGATAGGCGCGCAGCGAGGACGTGCCCCAGTCCAGCGCCAGCAGCCGCGCCAACGATCAGCCCTTGGCTTTGGCCGCCGCCAGCGCCTGGCACTCGGGCACCGGCGTCACCGCGCCCTTGCCGCCGAACCAGGACACCAGGTTGTCCACCACCAGCTGGCCCATCGCATTGCGTGTATGCACCGACGCCGAACCCACGTGCGGCAGCAGCACGACATGATCCATCGCGATCAGTTCGGCCGGCACGCGCGGCTCGTCCTCGAACACGTCCAACCCGGCGGACAGGATCTTCTTGTCACGCAGCGCATTGATCAGCGCCTGCTCGTCGATGACCGTGCCACGGCCGACGTTGACGACGATGCCGTCCGGCCCCAACGCTTCCAGAACTTCCTTGTCGACCATGTGCCGCGTCTCGGCGCCGCCGGAAGCCGCCACCATCAGCACGTCGCAGCTTTGCGCCAGGCCCAGCAGCGTCGGGTGGTAGCGGTACGTCACATCGGGCTGCGGCTTGCGGCCGTGGTATTCGATCTCCAGATCGCAGGCTTCCAGCCGCCGCGCGATGGCCTTGCCGATGCGCCCCAGGCCGAGGATGCCGACCTTGCGGCCGCGCAGCGTGGCGGTCAGCGGATAGGGTTTCTGCAGCCACTTTCCTTCGCGAAGGTAGCGGTCCACCTGCGGCAGCTGGCGCACGGTGGCGATCAGCAGGCCCAGCGCCAGATCGGCCACTTCGCCGGTGAGCACGTCGGGCGTGTGCGTGACGACGATGCCGCGCTTGGCCAGCGAAGCCGCATCGATGTGGTCGTAACCGACACCGAAGCTGGAGACGATCTCCAGCCGCGGAAACAGCTCGACGAAGGTGTTGTCGATGCGCGTGTGGCCGCCGCAGACCGCCAGGCCGCGCACCTCGAGATTGGCCTCGCGCACGACCGTGAAGTTGTCGCTCAATCCCTTGTCGACCAGCGGCGGTGCGGTGCCGACGGCGCAGACGGTGACGTTGTTGCTCATGCTTGTTCCTGCAGGTTGGAATGGTTTTCGTCGTTCTGTTCAGCCCCTGGAGCCGCCGTATCCGGGGCGACGCGCATCGTGCTTCACGACCAACACGGTGATGTCGCTTCCGGCGACACGATAGATCACCGTGTAGGGAAAGGACGACATGCGAAACCCCCGCCGTCCTCGCGATCGGGGTGCCCCCAGCTCGGGAAACTCCAGCAACAGGTGCGCCACTCGTTTGAACTCCGCGACGAACCTGGCGGCAAGGGCCGGCGAGCCCGTCGTCTCGTAGAAAGCAGCCGCCTCTTCGATGTCCGTTTCCGCAGCCGGATTCAGCCGAAGCCTCATCCCTTGAACCGGGCCTCGAGCCGGGCCAATGCTTCATCCATAGGCACCGCCTGCACCACACCGCTGTCCAGTTCGCTCTGTCTGGCGTCGGCGACGGCATCCCACTCGGCTTCGACCCCGGCGTCCTTGTCCAGGCTGGCGACGAGCCGCGCGAGCAGGTGCGAGCGTTCTGCGGGTGTCAGCTTCAGAATTTGATGTTCCAGGAGTTCCAGGCTGGTGATCACGGCGTTCTCCGGCGGGGAGGCAGGCAATGGTACGGCGACCCACTCAATGGTTGTCGCGCGGCACGCCAAAGGTGGCGTGGATCTTCTGGTACTTGACGGCGGGCTTCAGCACCATGCCGTTGGCGAGTTCGTCGACGATGCCGCGCTGGATCTCCTGCCACGGCGTCTGGCTGGCGGGATACGGGTAGCCGCCCTTCGCCTCCAGCCCCGCACGGCGGCGCGCGAGTTCGGCGTTGTCGATCAGCATGTCGGCACGGCGCTTCTTCAGGTCGATGCGCACCTTGTCGCCGCTTTGCACCAGCGCCAGCCCACCGCCGGTTGCCGCCTCGGGCGAGGCGTTCAGGATCGACGGCGACCCGCTGGTGCCCGACTGCCGGCCGTCGCCGATGCAGGGCAGCGCGGTCACGCCCTTCTTCAGCAGGTAGGACGGCGCGCGCATGTTCACCACCTCGGCCGCGCCGGGGTAGCCCACCGGGCCGACGCCGCGGATGAAGAGCACGCTGTTCGCGCTGATCTTCGTCTTCGGGTCGTCGATGCGCGCGTGGTAGTCCTCGGGTCCGTCGAAGACCACCGCGGTGCCTTCGAAGGCCATCGGGTCGGCCGGGTTCTCCAGGTAGCGCTGGCGGAACTCGTCGGTGATGACGCTGGTCTTCATGATCGCCGAATCGAAGAGGTTGCCCTTCAGGTTCAGGAAGCCCGCCTTCTTCTTCATCGGCTTGTCGTAGGCAAAGATCACCTTGCGGTCGGACGTGAACTTGCCCTCGCAGTTCTGCGCCAGCGTCTTGCCGTTGACGGTGATCGCGTCCTTGATCTTGCCCTTCTTCACCAGTTCGGCCACCACCGCCGGCAGTCCGCCGGCGCGGTAGTAGTCCTCGCCCAGGTATTCGCCCGCGGGCTGCAGGTTCACCAGCAGCGGCAGTTCGTAGCCGATCTTCTCCCAGTCGTCGTTGTCCAGCTTCACGCCGATGTGCCGCGCGATGGCATTGATGTGCACCGGCGCATTGGTCGAGCCGCCGATGGCCGAGCACACGGCGATGCAGTTCTCGAAGGCGGCGCGCGTCAGGATATCGCTGGGGCGCAGGTTCTCGCGCACCATCTCGACGATGCGCTTGCCGCTCAGGTAGGCCGCTTCCTGGCGGTCGCGGTAGGGCGCCGGGATGGCCGCGCTGCCGGGCAGCATCAGCCCCAGCGCCTCGGCCAGCGAGTTCATCGTCGAGGCCGTGCCCATGGTGTTGCAGTGGCCGGTGGACGGCGCGGAAGACGCCACCAGCTTCAG
>Ga0307505_10001823_pt1 | contig 16118 bp, 15 predicted proteins | sample 23_S_MG_FD_202183 | JGI IMG/M metagenome (GOLD analysis project Ga0307505, IMG submission 202183) | Soil microbial communities from Populus trichocarpa stands in riparian zone in the Pacific Northwest, United States - 23_S | ecosystem: Environmental > Terrestrial > Soil > Riparian zone > Trees...
GCCGCCACCCCCTCATCTCAACCGGCATCGCCGTCGCTTCGCTCGCGGTCACCGAACTCGTGCTGCTGCTCTCCTTCGGCGCAACCCAGATCGTCAACTTCTTAACGGGGTATGCGCCAAGACTTTGGGGGCTCGATCTCCTGGCTCTCGCAGCCCACGATCTGTTTCTTACCTACACGCTTCCCTTTGCGCTGGCTTTCCTTGCGGTCACGGCGCTCTATCGGCTCGTTCCACGACGGAGGCCGCACTGGCGTGAGGCGATGATCGGGGCTCTGACGTTCAGTCTTCTCTGGATCGCAGCTAAACTCTTATTCGTGACCTATAGCACCTATGCGACGGTGTACGCCCACCTCTACGGTTCCCTCTTGGAAATCATTCTGCTCCTCTTATGGGTCTACTACTCCGCGGCCCTCTTGTTGGTCGGCGCCGCAGTCGCTCACCACCTCCAACAACAGGCGCAGGTACTGTCAACCGCCGCCACGAGAATTGCTCAGTCAGACTCGGACCTACCGAATAGTCCGCCAACATAAAAAGGCTGGTCTGTCTGGTCCATCTCGTCTATTTGGTTGAACCAGACCAACCAGATAGACCAGATAAACTAGGCAGACTAGACCAGATTGTCGTCTTCTGGACTTTTGCTGGCGGGTATATCCCTTCGTGGATAGAATGACAACTAACACTATTAAGGGAACCGCCTCATGCCTGAAGATTTCGGCAAAGATATGCTCATGCTCGGTGGCACCGTGATTGGCTTCATCGCGGCGCTATTGACCCTCATGGAGAAGCTGCTGGATGTGAAGACCCGGCTGAAGTCGTTGACAACGAAAAAGGAACGGAAATCGCCTTCCACAACCGAACGTCAAGCTCCTGATCCGTCTCCCTCGATCGATTTTTTTTCGACGAAGCCCTTCCGTGGCGTGCCCTACCTCCTTTTCTACGAAACCAGCGTCATCGTCGCAGCAGGCCTGCTGCTCAACTATGTCGGGCTCACGTTGAGTCGGCATCTGGAGAGTATTCTGTTCCTTGATATGACGGGAACAGCGCTGGTTGCCTTTCTCTTAGGCCCCTGGTGGGGGGCCATCGTGGCTCTCCTCTCAAATTCCGCTGTGAATTGGCTGTTGTATCCGGAAACCGGCGCGGATGTTGTGATTTTCCCCTGGTCGCTGGTGAGCATGGCCGGCGCCTGCTACTGGGGCTGGATGGCCAGACGAGCAGGCTTTCAAAAGTATCTCCGCAAAGGACGCAGCTCCGCTCTGTCCCATGCGTGGTTTCTCTATATTTTTGGGGTCGGCGGCGCCGTCGTCATGAGCCTGCCGGGAACCTTCGTCCAAGCTGCGTTGCATGAGCAAACGACCTTTGCCTTAAACCCAGAAGTTGCCGAATCAGTGAGCCTGCGCGTATTCCAATGGGAACACACGGCGCACCTCTACCTCGAATCCATCTTTGGAATTACCTGGGGGGACAGTCTAAGTTGGTGGATTGTGAATTGGTTCCAGAACTGGATCCGTTATATTCCCGACAAAACCATGAGCGCCGCCATTGCGCTCGTGGTCCTCAAGTACGGCTATCCCTTATTTGAACGGGAGCTGATTCATGGGGGCCCCGAGGGCGAACGTCCGAATGATGAGCGCATCCTGCCTCTGGTGTTGGGATTACTCTATGCCCCTTCCTGCGCTGCCTTGCTCAGCAGCGAGACCTACGGAGGCGCGGCGTATTGGCCGCTATGGGCATTGCCTTGGGTGCTGATTCTGGGTGGTTACTGCTACTTGCATTACTGGGGCACAGGCGAGGCTGCCCTACAGGCAGCCAGGATTCAACGAGCCGAGCGCTACGCCCACGCGCTGAAGCAGATTGGCCGGGAAGCTCACCATGAGTTCTGCAAGCGGTTGACCTTCATGACATTGATCGCAAGCCTGCTCTTTGCCCTCTGTCTCCCCATCCTGTTGACAGACTTTTACCGAGCCACCTTCAAGTTTTTCTGCGTCGTCTACGGGTTCCTGCTCGCGGTCCATCTTGTGCGAATTGCCATTGCGCAAAACATTTCAATCGCCCGCGCGAATGATTGAGCGTAAGACTTGAAGGAAAACCCCGTTCAATCTCTTGATGCTCTACCTTCATACCTTGTGCATCTGTAAGTGATGCGCGATGGCCGATCGAGTGACGAGCCCTACGATCTTTTCGTTCTCCATCACCACGAGGCGGTCCCACCCGCCCTGTGCCATGCATTCCATCGCCTGCATGACGGACCTGTCTGGAGGAATACAGAAAGCCGGCGACACCGGGCGCATGATCTCGCGAACGCGACGCCATGGCCAGAGTGTTGAGGGAAGCGCATGCACGTCCTCCACTGTGACGATTCCGAGAACCTGTTCGTCTTCACACACAGGAAATCCGCCGAATCCATGCGCGACAAAGTATTGATCGACTGCGTCCTGCACGCTTATATCCGGTAACAGGGTCACGACACGGTGGATCATGACCTGGCGAACCGTCATCGATGCCAACGGAGTCCGTAGGGCGGCTTGTCGTTTACCTGACAGCGCTGCCGAAAAGAGGAATGCGCCGATAAAGATGAGCCAACCACCGTTCGTCGCGGTGGACTGTCCCAGAGCGCCGGACCAGGCTCCCACCATCAAGACCGCGCCGATCAACCCGAGAGCCACACCGAACCCTATTCCCACGAGCGAAGCCTGACTGGTCGCTCGATTGAAATCCTTGTTCCAGGCCCACAGTCCAGCTCGTAAGACACGTCCGCCATCTAACGGGAACCCCGGGATCAGGTTAAATAGTCCGAGCTGCACATTCACCATGCCGAGCAAGCTCCCGAGGACGACAAATCCTAGAACCCCGGGTTGCGCGATCAATGACTCCACGGCCATGGCTGCGCCGAGACACCCGGCCCCCAGGATCAAGCTCACGAGCGGCCCTGCCATCGCGATCAAGAACTCAGCCCGCGGACTAGGCGGTTCCTTGCCCATGTGCGCCATCCCTCCGAAGATGAACAACGTGATCTGCTTGATGGGGATCTGGTACCGCAGCGCCACATAGGAATGTCCCAATTCATGGAGCAAGACGGAGAGGAACAACAAGAGGGCGGCAATGCCACCCATCCCCCAATAGCGTGGAGCCGACAGGCCGGGCAACGTCTCCGGCAAATAGCCCGTCGCCATTGACCACGTCACAAAAAAGAACACCAGGAACCAGGAGGCATGCACGTGAATCGGGATGCCGAGCGCACGACCGATTCTCCAATTGGGCAATGACATACATTCACCGTAACAGTAGGGGAATTGGAGCGTCAACCCGGCATCGCCTCTTAGCAGGCCGCTGAAAAAGTCCGCCAGCGTCGTTCTCGCACCGTTCAGATCCTCAACGTTGAAGAGGAGTCACTCGGAGGTCGGAAGCACTGGAAGGGTTTTTCCGTTCGCCAAGATCCTTTGAATGGGCGAACGGCCCCACGAAGTGCGGTGGGTACCTCCTCCGGTCTTCACTCGCTGCGGCCTTGCCTGCGGAACGGCGCGTCTCGGCGCGCCGGGGTTGGGCGGGTGAGACGTCTGGACTTTTTGAGCAGCCTGCTGATTATCCCTTCCTTGCCGAAAATACATAGGGTATCGAGATGCTGGCATACCACAATCGTTTTTGCGAAGCCTCCGGATCGGGTATACTCATCACCATGCGATCTCGTTACTTGCCAGGGGTGCTGGGTTTTGTTCTTACCATGGTGTTGTTCCCAGCGATTCCTACCTTCACACAGGCCCAAGTGATTAAGTCGGGTCCTCCCTCTTGTCCTGGAATCGCGTTGACGTTCGATCTCTGCCCCGTGCAGAAAGGGGCAGGCTACGATCAGGCACTGATCGACTATCTCATTGAGCAGAAGATTCCCGCCACATTCTTTATGTCCGGGAAATGGATGACGAAACATGATCAACAAGTACGCGCCCTCCTTCAGATTCCGTTCTTTGAAGTCGGCACCCATGGGGAAGTACACGCCCATCTGCCGCTCCATTCAGCAGACGAGCAGAAGCAAGAAATTCTCGGACCGGTTCGTCTATTCAAGACCAAGTACGGTCATGACGCGACATTGTTCCGCCCCCCCTATGGCGAGTTCAACGACGACACCGTCAACGTGGCCCGCGCCCTCGGTCTCCAGTTCATTCTCTGGAATGTTGTATCCGGCGATCCCGACCCAACGCTTACGGCGATCCAAATCGAAAACCGACTGAAGCAGTTAGTCCGGAAGGGCAGTGTCGTCGTGATGCATGCCAACGGAAAAGGCAAACATACGCACGAGGTCGTGCAAGATCTGCATCAGGAGCTCTTACCAGAACGACACCTCACCCCCATGACCATAAGCGATCTCCTAATCTGTAACGGCCAGGCAGCCCCATGACCGACCCGGTCGTTCGGCCCATGACGGCGGAAGATCGGGCCGCCGTCATTGAATTGCTCCTCGACTCCGGTCCATGGAAACGGCTGGGGTACCAAGGTAAAGACTGGGACAGCTATTTCACGCCGCTCCCACAAGGGCGTGACAGCTACGTCATGGACCATAACGGGAAGGTCGCCGGCATTGCCGTCGTTCGTCAGAAATTCTTGCTCGGCGACTATCTGGAACTGCTTGGAGTGGCGAACTGGGCGAAAGGCAAAGGGTTGGGAAAACGGTTGCTCGCCCACGTCGAAGCAGCTGTCTTCGCCAGGGCAAAGAACCTGTTCGTCTGCGTATCGGATTTCAACGACCACGCCCGGCACTTTTATGAAAAACAGGGCTACCAGGAGATCGGCCCCATGCCGAATCTTCTCATCCCTGACAGCGCCGAAATCCTGATGCGCAAGAGCGTGGGACCGGCGAGAGAGAAAACAGCATAGCGATCAGCCCATAACCTCCGGAGGCTGACAGCTGATTGCTGAGAGTTGACTGCTTATAATCAGCGCCATGAAAGTAACCAAACTACTTCACACTCGTATGCGCGTCAGCGATATGGAACAGACGATTGCCTTCTACACCAACGTCCTTGGATTGGAGGTGCTGGAACGGAAAACGTCGCCGCGAGGATCGCAGCTTGCCTTCCTGAAGGTTCCCAACAGCGAGGAGCTGATTGAGCTGACCAGTTTTCCTCCGAGCGGGCCAGTGAAAGTCCAGGAAGATCTCGTTCATCTCGCCTTTCAGGTGGAAAGCCTCGACGATACCATCGCCTCACTCAATGCGAAGGGCGTTAAGGTAACAGACGGCCCGACGCAGACATCCTCCGGCAGCCGCTTCATTTTCATCGATGCCCCGGACGGTTACGAAGTCGAACTCATCGAACGACCACCTGGCATCAAAATCGTGTGAGATCCCCTCACGTCCCTCTTCCCCTCCTCACAGCGTTCATGCTAGGTATCTCTCCCTGTTTCATTCTCTACTCAAGGAGCTGCGCATGAAGAATGGATTCTTCCGCGGGCACGGGCTGGGCAATGACTATGTGGTGATGGATCCCAACGCACTGTCGTTCTCTCTCACCCCATCAAGAATCAAAGCCATTTGTGATCGCAATTGGGGCCTTGGCAGCGATGGAATCCTTGCCCTGGTCCCGTCAAAGAAGGCGGACTTCGGCCTGCGCATCTTCAACCCTGACGGCAGCGAAGCGGAAAAGTCAGGCAACGGGCTACGCATCTTTGCCCGCTATCTTCACGCGACCGGCAAGACGAAAAAAAAGCGCTTCACCGTCGAGACCAAAGGTGGGCTGGTCACGATTGCGCTGCATGTGGATCGGCATGGAGATGCGAGCGCCGTCACTGTCGAAATGGGCCGGGCGACATTCCAGCCGGCCGCAATCCCTTGTACGCTCCAGACCAGTGAGCTTGTCGAGCAGCCCATTGATGCCGCCGGCCAATCTCTCACCTTCACCGGCGTGAGTGTGGGGAATCCCCACTGTGTTATCTTCAAACCAGTCGGGCAGTCCTGGTCTCGCGAGGATCTCCTGAGATTAGGGCCGGCATTAGAGAACCATTCCCTGTTTCCGAAACGAACGAATGTGCAACTCGCCGTGCCGACCGGCCCAAAAGAACTCTTCATCCTGATTTGGGAGCGCGGGGCCGGCGAAACCCTGGCCTCCGGGTCCTCTTCCTGCGCCGCAGCGAGTGCGGCTGTCCGGCTCGGCCTGGTGAAAAGCCCTGTCACGGTGAATATGCCAGGAGGCCAGCTCAACATTAAAGTCGCTGCGGACTTCAGCCTCACCATGAAGGGTCCAGTCGCGGAAGTCGCGCGAGGAAGCCTCAGTCCCTCCTTCGTCCGTAGCCTGCGCTAAACAAGCTATCAGCCGTCAGCGATCAGCTTTCAGCCCCAACTCTTCGGACAAGTTGCCCGAGGATGTCTCGAGGCTTAGAATGGTGCCATACGAGCACTCTTCTCATGCTGACGCCTGAGGGCTGATCGCGGATGGCCACTTCTGCTGAATTTCAATCTAAACTCGACCATCTCCCTGACCAGCCCGGCGTCTATCTGTTCAGGGACGGGCAGGGCGAGTTGCTCTACGTTGGGAAGGCGGCAGCCCTGTCCAACCGCGTGCGGTCGTACTTTCAAAAAGGGACCGACCACTCTCCGAAAACTACCGTGTTGGTCAGCCATATCGCAGACCTCGAAACGATCGTCACCCGCTCAGAACTCGAAGCGCTAATCCTCGAAAGCAACCTGATCAAGCGGCATCGGCCCAGATTCAACGTGGTCTTACGGGACGACAAGCAATACCCCTACCTTCGCCTTCCGATCAAAGAAGACTTCCCGCGCCTCTCTATCGTCCGCCGCGTTCAACAAGACGGCGCACTCTATTATGGCCCTTACACGCCGGCAGGCGCATTGCGAGAAACGTTGAAAGTCATCAAGAAAGCCTTTCCTTTGGCCACCTGCACCATCGAGATCAATGGCAAGGCGGAGCGAGCCTGTATCGAATTCGAGATCAAACGGTGCATGGCGCCCTGCACCGGCAATCAATCGAAAGAGGACTACCGCCATATCGTCGAACAGGTGCGCCAGTTTCTCGAAGGGCGCGACCATGAACTGCTGGACGACTTGCGCACCCAAATGGAAATGGCGGCCGAGCGTGAGGAGTTCGAGGAGGCAGTGCGCTTGCGCGATCGGCTCTTCAATATCGAACGCACACTCGAGAAGCAACGCATCACCCAAACGACGACGACCGACCAAGACGTGATCGGCTTGGCGCGGCAAGGCTCAGCGGTCGATCTCCAGATCCTCTTCGTGCGTGGCGGCCTCCTGATCGGACGCAAAGACTTCTTTTGGCCTCATTCAGCCGACGCCGGCGACGAGGAACTCGTTCGATCGGCCATTGAGCAGTTCTATAACAAGGACGGCCAGCCGCCCAAAGAGCTGCTCATCCCCACCGGCCTCGATGACGCCACGGTGATCGAAGAGTGGCTCTCAGGCAAACGCGGGAACGCCGTCCGCGTTGTGACACCCGAGCGGGGCGTCAAACACCAATTGCTGCTCTTGGCGGAAGAGAACGCCGCCGCTGCCGTCGCCAATCACCTGCGAGACGAAGAAATCGGGCGGCAGGCCGTCGAAGAACTCAAGCGGCTTGTACGATTGGACATCGCGCCTCGGCGTATCGAAGGATTCGACATCTCCAACACCATGGGCAACCAGTCTGTCGCGTCCATGGTCGTATGGGAAGACGGTCAGATGAAGAAAGCCGACTACCGTCGGTTCAAGATTCAAACCGTGACTGGCGCGAACGATTTCGCCAGCATGCAGGAAGTCGTCACGCGCCGCTATGGGGACAGCGAGAATCTCGCGCGCCCAGATCTCATCCTCATCGATGGAGGATTAGGCCAGCTCGCTGCAGCCATGGAAGGGTTGAAACAGGTCGGTCATCAGGACCTGGCAATTATTGGATTGGCTAAAGCGCGCGGCGAGAAAGACGAGCGGATTTTCCTGCCCGGTCGAAAAAACCCAATAGCGCTTCGCGCGAACTCACCGGCCACCCATCTCGTGCAACGCATTCGTGACGAGGCCCATCGATTTGCGATCACCTTCCATCGCAAACTGCGCGGCAAGGCCCTTCTGGCCTCTCCTCTCGATCAGATCATCGGTATCGGCGAAATCAAACGGGCCCGGCTGCTCAAACAGTACGGCAACCTGGCGAACATCGCTGCCGCCACAGATAGTGAATTGACGGCAGCCGGCCTCGATGCAAAGACGGTTGCGGAGATGCGGAAAGCCCTCTCGAAAACTACTCCGTCTCGCAATTGAACTCGGTCATCCCGCTCATACACAATCCCGCGAACTAACAGGACGCTGCGTAGTGACAGGAGAACGGAGCGAGACGCGCGTGACTGGCGGGGCGGGCGAGACGAAGTGGCGAATCCATTCTGGCCACGTCGCGCATTTCTCGCCTGTCTCACGCTTCACGCGCCACAGGCGCTGGCGGACTGTTTCAGCATCCTGCTAAAAGAGAAATTTGAAGCTGATAGTCCCTAAATGGACATAGGCATGGTATGTCCCATTAACGGAGGGGTTGAGATTACCGGTAACCGTCCTCGGCTCATAGAACCATTCCTGAAAGGTCACATCCAGTCCAATCGCTTTCGTCCAGAGCGCAGATGCTCCTCCGCAAGGAATCATTCCCATGAACCGGCCTTGGTCTTTGCACAAGAATCCGGCTCCAATAGACAGAGTGTTGGCAGATAAAGAAATAATCCCAGGATTGAACGTCAAATCAGGAACGGGATTCTCGGTATGCGTGAACCCCGATCGGACTGCCACATTCCAATGAGGTAACCATTCGGGATCGAGCCATTTGTATTCGGTGCCGATTGCCAAGACCGGCACTGTCTTCCATTGTTGTGGCTGCGGGATGACCGCGCCGGAGGAAAGATGGATGTCCAAGTTACGATTCGATTTCCACTCGACATATTCCACGTCGAGTTCCAGTTTCCACTCCCGCTCGCTCGTACGAACCGGCCAAATAGCGATGCCCCCAGAAAAAATCTGCGGAAGCACGAGATTAGTGGATGCATCAGCAACCTTCGCCCCATTGACTAGAAATGAACCACTTAGCGGGAGCACTGCCTGGGTGCGATAGACCAGTCCAACGGAGGCGATCGGTTTGCCATCGCTGTTTCTCAGTGGTGTGTACAGTAGGCTGAAGGCTGCGCCGGCCCCTGTTCCGTTGCCGTTGAATTCGAGAGAGGCGCCGGCAAGCGCTCCGCTGCCAACTTGCCGCTGTTCCGCATGTCCCTCCCCAATAAAGCTTGCGAAGGTGTAGATGTCTGCGTTCGCCCCGATAGCCAACTGATCGTTAATCCTATAGGCTATAGTCGGCTTAATATCGAGGAGTGGAAGCGCTGCGGAGGTGACGGCTGTGTTGAAGGGGCCATCCACCGGATAGCGGGTATTTAGCCCGAACGGCGAGGTGAGGCCAAGACCGACTGTCACATTCGACAGACCGTTCCATCCGAGATATCCGAGGTTCGCACTGACGTAGGAATGGCTCGGCGGGGGAAACGCGATACTTCCTCCAAAGTCCCCTCGAGTGTCTATCCCGGTCGGGCTATTGAACTTGATGGACCCCCCTACCAGGGTGGTTCCGGTGACGACTTGGATTCCTTCCAATTGGCTCAGCCCGGCTGGATTGTAGTGAATGGCCGACGCATCGTCGGCCTGTGCGATAAAGGCATTCCCCTGCCCCGCCGCTGCCCCTCCCTGTGGTTGGAACCGAAGTGCTTGCGCAGATGCCTCTGATAGTTGCAGCAGTAGCCATACCACGAGGCTGAACCCGAAAAAATAACGCATGCTAGGCGAACACTTCCTAAGTACAGCCCAGAACCTGCCTAATGACAGCAGAAGGATTCTAGATTATGACCATATACATGGCTGTATGTAGAGCCATATGGCTCTACATACAAAGGAATGATGAGCTCTGACAGAAGGTTATATACATGTTGATTTCACAGACGACCTCTATTAGACTTCCACATATCGGGCTTCATCGCCACGGCTAAGCGCGGCTCATTGAGGGTTAGAGATCAAAATGCGCGAGCCCCTTCGACAACAACAGACTGTTTCGGATGATACCCTATGTGGGGAGTTTCCTTTTATTCAAAGAGGAGGCCGTGATCAGGCTTCTCCACTTTCGGAACAACGAAGTCTTGCCAACCACTACCCCCAGACCCCCCACCAGCAATATCTTGGTAAACAACCGCGTCGTTTCCCGTCCGAGATATTTGAAGGCCTGACAAAAAGAGAAATCCAAAATGTCGTTGAGATCCTTCACTACTCGGCGGAGGCAACGACAGGGGATGATGTGTATAAGGTTTTACAGCTTATTCAACGGGCTGTGGCATGTCAAAAAGTGATTGGCGGGGTCGCGCAACTCACCGCCACCGGGGGTTTTAAGGAATTCAACAGTGTGATCAACGTGAGTTACTCCAATGACTGGCTGTACACGTATGGCATGAAAGGGTATGCCGGCGTCGATCCTGTGTTGCAGTCACTCCTGTCTTCCTTCAAAACACAAGTGTGGAAACAGACGTATGAGAAAACCAGTTCTCCGAAGCAGCTTGAATTCATCGAGGAAGCTCGCTCGGTTGGACTGACGCATGGGATTACCACGGGGATGCTCGAACGTGAGAGGGGCTTCGCGACTTTCTTTTCATTTGCCGGGGGTGACGCAGTTGGCACCCAGCGGTTCATAGGATTACTAGAATATCTTCTTCCCGCTATTCACCGAGTTCTCATCGCAAACACCCGCACACCTTTATTCAATCGCGTGAAAGGCCTTTCGCATCGAGAAATGACGGTGCTGCTGTGGATGAAAGAAGGAAAAACCAACTGGGAAATTGCTCAAATTGTGGGAGTGACTGAACGGACTGTGCGCTTTCACGTTGAAGGTATTTTCATGAAGCTTGATGTAAGTTCCCGCACGCACGCAGTGGCAGTTGCCATGGAACATGGCCTGCTTCCAACCGAGTAATCTACCCTTCCGGGCCTAGAAAATCTTCTTCAATCAGGCTGCGGCCAATCTTCTCTCCAGCCCGTCTAACGGCTGATGATCTTGCCCCATGGTCTGACCTACGCCCAACCCGGCGAATTGCTCCCTGGGATCCCTTGCGAGAAACCCGCTTTTCTCAAACGAAGCGGAGCCATCCACTGCATTCATCCACTGGAAGAAAGACGGTTGCTTTTGCGGGCACGTTTCATGAAATTGCTTCCAGTCCAGCACAGCGGCGATTGAGAGTGCCTCAGCCGGCGGAAGCGACACGGCTGGGCTGATGGCCTCGCAAGAAAATCCCATTCCGCGGAGCACTCGCAGAAATCGTTTTTCAACCACCATGTATAAATATCGGACTTCATTCTGCATTGACCATTGATACACCCCCTTGAACAAGACCTGCATGAGGCGGATAGACAGCCCTTTATCCGTCAATGTGGGATCTAGCGCCAGCCTTGTGATCTCTACGGTGTCACGTTCTTTCCTAATTTCACAGTTCGGAAGCAAGCACGGACGGAATTCGCTTTCGATCATGAATGGGTAAGGAGGACTCACCATCCGAAAGACGCCCCGGAGTTTCCGCTCATCATCAAACAGCCCAACCGACGTGGCAAATGCGTCGTACGCATCAATTTCAAGCTCGTCGTCGCTTTTCGTAACCCATTGAAGCCGGTCGGCAAACACCTGGTGACGTAGATGGTACGACGCGCTGAGATCTTGCTCAGCGGACAATGTTTTTACGAGTAATCTGTCTTCCCAAAACTCGATCGGTCGGTTCTCCTCCAACATCTGCATAAGCACCTCCTTGTTTCTTTCAGGGGACCACCCACTATCTATGCGGAAGAATTGCATCAAATGATGGTATTTCGTCACCTGGCGCTTCCGCCAGGTGACGAAATGCATAGCAAGCGCGTAGTAGTAGAGGTCTCTCGAACTGATAGGAGTCCGTGCCGGGAATAATTCGAAGACGTTCTTAGGCAGAAGATAGAAAGGGCGTACGGGCTAATGAAGGATCGACAAAAGTTCCAGATTCTTGATGGGTTTCTAGGCGCTTCCGGCCAACCGACGCAGCAGCCTGCATCGTGCGCGAAAGGAATACCCACCGACACAGCGGAGGCTATTTCTTGCCTGCTGCGTGGACAGGTCGAAAACAGCCTTACCGCGGCCCTCACGACATCCGAGCGACGATTGAGCGCCCTGCTGCATGATCGCCGACGCATCGGACGAGAATTGCACGAGACTGTATTGCAAGCGCTCTATGCGATCGGGTTGAGCCTTGCACAATCTTATGAATTGCGCAGAGGAGCGCCACAGGCTAGGCCGCACACACGCGATCCGGCTGCCGACAAACTTCACACGCTTATCCAAGACATCCGACGCATGATTCTGAGTGTGGAATCCGACTGCGTGGATCCTTTTAGTCTGGTCTCTGAGTTACAAGCCCTCGCCGAGACCTTTGAGCGGGTGAGTGAGTTACGGATTCGTGTGGAGGTCGACCCGATGGCAGAGGAGATTCTGACCGGTGAAGAAGCGCGAGAACTCATTACGATTTCCAGGGAAGCCTTGAGCAATTGCGTCCGTCACGCTCGCGCCACACGAATCGTGATTGCCCTTCGGCAAATCGGCTCACGAGTACAACTGAGTATTCGCGACAACGGATCAGGCTTCGAGGTCGAGCACGGATCGCCGAAAGGCATTGGATTCGCGCAGATGGAAGATCGGGTGCGAAAGATCGGGGGGCGCTTGAACATTCAATCCATAGTGGGTCGAGGCACCTGTATCACCGCTGACATCTACCTTGAATCGATTTTCATGACGGTATGAAACATCCACGCACCCATCGTGTCGCGACCTCATCGTCTCACGCTCCCAGTCGAGGTGGGAGCAGGCATAACATGACTAAAACAATAGGGTCTCCAACGCCGGCCACCCACTCAGAAGAGCCAATCGACCAATGCTATCGCGCCTTACTGGAGACCTCCAGTAGTGCGATCCTGCTTCTCTCGCCCGCCTCTATCATTCTGGGCTGGAACAGAGGGGCCGAAACAGTCTCAGGCTGGATCGCCGACGAAGCGTTGGGACGCAGCTTTAGAGAACTATCTCTTCCGACGAAGGCGCGTGAGTCGTTCCTGAGCGCACTTGCGCAGGCCGTTGAGGGGAAAGAAGTGAGAGGCTTCAAGAGCCCCATCCGGACACGCACGGGCTCTCAGGCAATGCTCTCCTGGAATATCACGCGAGTGCTGGGCGCTCACGGAGACTTACTGGGGCTCATGGCCATCGGTACGGCCGTCGTTCTGGATACGCAGATAGGAGAGGAGCTCCGCCTGGCCCATGCTCGATTACGCAGCGAGGCTCGCCGGGCGCAGAGAGTTGCGGATGAGGAACGACGCAGAATTGCCCGTGAACTGCACGACGAGTTCGGGCAAGCCTTGACCGGCTTGAAATTCGATCTGGCGAGGTTTGGCAGGGCACTCACGCAATCTCCTAATCCAACCATCGGCGGAGATCTGTTGAGCAAAATTCAGTCCATGTCGGGATCAGTCGATACACTCTTGACGTCCATTCGCGCGACAGCAGCAGCCCTGCGCCCCCCAATGCTGGACGATCTCGGACTGGTCCCGGCGTTGACCGGCCTCGCCACGACGTTCAAATATCGCACGGGCGCGCGGTGCGCAATAGACGTGGCTCCGGAACTGTCATCCCTCGCGGTGCCCTCCGAAGTATCTGCCGCGCTGTTTCGAATCGCGCAGGAATTGCTGACGAATGTGATGCGTCACGCCGCCGCCTCGCAGGTGCATATGCGGCTCTACCAGGACGGCGCAATGTTGACGTTAGAAGTGAGGGACAACGGAAAGGGGATCACGCGCGAGAGGGCAACCACGCGGCATGCTTTTGGGCTTCGAGGAATGCTGGAGCGGGCCTCCCTCCTGGGCGGCCACTTTCATATCGTAGGAACGTCCGGTGTCGGAACCACGGCCATTGCCTCCGTGCCTGTTGCGGAGTGCTTTGCCCCATGAATGGGACACAGTTGGTGAAAATCCTTGTCATCGACGATCATGAAGTTGTGCGTCGGGGAGTGAAACAGATCCTTGAGGAGATCTTTTCTCACGTCGAAGTCGGAGAGGCCGATACCAGCCGGAAGGCGATTGCTGCAGTGCAGCAGGAATCTTGGGATTTGGGAATCGTCGATATCAGCCTTCCTGATCAGAGTGGGTTGGAACTGCTCTGCGAGTTACACAGCACAGCCCCCCGACTCCCTCTGATGGTTTTGAGCCTGCACACCGAAGCGCAATACGCGGTTCGCGCCTTCCGCGCGGGGGCGAAAGCCTATCTCACCAAGCAGACCGCACCGGAGGAGCTGGCCAGAGCCGTCAAGCAAGTCCTGACCGGACGCATGTACGTCACCGCCCCTCTCGGAGAGCATATGGCCGGTAGCCTGAACATGAATCCCACTGGCTCCGGCCACTACACATTGTCTGAGCGAGAAAGCGAAGTCCTTGTCTTGTTAGCTCAGGGCCGTTCGGTCAAGCACATCGCGGAGTCCCTCGCTCTCAGTATCAAGACCGTCAGTACCTATCGAGCCCGTCTACTGGACAAGCTACAACTTACGACCACCGCCGAATTGATCCGCTATGCCCTCGACCATCGTTTGGTTGGATAGTCACGACGATGACTCACGCGCACATACATAGTCTGGGGGGTACTGGGAGCACAGGTGATGGCTTGAACCATTTCGTACCTGTTGGTGATCAGTGCGGAGTCAGACTCCTCCTACAGTGCGTACGTGTTCAGCTGATTGTTTTTCTCTTCGATCGACTTTAAAGATTATGTATGACTCGAGAGACAGTGACACTTGTTGGGACCATGGAATGACCATCGTTCTAGCCGACGCCGATGCCAGCTTTCGCGACAGACTCAAGAAGCGCCTTGAGAAAATTAGCGGCGTGCACGTGGTGGGAGAATCGTCGGATTCGGAAGAAACCACCGCGATGATTCTGAATCGGAAACCGGATATCGCGATCATGAATTCCTCGCTCCGAGATGGTGACGGGGTCGAAGTCCTCCGACACATCAAACGATTGATGGTCCCGCCGATCATCATCGTCGTCACGGACGATCCCTCGCTCGATAATAAGACCGCCTGCTCTCTTGCCGGGGCCGATTTCTTTTTTGAGAAGGCCACGGAAGGTTACAAAATGATCGACACCGTTCGCCTTCTGTATGTGCCTCACAACCGGATGGAAGCGTCGGACTTCCCCATTGCTACGCTCGATGAGTGATCAGCCTTCTGCCTCAACCATCATTTCTCCTCCGCGCGTCTCTGTCGTGTCGTTCAAATTGACAGCTTCCCCTCTCGCCGACTAGGATAGCGCGCCGTGAGTCATTCCAATCCTTCAGAACCAGCCGCAGCGAAGCACCCACACGCTCCCATCAACCGCGTTGAGCACGTGTTTGAAACCGTGGTGTTCGCCAGCCGGTGGATCCAAGCTCCACTCTACGGCGGTCTCATCGTAGCCGAGCTGCTGTACGCATACAAATTTCTCATCGAACTGTGGGAAATGATCTGGCACATCAATCAGCAGCAGGAGACTGTCTTCATGCTGGGCGTGCTGGGGCTGATCGACGTGACAATGGTCGCAAACTTGCTCACGATGGTGATCATTGGCGGGTATGCCACCTTCGTGAGCAAGTTGGATCTGGAGGGCCATCCCGATCGGCCTGACTGGCTGACTCATATCGATCCCGGCACCATCAAGATTAAGCTCGCCGCCTCCCTGATCGGCATCTCAAGCATTCATCTTCTGAAATCGTTCGTCAACATCGCGCACGAAGATTTCGAGCAGGTTAAGTGGAAGATCTTTATCCACATGACCTTCATCGGATCGGCCATCCTGCTGGCCTGGACCGACAAGATCATGCAGAAAGACCGCAAGCACTGACCCAATGTGCACATGTCATTCGCTGGGCAGTTCAGAAATTCTGGAAAATCAGCGATGCGTCCTCCACCGCGGCCAACTTCTATCGGCATGGCTATTGCGTGGTCCAACAGGGGAATTCTCCTGCGGGATGCTCAAAATGGCCGTCCAGCAAGGCCGCAGCGAGTGAAGACCGGAGGCGTACCCTCTGGGGTAC
>Ga0307505_10001824_pt1 | contig 16116 bp, 14 predicted proteins | sample 23_S_MG_FD_202183 | JGI IMG/M metagenome (GOLD analysis project Ga0307505, IMG submission 202183) | Soil microbial communities from Populus trichocarpa stands in riparian zone in the Pacific Northwest, United States - 23_S | ecosystem: Environmental > Terrestrial > Soil > Riparian zone > Trees...
CTTCGCAAATCGAGCGTCACCGTCCCGCCTTCCGGCGAATGGCGCACCGCATTGCCAAGCAGATTTACAAGGATTTGAATGATGCCGCGGCGGTCGCCGTGGATCGGGATCGCCGCTTCGCCGCGCAACGCCAGGGCCACTTTTCGCTCGTCGGCCTGGGGCTGAACCAGGGCCAAGGCGTCACCCGCCAGCACGGCCAGGTCGACAAGCCCCCCAGAATCACTGGGCTGCTCGACCATCGAGCGGATGACGGACAGCAGGTGCCGGGCGGCCGCCGCGATGTCGCCGGCATAAGCGGCGTAATCGCTCCTCAGCGGCCCGTCGGCGCGTTCGACAATGCCCTCGGCGGCCTGGATGATGCGCGCCAAGGGCGAGCGCAATGCCTGGTCCAAAGCGGGATCGATCATGGTGCCTGACCCGGATTCGTTCGCGGCTTGCGGAATCGCGACATGGTCCGCCTGCGCCCGGCCCCGGAAGCCGGCAAATTTGCCATCGCCGGACCGGATCGGGTCGCCGGACAACGTCAGGCGGTGGTTGCCGTTGCCGCGGGCCGCCGCCGGCTGGCCTGCGAAAGCGGAGCGTGCCGCCAAGGCGGTAAGCAAGGGCATGGCCCCGTCCTCGCCCTCTTCGAGACGGAGGAAACGGGTCAAGGGCTGGCCGACAGCTTCGCCAGCATCGACGCCGAGTAGTTCCGCCAGATTGGGCGATAGCGAGGTAAAGCGAAGCTCCGCATCCGCCGCCCAGCTGTTGCGGACCGCCTTGCCGATGAGGTCGTTGTCGCTGGCCGCGACCTCGAGCCGGGATGGCGCCGGCGGGCGATTCTTCCACTTCTCGACCGTCAGAAGCACGTCCTCGCCGTCGGGTTCGGCCCTGACCCACATTTCGATGTCGTGGTCGCGAGCGGCGCAAATAGCGGGCCGCGAGACGGAAATGCCGAGCTTGCGAACCAGCCTGGCCACCGCGGCGAGCTGCGGCAATGCCAGCTTGCCGCCGACCCGCGATCCCGCCTCGGCCTGCAGCTCGGCGATCATCGGGTCGGCCTCGACCAGGCGGCCGAGCGCATCGACTCGGGCCTTGACTGGCACCGGCCTTTCGGGGGCGCTAGCCACGATTCACCCCCAGCGCCGCGCTTGCAGCGCGAAAATCGGATTGCAGCCGCCACCAGTCGAGGGAGGCCTTCACCTCTTCGTCGCTAAAATTGTCAAACCGGGCGATTTCATCTTCCACCGCGGCGCCCGACAGCGATCCGAATTCGGCGATCAGCCGCGCGGCGGCCGGCCGGCCCAACCCGGCCATGCGCGCCAACAGTGCCAAGCCTTCGTCCTGGCCGCCGATGAGGTATCCCCAGGCCGTATCCTCGGAGATGGCGGCGCGCCGCCCGAGCAAGCCGGTAAGCAGGCCGGCTTCGCCGTCCTCCGCTGCCGCTTCGATCATGGCATCATCGATCCGCCCCGCAACCTCGAGCGCGTCGACGAGGGCGGCAACTGCGGCTTGAAGGGACTCGCCCGAAACATGGCCCGATGCGACGGTGCCAGCCGCCGATGCGAAGACGGTATGATCTTCGCTGTCTTCGGCCAGCGCCGCTGCCACCGAGCAGGCGAGGCTGGCCGCCTCGCTGGCAGGCAGGTCGTTGAGCTCGATCCGCGGCTGGCCGAAGGCGTCGCGGCGGCGGCCGCGGGCGACGACGAGGGCCATGGCCGCGGCGGCGACGCCGGCGTCATCGTCGCCGACCAGCGTTGGAAGCAAAGACAGGCGCCGCGGACCGGCGCGGCCACTGAAGACGGTGACGATGCGGTGCTCGTCGGCGCGCTGCAGCAGCAGATCGACGAAATCGAGCCGGTCGAGCAGGCCCGCCGCGGACAAGCGCGAGGCAAGGCCCGCCGGGTCCGGCGCATGCGTGCCATTGGCCGGCATGGCGGCGAGGATTTCGGCAGCGACGGTGCCGACCAGGTCGTGCAGCATGGCCGTCATCAGCGCCCGTTCCTGCTCGGTCAGGCGGTATGCGGGATCGAGGAAGAAATCGCGGCGGACGCTGGCCAAGCGCCGGCTTCCCCGCGTGCGCGCGGGTTCGACCGGGCGGTCGGCTGACAAAGCAGCAAGCGGCCATTCCACGGGCACCATCGAGTTTAACGTTAGACGATCGGGGTTAACGCGTCGTCAATCGCCTTCGACGCGCACGCCATGCTGGAAATGCTGGACGACAAAGAAGGAAACGGCGGCATAAGCGGCCAGCGCCACTAGTCCGGGGACCCACCAACCCGCGGCGGCGAACGGAACCATGCCGAAGATGGCGTTGCGGCGGGAAAACAGCCAGCGTTGCGGCGGCACGTTGGATCCCGTGGCTTCGATCCGAGCCGCCTCGGCGAACGCGGCGGCCATGGCGGCGGCGAAAAAAGCGCCCCAGCCGCCGCCGTGCCGGCTGCTCCACCAGCCAAGCGCCAGCATCGCGAGCCCGGCGGCGGGCCACAGCAAGCGGCGGGCGAGATGCCGCGGCGGAAGCGGCTGGAGGCGCAGGCTTGCAAGCCGGGCGCCGACGAGGTCCAGCGGCGTCGACAGGATGAGCAAGCCGAGCGCCGGCCACAGCCAGCCGCGGGAGAAGCAGAAGGCCGCTGCAATAGTGAGGAACAGTCCGGCAAACACCAACCATTCCGGGCGCAAGCGGCTGTCCATCAGCCGCTCGGTGGCGAACTCCTCGACGATCGGCAGGACGTAGCGGCTCGCCCAGTCGGTGCGCTCGCCACGGGTGGCGACCAGCAGTCGGCGCTCGAATCCGGCGAGGTCCTCGGGACGCCGGGCAAGCAAGGCGGCGGCCCAGGCATCTTCGGCAGCGACTCGACGAGCTCCCGCCTGCACGGTGCGGCGCAGCAAAGTCGACTGCAGGTCCCAGTCACCAAGCATGGCGGCGGTCGAGCCGAGGGTGTGACCGTCGACCAGAGCGGCGCCGGCCCAGCGGCTGACGCCGTCGATCCGCTCGAAATCGGCATGGGCCTCGTCGTCGGGGACGATGGCGATTGCTGGCTCGGCATATTCAGCGAGCCGGTTGAGCATGGCGATATCGGGTGCGAGCCCGTCGGCGAGCTGCAGGATGAGGGCCCCCGCCTCGAAGCGGCTGGCGGCCTCGCTGCCGTCGCTGACCGGGACGACCGTGATCCCCTCGCCTCGCAGGCGCTCGAAAGCGTCGTTGAGGGCGGCCGGGATGCGCTCGACCATGACGATGATGGGCGCCGCCCCGACCGCCGACGCGCAGCGCGCCTGATATTCGAAGAGGGTGCGGCCGGCGAGCGGGAACAAGGCGCGAAGACCGCCCTGGTCGTCCTCGTGATAGGCCGAAATCAGGGCGCCGAGCGCCATTTCCTCCCCTTTTCCCCTCCGTGGCGGAACCGGTTGTAGGCCAGTCGGGCGCCCGCTTTCCAGCCCGGCCGGAAACAAGCTTCCACGCTTTGATAAAACTGGTAAATTGCATCTTATGACCGCCATCCCGCATCGCTCCGAGCCGATCCCGCAACCCATCGAGGATGTGCCGCTCGATCCAGTGGCGCAGGAACAGCAGGCGTTCGACGAAGGCGAATGGACGATCGAGCAGGCCGAGGTGCGTCCGGCGGGCGCCGGCGGGCGCGCTGTACTGGGCTGGACCCTGGCGGTCCTCGCTACCCTGTGGATCGCTTATACCGGATGGTCGGCGGGACGCGGGCTCGCCGGGCAGCCGCTGACCTCCCCGCAAATCGCCCAGTGGGTCGCGGTGGCGACGGGACCGCTGGCGCTGCTCGGGCTGGTGTGGCTGATCTTCGGGCGGACACGGCGCAAGGAGGCCGAGGCGTTCACACGCTCGGTGGTTCACATGCGCAACGAAGCGCGGTCGCTCGAGGCGCTGCTGGGTGTCCTGACCCAGCGGATCGACGAGAATCACGCGGCGCTGAACGGCATCACGAACCAGTTGATGGGCCTCGGCGACGATGCCGCATCCCGGCTCGGCGCCGTGACCCGTGACCTTGAACAAGGCTCACAGCGGCTGGCGGCCCATGGCGAGGCGCTCGACCGCGCGGCAAGCGCAGCGCGCACTGACATAGGCGTGCTGCTCGAGGACCTGCCCCGCGCCGAAGCCACTGCTCTCGCCATGGCCGAAGCGCTGCGCGGCGCCGGCGGTGATGCGCTCAGCCAAGCCGCCCGGTTCGAAACCCAAGTAACGGCACTGACCGAGCGGTCGCGGGAGGCGGACCAGGTCGTCAGCGAGGCGGCGCAGCGCCTGCTGGCCCAGGTTGCAAGCATTGAAAGCGCCGGCGCAGCCGCGGGCGAGCGGATCGCCGAGACGGCCGGCCAATCGTCGGCGACCATGGACGCGCTGATGCAGCGGGCGGCCGAGGGGCTGGAGGAGATTCGCGGCGGAATCGATCTTCAGGCGTCCGCTGTCGCGGCCCTGCTGGACCAGGCGACGGCCGGGCTCGGCAAGGCGGGAATCGACTCCGCCCAGGCACTGGGCCAGCGGCTGGAGGCCGCGGGCGGCTCACTCGACACGCTGACTGTTCGCATCGCCGAGCAGGAACGCGCCTCGCAACGCATGATCGCCGACATTGGCATGGGCGTCGCGACGCTCGACGAGAGGTTCGCGCAAATGGCCGCCGACGGCGACAGCCGCGCGGCAGCGATCGTCAATGCCCTCAACCGGATGCGGACCGAACTTGAGGCCTTGTCTCAAGAATCGGGCGTGCAAGACGGAGCCATCGGCGGCCTTGCCGAACGGACCTCGGCCCTGCGCCAGTCCGTCGAGCAATTGTCGGCCGAGCTTCGCGAGCAGCTGACCGTCGCCATCGGCGATGCCGAGGCGGGCACCGGACGAATTCTTGCCGCGGCTACCGCGGCTCGGCCGGAAATCGAATGGACTCGGCAGGCTTCGCTCGAGGCGTCGACGCGTCTCGAAGCCGGTGCTGGCGCGATCGAAGAGCAGCACGACCGCCTGGCAGCGTTGCTGGCAGCGGTCGACACGGGCGTCGGGGGTGCGGAAAAGCGCCTGGCCGAGCTTGCCGAGGCCGTGCGCAACGCTGATTCCGAAGCATCGCGCCTGTCGGCGGAAACCGGACCGGCGCTGGTCGCGGCGTTGCTACAGGTCAAGGAAGCGGCCGCCCATGCGTCAGAACGCGCCCGCGAGGCGATTTCGGCAGTCATCCCGCAAAGCGCTGGCCAATTGTCCGAAGCTACACGCAACGCTCTGGAGCAGGTCGTGCGCGAATCGGTCGCCGACCAGCTGCGCGAGGTCGAGTCAGTCGCGGCGCGGGCGCTGGAAGCAGCGCGCGGCGTTTCCGAGCGGCTGACCCACCAGATGATCTCGATCGGCCAGAGCGCGACGGCGCTGGAAGCGCATCTGCAGGAAAGCAACGAGCTGCATCGCCAGCATGACAGCGAAGCCTTCGCCAAGCGCGTGTCGCTGCTGATCGATTCGATGCACTCGGCTTCGATAGACGTCGGCAAGATCCTCTCGGACGAAGTCGATGACCGCGCCTGGGCGGCTTACCTCAAGGGCGACCGCGGCGTGTTCACCCGGCGCGCCGCGCGGCTCATCGGCGGGACCGAGGCGAAGGCGCTCACGGCACATTACGAAACGGACCGTGAGTTCCACGATTCGGTCAACCGCTACGTCCACGACTTCGAGGCAATGCTGCGGCGGGTGCATGCCGAGCGCGACGGCGGCCTGATGGCGGTGACGCTCATGTCCTCCGACATGGGCAAGCTCTACGTCGCGCTATCCCAGGCGACCGGCCGTGCACGCTGAGGCTTAGTGGTAGAAATCGAGATCGTCGGCGGTGATCCAGCCGAAGTGCCAATTGGCGTAATAGAGCAGGAATAAGAGCGTCGCCATGACTGTCGCGCGCAGGACGTGGTTGGCGACGTCGAAGCGGTGTGGGGCGCTATCGGCCTGCCCGGCGACCTTGTCGGCGCCGACTTCCTCATCGGTCTTTACGCCGAAGGGGAGCAGCAGGAAGGCACTGGCCACCCAGAACAGCAGATAGATGGCGAGGATCGAGCCGAGCCTCAATCGTCCGTCCTGGCGAACAAGACTTCGACGATCGGCTTCTTGCCGGTCCACAGGGTCGCGCAGCGGCGGACGGCGAGCCGTACCGCCTCGCGCATCTTTTCCTCCTCAATGCCCTCGCTGACCGCGCGACGGCCGGCATCAGCGGCGTCGGCGAGGAAATCGTCGCGGTCCTGCTCGATCGGCACGCCGAACGGCCGAACGACGACGTCACCGGCGAGGCGGCCGCCGGCATCGAGCGGGACGACGACGGCAATCAGGCCGTTGACCGCGACCTTGCGCCGCTCGTTCACGGTCGAACCGTCGGCGGGGAGTATGACGTCGCCGTCGAGGACCAGGCGCCCGGTGCGGACCTCCGTGAGCTTCTCCGGGCCGTTAGGCGCCAGGCGGACGACGTCGCCATTCTTCTGGTAGATGGCCGACGGCACACCCTGCTTCAGCGCGAAGCGCGCCTGCTCGGCCATGTGCCGCGCCTCGCCGTGCACGGGAACGACGATCTGCGGGCGGATCCAGCCGTACATCTCGGCCAGCTCCGGCCGTCCTGGGTGCCCCGAGACATGGATGTGCACCTGTCGATCGGTGACGACGATGATGCCCATATCGCTGAGCGCGTTCATGATCCGGCCGATGGCCATCTCATTGCCGGGGATGACCTTGGAGGAGAAAATGACGGTGTCGCCCTCGACCATTTTTAGCTCGTGCTGGCCAAAGGCGATGCGGCCCAGGGCGGCGCGCGATTCGCCCTGGCCGCCGGTGGCGATGATCAGCACTTCCTCGCGCGGCAGGCGCATCGCCTCATCGAAACGGATCGGATCGGGGAAATCGAGGAGGTAGCCGGTGGCGCGGGCGACTCGCAGGATGCGGTCCAGCGAACGGCCGGCGACGCAGACCTTGCGGCCGGTCTCGTTGGCGACGCGGCCGATCGTCTGCAGGCGGGCGGCGTTGGAGGCGAAGGTGGTGATGAGGACGCGCCCGCGCGCAGCTTCGACGGCGCCGAGCAGGCCGTCATGGACGCCGGCTTCCGAACCGGAGGCCGCGTCCTGGAAGACGTTGGTCGAATCGCAGACGAGGGCAAGGATGCCATCGTCGCCCAGCTTCCTGAGCGTCTCGACGCTGGAGGGGGCGCCCAGCACCGGAGTCTCGTCGATCTTCCAGTCGCCGGTGTGGAAAATGCGTCCGTGCGGCGTCTCGATCAGCAGGCCGTTGCCCTCGGGAATCGAATGGGCCAGCGCCAGGAACTCGACGCGGAAGGGATCGAGGTCGATCCAGCCGTCGCGCTCGACGATATTGAGCTCGACCTGGCCGGTCAGCCCCTCTTCTTCCAGCTTGCCGGCGATCAGCCCGGCGGTGAAAGGCGTCGCGTAGAGCGGCACCTTGAGGTCCGCGGCAAGATAGGGAATGGCGCCGATATGGTCTTCATGCCCGTGGGTGAGCACGATCCCCACCAGGTCCTTGCGCCGCTCCTCGATGAACTCGAGGTCGGGAAGGATGAGGTCGATGCCTGGATAATCCGGATCGGCGAAGGTCAGGCCCAAGTCGCACATCAGCCATTTGCCGCGGCAACCGTATAGGTTGACGTTCATGCCGATCTCGCCCGAGCCGCCAAGCGCCAGGAATAGGAGTTCGTCGCCCGGAGTCATGTTAGCGCGTCATTCGGACTGGTTTGCCGCCACCTGTTTGTACAACAGGCTCAACCCCTGGATCGTGAGATCGGGTTCCACGGCGTCGAACAATTTGCCGTGCCGCTCGAACAAGGGTGCCAGCCCGCCGGTGGCGATGACCTTCACCGGCCGGCCGATCTCGGCTTTCAGGCGGGCGACCAGTCCCTCGATCATGGCCACATAGCCCCAGTAAATTCCGGCGAGCATCTGGCTCTCGGTGGTGCGGCCAACGACTTTGGTATCCTCCGGCGCCTCGATGGCGATGCGCGGCAGCTTGGCCGCGGCGGCGACCAAAGCGTCCAGGGACAGGTTGATGCCGGGTGCGATGATTCCGCCTTTGTAGGCCCCGCTGAAGTCGACGACGTCGAACGTGGTGGCGGTGCCAAAGTCGATGATGATGAGGTCGCCTGGATGGCGGTCGTGGCCGGCGATGGCGTTCAGCGCACGGTCGGCGCCGACGCTCTGCGGCTCGTCGACGTCGAGCGCGATCGGCCATTGGGCGGCACCCTGCCCCGCGACCATCGGCTCGGCCTTGAAATATTTGCCGGCGAGCACGGACAAATTGTGCAGCGCGCGGGGCACGACCGTGGCGATGATAACGGCTGTCACGTCGGCGCGGCTGAGACCTTCGAGCTCGAGCAATTGGTTGAGCCAGACGGCATATTCGTCGGCAGTCCGGCGCGGGTCGGTGGCGATCCGCCAGCGCGCGCGGATCTGCCGGTCCTCGACAAGCGCGAAGACGACGTTGGTGTTGCCGGCGTCGATGGCGAGAAGCATGGCGCGGCACTAACGTTTCGGGAGCGGATTGGCGAGTGCGACATCGCCGGCGCGAATGACCTGGACGTCACCGGCGACATCGAGGCGCAATGCCCCGTCCGGCTCAATTCCGGCGAAGGTGCCCGAGACCAGCTCATTCTTGCCGGTGTGGGCGGCCAACGGGGTCCCCACAGGGTGGGCGCGTGCCAGCCAGGCCCGCGCAAAGGCTTCGGGCTGTGCGGCACGCCAGCCCTCAAGCAGCCGTGCAAAGCTGGCGGCGAGCAAAGGCGCGAAAGCCTGCGGCACGATCGTGCCGGCGAGGTCGGCCGTGGCCCTGCCCTCAAGCGTCGGCGCAGCCGCGAGATTCACTCCGAATCCGGCGACGATTCGGTCATCGGCGCGCTCAAGCAGGATGCCGGCCAGCTTGGCGCCGTCGACCATCACGTCGTTCGGCCATTTCAGCATCAGTCCCCGACGCGGCGCCGCGATGTCGATCGCTTCCACCAGCGCCAGCCCGGCTGCCAGGGCAAGCGACGGGGCGGGCGGATCGTCGGGGCGCACCTTGACCAGGGTCGAACCGAAGAAATTGCCTTCGAGCGACTGCCAGGCCCGACCTTGCCGTCCGCGCCCCGCGACCTGGCGCAGCGCCACCAGCCAGTCGCCCTCGACGGCGTTGTGATCGGCAAGCAAGTCGGCATTGGTCGAGCCGGTGCGCTCGACGATGCGGATGCAGCTCAGAACAGGCTTCCCGCCGCCCGATCGGTCATGGTGCCAAGCGGGCCAATGAGCAGATAGCCGACGGGGCTTACGGTCAATGCGGTAAGGAAAATGAGCGACGTCTCGACGGGCGCGCGGAGCTTTCCATACGGCGCGGTCGGCGCGTCGAAGAACATGATCTTGACGATCTTGAGGTAGTAATAGGCGCCGATCACCGTCCCGAGGATGCCGGCGACGGCGAGCGGGTATAGCCCCTCGGCAACGGCAGCGTTGAACACCAGCAGCTTGGGCCAGAAGCCGAAGAAGGGGGGGATGCCGGCCAGGCTGAACATGAAGATGGCGATCGCCCAGGCCAGTGCCGGGCGGGTCTGGGACAGTCCGGACAAGGAATCGAGGGTCTCGATCGGCTGGCCGGCCGAATCCCGCATGCGCAGCACGCAGAGGAACGCGCCGACGGTCATGACGACGTAGATCGCCATGTAGAACAGCACGGACGACGCGCCCTGAACGCCGCCGGCTGCAAGGCCGATCACGGCGAAGCCGACATTGTTGATCGACGAATAAGCGAGCAGCCGCTTGATGTTCGCCTGACCATAAGCGGCGACGGCGCCGAGCAGGATCGAGGCCAGGGCCGCGAACGTGACGATCTGCCGCCAGGCGTCGATCGCTGGCGCCATGGCGTCGAGGCAGACGCGGGTCGCGAGAAGCACGGCGGCGACCTTGGGCGCCGAGGCGAAGAAAGCCGTGACCGGCGTCGGCGCGCCTTCGTAAACGTCGGGCGTCCACATGTGGAAGGGCACGGCGCTGATCTTGAAGGCGAGACCGGCGAGCGTGAAGACGAGGCCGAACAGAAGGCCGATCGACGGCGTCGCATCCCGGGCGAAAGCGGCGGCGATGCCCGAGAAGCCGGTCGTCCCAGTGAAGCCGTAGAGCAAGGATATGCCGTAGAGCAGGATGCCCGAGGCCAGGGCGCCGAGAACGAAATATTTGAGGCCGGCCTCGGCCGAGCGGTCGTCGGTGCGGCGGTAGGAGGCGAGGACGTAGCTCGACAGGCTGGTCAGCTCGAGCCCGACGTAGAGCGTCATCAGGCTGGTCGCGGAGACCATCACCGCCATGCCGACGCTGCTGAACAGGATCAGCACCGGATATTCGGCGCCATGCTCAAAGTCGCGTTCGAACCAGCCGTGGGCGGCAATGATGGCCACAGCAGCGGACAGGAAACAGATCAGTTTGCCGAAGGCGCCGAAACCATCGGCCGCGATCAGTCCGCCGAACAAGGGGCCAGCAAGCTGTGCCTCGCCCAACAAGGCGAAGCAGGCGCCGACCAGGGCGACGACCGCGGCCCAGGTGGTGAAGCCGGTCACGCGCCGGCCGCCGAAGGCCGCGACCATCATCAGGACGAGGCCGCTGCCAGTCAGGATGAGCTCCGGGAGGATGGCGGCGAAGTTCATCAGTGGGCCGCCTCTTGGTGCGCTGCGGGGGCCGCCTGCGGCTTACCGGCGGTTAGATGCGCATCGCCCGCCGGGGCGGCGCGCTCGACCCGTTCGAGCAGGCGGCCGATGTCGGCGCGCATCGGCCGCAGGAAGCTCTCCGGATAGACGCCCATCCAGAATACCGCTGCGGCTATCGGCGCCAAAAGCCAATATTCGCGAACCGACAAATCCTTCATCGCCGCCGCATCCGCGTGAACCAGCTTGCCGAAGCAGATCCGCCAGTAGAGATAGAGCATGTACACGGCGCCGAGAATGATGCCGGTGGTGGCGACGATCGCGGCCCAGCTCGACACCTTGTAGAGCCCGACCAGGGCCAGGAATTCGCCGACAAAGTTCGCCGTGCCCGGCAAGCCGACGCTGGCCATGGTGAAGATCATGAACAGCAAAGCATATCCGGGCATATTGTCGCTGAGGCCGCCGTAGCGGCTGATCTCGCGGGTGTGGAGCCGGTCGTAGATGACCCCGACGCACAGGAAGAGCGCGCCCGACACCAGGCCATGGGCGAGCATGACCAGCATCGCGCCCTCCAGGCCCTGTCGGTTGAAGGCGAACAGACCGAAGGTGACAAAGGCCATGTGGGCGACCGAGGAATAAGCGATCAGCTTCTTCATGTCGCGCTGCGCCAGCGCGACGAGGCTGGTGTAGACGACGGCGATGCCGCTGAGGATGAAGACCAGCGGGATGAAGAAAGTGGACGCTTCCGGGAACATCGGCAGCGAAAAGCGGATGAAGCCGTAGCCGCCCATCTTCAGCAGCACGCCGGCGAGAATGACCGAGCCCGCGGTCGGCGCCTGGACGTGCGCGTCGGGAAGCCAGGTGTGGACCGGCCACATCGGCATCTTGACCGCGAAGCTGGCGAAGAAGGCGAGCCACAGCCATTTCTGCGCGTCGAACGGGAAGTCGTGCGCCATCAGCACCGGGATCGACGTCGTGTTCGCCTCCAGCATCATGTAGAGCATGGCGATCAGCATCAGCACCGAGCCGAGTAAGGTGTAGAGGAAGAATTTGTAGCTGGCCTTGATGCGCTCGGCGCCGCCCCAGATGCCGATGATCAGAAACATCGGGATCAGGCCACCTTCGAAGAAGATGTAGAAGAGCATCAGGTCCTGCGCGCAGAAGACGCCGAGCATCAGCGCCTCCATCAGCAGGAAGGCGGCCATATATTCCGGCACGCGCTTTTCGATCGCCTGCCAACTGGCGAGAATGCAGATCGGCATCAGGAAGACGCTGAGCATGATCAGCATCAAGGCGATGCCATCGATGCCGAGCGCCCAGGCCGGGGTGATGCCGCCGCCAAGCCGCTGCAGCTCCACGAACTGCCATTGCGCGCCGCCAGGGTCGTAGGCAGCCCAGAGCGCAATGCCGATGGCGAGGTCGATGAGGGTTGCGATGAGCGCGATCCAGCGCGCGGCACTGGCGCCGACGAACAGGCACAAGGCGCCGGCGATCAGCGGCACCGCGATCAGGATCGTCAGGATCGGCAGGTCCATCAAGACGCCCACCAGAACACCCAGCTGGCGGCGGCGATGAGGCCGAGCATCATGACCAGCGCATAACTATAGACGTAGCCCGACTGCAGCCGCGCCGTGACCTTGTTGCCGACGCCGACCGCGAAGGCCGCGCCATGCGGCCCGAAACGGTCGATGGTGCCCTCGTCGCCTCGCTTCCACAGCAGATTGCCGAGCCACATCGCGGGACGGATGAAAATCAGATCGTAGAGCTCGTCGAAATACCATTTGTGCATCAAGAAGCGGTGGACGCTGGGGAACATGGCGACGAACGCCGCCGGTGCATCGGGCTTGGCGATATAGTTACGGTAGGCGATGGCGAGGCCGATCAGCATGACCGCCAGCGGCGTGTACCGCACCCACATCGGCACCTCGTGCATGGCGTGGGCGAGATGCTCGCTGAAGGCGACGCTACCGCGCCAGAATTCGGGGGCGTGCTCGGCCTCGACGAAGTAATCGTGGAACAGCTGGCCGGCGGCGATGGCGCCGAGCGAAAGCAGGGCCAGCGGCACCAGGATCGTCCACGGGCTTTCGTGCGGGTGATAGCCGGCGGTTCCCTCGGGCGGCGTGGCCTTCGAATGCGAGCTGTCGCCATGCTCCTCGTCGGGCGTGTCATGGTGGCCGTGCAACGCGTGCTGGATATGCTCGGAACCAACCCAGCGGGCTTTTCCGAAGAACGTCAGGAAGATCAGGCGCCAGCTGTAGAAGCTGGTCAGCAGCGCGGCGAAGGCACCGATCCAGAAGGCAATGGTGCCATGCACCGAGCCGGCTGCGAAAGCGGATTCGAGGATCGCGTCCTTCGACCAGAAACCGGCGAAGCCAAAGCCCCAGATGCCGACGCCGGTGATTGCCAGCGTGCCGGCAACCATCGCCCAGAAGGTCAGAGGGATTTCCTTCCGCAAGGCGCCGTAGAAACGCATGTCCTGCTCATGGTGCATGGCGTGGATGACCGAGCCGGCGCCGAGGAACAGCAGGGCCTTGAAGAAGGCGTGGGTGAACAGATGGAACATCGCCGCGCCGTACGCCCCGACGCCGGCGGCGAAGAACATGTAGCCGAGCTGCGAACAGGTCGAATAGGCAATCACCCGCTTGATGTCGTTTTGCACGGTGCCGACGGTGGCGGCAAAAATGGCGGTGGCGGCGCCGACGTAGGTGACGACCATCAAGGCGTCGGGCGACACTTCGAACATCGGCGACAGGCGGCAGACCATGAATACGCCGGCGGTGACCATGGTCGCGGCGTGGATGAGGGCGCTGACGGGGGTCGGACCTTCCATGGCGTCGGGCAGCCAGGTGTGGAGACCGAGCTGCGCCGACTTGCCCATCGCCCCGACGAATAGCAGCAGGCAGAGCAAGGTCATGGTGTCGACCCGCATTCCAGCGAAGCCGATGGTCGAGCCGGCCATGCTGGGCGCGGCCTCGAGGATCACCGGGATCGAGACGGTGCCGAAGACGAGGAACGTGCCGAAGATTCCGAGCGAAAAGCCGAAGTCGCCGACGCGGTTGACGACGAACGCTTTGAGCGCCGCGGCATTGGCCGACGGCTTGTGGTACCAGAAGCCGATGAGGAGGTAGGAGGCGAGGCCGACCCCTTCCCAGCCGAAGAACATCTGCACCAAGGTGTCGGCAGTCACCAGCATCAGCATGGCGAAGCTGAACAGCGACAGATAGGCGAAGAAGCGCGGCTGGCTCGGGTCCTCTTCCATATAGCCCCAGCTGTAGAGGTGGACGAGGCTGGAAACGGTGGTGACGACCACCAGCATCACCGCCGTCAATGCGTCGACGCGCAGTGCCCAGGTGACGTCGAGGTCGCCCGACTTGATCCATTCGGCAACATCGATGACCATCGGCTGGGCGTTGCCGGAGAGGAAATCGAAGAAGATCGGCCAGCTGAGCGCCGCGCCGACGAGCAGTGCGCCGGTCGTCACGACCTTGGACGCCGTCTTGCCGATGATGCGCCCGCCGAGGCCGGCGATGATCGCGGCCACCAGCGGCAGGAAGACGATGAGCTGGATCGTGATGTCCATCAGCCGCGCATCCGGTCGGCGTCGTCGACGGCAATCGAGCCGCGGCGGCGGAAGAAGATGACGAGGATGGCGAGGCCGATGGCCGCCTCGGCCGCCGCCACGGTCAGCACGAACATGGCGAACACCTGGCCGGTCAAATCGCCGAGGAAGGCACTGAAGGCGACGAGGTTGATGTTCACCGCCAGCAGGATCAGCTCGATCGCCATCAGCATCAGGATGATGTTGCGGCGGTTGAGGAAGATGCCGAGCACCCCGATGGTGAACAGGATGGCGGCGACGGTCAGATAATGGGTGAGCGAGATCACAGTTCGACCCCCTGCCCGACTTTCGGCTGCCGCTTTTCGACAGCATCCTGCGGCCGCCGGTCGATCTGGCGCGAGACGTTCTGACCGCGCGCGTCGCCGCGGCTGCGGTGGGTGAGGACGATGGCCCCGACCATCGCCACCAGCAGGATCAGCCCGGCGATTTCGAACGGGAACAGGAAGCGGCTGTACATCGCTTCGCCGAGCGCGACGATGTTCGGCTGCACGGCTTCGGGCGGGCGGTCGGCGATCAGCGGCCCCGCCCCGCGCGCATTGGCGGCGACGATGATCTCGGCGAGCAGCACCAAGGCGATCAGCAGGCCGAAGGGCAGGTTCCTGGTGAAGCCCGAACGCAGCTGCGAGAAGTCGATGTCGAGCATCATGACGACGAACAGGAACAGCACCGCGACGGCGCCGACGTAGACGATGACCAGCAGCAGGGCGATGAACTCAGCGCCGGTCATCAGCATGAGTCCGGCCGCGTTGAAGAAAGCAACGATCAGCCACAGCACGCTATGCACCGGGTTGCGCGCGAAGATCACCAGCACCGCCGAAGCGATGGTCATGGTGGCGAACAGATAGAAGGCGAGGATGGCGATCATGCGGTTTCGGCGCGCCTACCGATACGCCGCATCGGCGGCAAGGCTGGCGGCGATGGCCTGCTCCCAGCGGTCACCGTTCTCGAGCAGTTTGGCCTTGTCGTAGAGCAATTCCTCGCGCGTTTCGGTGGCGAATTCGAGGTTCGGCCCCTCGACGATGGCATCGACCGGGCAGGCTTCCTGGCACAGGCCGCAATAGATGCACTTGACCATGTCGATGTCGTAGCGGGTGGTGCGGCGGCTCCCGTCCTCGCGCGGCTCGGCCTCGATGGTGATGGCCTGCGCCGGGCACACGGCCTCGCAGAGCTTGCAGGCGATGCAGCGCTCTTCGCCGTTGGGGTAGCGACGCAATGCATGCTCGCCGCGGAAGCGCGGGCTCTGCGGCGCCTTCTCGAACGGGTAATTGATCGTTGCCTTGGGCTTGAAGAAATATTTGAGCGTCAGCGCATGCGCCCGCAGGAATTCCCACAGGGTGAAGGCTTTGAGGGTGCGCGCGATCATTTGCTCGGTTCCTGTCCGCCGGCCGTGGGCGTGAAATCGGCCTTACACAGGCCGACGGCATAATATTCGTACGGGACCTGCTCGCCGGTCGAGCGGTAGCGGGTCACATAGGCGATAGAAGCGCCTTCTTTCCGAAGCATCAGGTTGAGCATGTATTGGGTGACGCCCGGATAGCCGCTCTGCACCTGGAACTCGCGGAACCAGTCGCCGGCATCATTGGGATCGATCCCAACCTTGCGTTGGAAAGCCTCCGGATGGCTGCTCTCGATCTCGACAAACTCCGCGCGGTTTGGATCCCAGCCCTTGGGAAAAGCTGGCGTCGTCCCGGCGACGGTGAAACGGCTGCCGTCGGCAACGGCCAGGTCGCAGGAGAATCGCGTCGGCGGCACCGCCTGGGCAATGCCGGGGGGAAGGGTGTGCATCGTCAGCTGGGCGAGAAGCAGCAGTGCGGTCATGCCGCTTCTCCGGGTGCGTTCTTCACGCACTGATAGCCGCGCATTTTGTTGCCATCGATTTCGACGTCTAGC
>Ga0307505_10001825_pt1 | contig 16108 bp, 12 predicted proteins | sample 23_S_MG_FD_202183 | JGI IMG/M metagenome (GOLD analysis project Ga0307505, IMG submission 202183) | Soil microbial communities from Populus trichocarpa stands in riparian zone in the Pacific Northwest, United States - 23_S | ecosystem: Environmental > Terrestrial > Soil > Riparian zone > Trees...
GACGAACTTGCCCAGGCCCGGGTGGAACGGCCCCACGTGGTAGTCCTCGAGGTAGACCTCGATGAAGGTCTTCCAGTTGAAGTCGTACTCGACGGTCTCGACCTTGTTGAGCACGTAGCCCTCGAAATCGAGCTCCTTCGCGACACCCAGCTTCGCCAGGTCGCGCGCCACGTCGCGCTTGCCGTTGAAGAGCATGCCGTTCCACTTCTGCAGGTCCTGCCGCGGGAGGTCGAGGCAGACCTTCTGGGGGAAGGAGGGCGTGCCGAGGAGCTTGCCCTCGCCGTCGTAGCTCCAGCGGTGAAGCGGGCACGTGATCGTTCCCCCGGGGAGGTTGCCGGCGCCCTTCAGCATGATCGATTGCCGGTGGCGGCAGACGTTGGAGACCAGGTCGTGCTTGCCCCCGTTGTTGATGAGCGACCACGCGCCGTTCGAACGCCAGTCGAGCACGCGGTAGTCGCCGGAGTTGGGCGCCATCTGCTCGTGGCCGACGTATCCCGGGCCGCGCGCGAAGAGCAGGCGCTGCTCGGCATCCGCGACTTTCGGGTCGAAGTACCACGACAGGGGTAGATTGGGAGCCGAGCGCGTGAGCGCTCTCTGACTCGCGAGATCCGTCATTATCCGCACCTCCAATAAGCCGAAGATGTAAACAACACGGGCAATTGAGTCAGCTAGCTTTTAACTCTGCAGCTCCGTCCCGGATAAGTTCAGGTGTTACGTAGATACGACCACTATCTTGGGCTGAGTTCCCTTAGTTTTCAAGACCTTTGGTATAAAATCGCGTTACAGCACCAACCCCGCCGCAACTCGTCCCGAATGCCCGCTCCGACCCCTCCCGCCGACGCCTTGACCTTCGAGAAAGCCCTTGAGGAGCTGGAAGCCCTCGTGGCCCGAATGGAGGATGGCAAGCTCCCGCTCGAAGAGTCGCTCGCGGCCTACCAGCGCGGCGCCGAGCTGATCAAGTTCTGCGAGGGGCGGCTCACCGACGCCCAGGCGCGGATCGCGGTGCTGGAAGGCGGCGAGCTGCGCGACCTGCCGCCGCCCAAGTGACGTGAGCCCCCTCGACTCCGATCGTGCGGTGCGGCCCATGGAATTCCCCGCGTGGGCGCGCGAGGTCGCGAGCCGCATGGAGGCCGCGCTCGCCGAGCTGCTGCCGCCCCAGCAAATCGTGCCCAACCGCCTGCACGACGCGATGCGTTATTCCACTCTCGGCGGCGGCAAGCGCGTGCGAGCCATGCTCGTGTTCGGCGCCGGCGAGCTGGTGGAGGCCACGGCCGAGCGCCTGCGCATCCCGGCGGTCGCGGTCGAGCTGATCCACGCCTACTCGCTCATCCACGACGACCTGCCGTGCATGGACGACGACGTCCTGCGCCGCGGCAAGCCCACCTGCCACGTGGAGTTCGACGAGGCCACGGCGCTCCTGGCGGGCGACGCGCTGCAGAGCCTCGCGTTCCAGCTCCTGTCCGAGTACAGGATCTCGGACCGGCCGGAGAGCCAGCTCAAGCTGATCCAGCTCTTCGCCCTCGCCTGCGGCTCGCGCGGCATGGCGGGCGGGCAGGCGATCGACCTGTACGCGGTCGGCAAGACGTTGACCGTGCCGGAGCTCGAGCACATGCACATCCTCAAGACCGGAGCCCTCATCCGCGCCTCGGTGCTGATGGGCGCGTATTGCGGGCGCGAGCTCTCCCCCGCGGAGTTCGAGCACCTCGACCGCTACGCGAAGTGCATCGGCCTCGCGTTCCAGGTGGTCGACGATATCCTCGACGAAGAGGGCGATGCCGGCACGCTCGGCAAGACCGTGGGCAAGGACAAGGCCGCGGGCAAGCCCACGTACACCAGCCTCATGGGCCTCGCGGAGGCCAAGCGCCTCGCCGACGACCTGCTGCAGCAATCGAAGGAGGCGCTTTCCACGCTCGGGCCCCGCGCCGTTCGCCTCGCGCAGATCGCGGACTTCATCGTCCGGCGCGAGCGTTAGGACAACGAGCACGCCCTGTAGAATTAACACCCTATGGGCTCCCACCCCCTGCTCGAGAAGATCGCCGACCCGTCCGACCTGAGGCGCCTGGATCGCCGCCAGCTCGGCCAGCTCGCTACCGAGCTGCGTGCCTTCATCGTCGACTCGGTCGCCGCGACCGGTGGCCACCTGTCGTCGAACCTCGGCACGGTCGAGCTCACCATCGCGCTGCACTACGTCTTCCACACGCCGGTGGACCGGCTGATCTGGGACGTGGGCCACCAGACCTACGGCCACAAGATCCTCACCGGCCGGCGCGAGGGCATGAAGCGGCTGCGCCAGAAGGGCGGCATCGCCGGGTTTCCGCGGCGTGAGGAAAGCGCTTACGACACCTTCGGCACCGCGCACTCGTCGACCTCCATCTCGGCCGCGCTCGGCATGGCGGTCGCCGCCAGGCGGCAGGGGATCGACCGGCACGTCGTGGCCGTGATCGGCGACGGCGCGATGACCGCGGGCATGGCCTTCGAGGCGCTCAACAACGCCGAGCAGACGGGCGCCAAGGTGATCGTGATCCTGAACGACAACGACATGTCGATCTCGGAGAACGTGGGCGCGCTCAACAACTACCTCGCCAAGCTCATGTCGGGCCGCTTCTACGCCGCCACCAAGAAGACCGCCGAGAAGGTGCTCTCTGGCGCGCCGCCCCTGAAGGAGCTCGCCAAGCGCATCGAGGAGCACGCCAAGGGCATGATCACGCCCTCGACGATGTTCGAGGAATTCGGCTTCAACTACACCGGGCCCATCGACGGGCACAACCTCGACGTGCTGGTGGACACGCTCAACAACGTGAAGCGCCTCGAGGGCCCGCAGTTCCTGCACGTGGTGACGCGCAAGGGCCAGGGCTACAAGCTCGCCGAGGAAGACCCGATCACCTACCACGGCCCGGGCAAGTTCGATCCGGGCGTGGGCATCGTCAAGGCCAAGCCCGCATCCGGCGCGCGCCCGCGCCCCAGCTACACGCAGGTGTTCGGCGAGTGGCTCTGCGACATGGCGCGGCTGGACTCGCGCGTGATCGGCATCACGCCGGCGATGCGCGAGGGCTCGGGCCTGGTCAAGTTCTCGCAGGAGTTCCCGGAGCGCTACTTCGACGTCGGCATCGCCGAGCAGCACGCGGTCACGTTCGCGGCCGGCATGGCGGTCGAGGGCCTGAAGCCCGTGGTCGCGATCTACTCCACGTTTCTCCAGCGCGCCTACGACCAGCTGATCCACGACGTGGCGCTGCAGAACCTGCCGGTGGTGTTCGCGCTCGACCGCGGGGGGCTCGTGGGCGCGGACGGCCCGACGCACCACGGCGCTTTCGATCACGCGTACCTGCGCTGCGTCCCCAACATGACGGTCATGGCGCCCGCGGACGAGAACGAGTGCCGCCAGATGCTCTACACCGCGATCACGCTCGACGGGCCGGCCGCGGTGCGTTATCCGCGCGGCGCCGGGCCGGGCGCCGAGATCGCCAAGGCGATGAAGGCCCTGCCGATCGGCCGCGGCGAGGTCCGGCGCGAGGGCCGGCGGGTCGCCATCCTCGCCTTCGGTGCGATGCTCGCTCCCGCGCTCGAGGCCGGCGAGCAGCTGAACGCCACGGTGGCCAACATGCGCTTCGTGAAGCCGCTGGACCACGAGCTCGCATTTCGCCTGGCCGCGAGCCACGATGTCATCGTGACGGTGGAGGAAGGCGTTATTGCCGGTGGAGCCGGATCGGCGGTGGCGGAGGCGCTTGCCGCCGACGGCATCACCGTGCCCCTGCTGATGCTGGGGCTGCCGGACCGGTTCGTGGAGCACGGCGACCCGCAGCTTCTGCTGGCTGATTGCGGGCTTGACGGCACGGGAATCGCGCGCTCGATCCGCGAGCACCTGGAGAAGAACGCCGGACGGCGTTCGGGAAAGGCCGCATGAACACGAGAATCGCAACCCTCGCCCTCGCCGGGCTCGTCGCCGCGGCGCTGCCCGCTTACGCCCAGAAGGAATGCACCAAGGCGGAAGCGACCGCCGCCGAGAGGGCCATCGACCGCGTGACCACCTACCCCACGCTCAACAAGGCGTGGAAGGACTACAGGCACTGCGACAAGGGCGCCGTCGACGAGCTCTTCACCGACGCGATCCTGCGCCTGATGGTGGAGTGGAAGAACGTCGAGACGGTGGCGCTGGACACGCGCGACCCCGAATACAAGCAGTTCATCCACCGCCACCTGCAGAGCGAGTACGCCAAGGACGACCGCGAGAGCATCTACTCGCGCGCCAAGGGGAGCTGCCCGATGACCCAGGGGGCCTTCTGCGCCGAGCTGATGGAGGTGGTCAAGCCCGCGCCCAAGACCGACCTCCTGGCGCCGTTGCCGATCGCCAAGTAGCGCGTCGTTTTGCGATAACCTACGCGCCGTATCCCGTAAAGCACAGAAAGGTTTCCCTGCCATGAAGACCCACAAGCTCATCGCCGCGGCCGCCTCCCTCGCCGCCACCGCTGCGCTCGCGCAGCCGACCGACGTCCCGAAGCACACCTGCGAGCCCAAGCCCGCCTATCCGGGATTGAAGGCGATGAAGAGCGACGTCGAGGTGAAGGCGTTCGAGGCCTCGATGAAGGCTTACAAGGAATGCATCGTCGGGTACATATCGGCGCGCAAGACCTCGATCAAGAACCACCTGTCGGCCGAGAACTCCGCCGCCCAGGAATACAACGACACCATGGGCAAGATCCGCTCCGACCAGGAATCGGCGCTGAAGGAAGTGGAAGCGGCGAAGAAGTCGGCCGACAAGAACGAGCCGGCGAGCCCGAGGGCGCCCGCCAAGTACTGATTTCGATGACGACCCTCGACGGGGCGGCTCTGGCCGCCCCGTTGCGTTGGAGCCCGCCACGATGAGCAGCGCGACCCACCCCTTCGCCGCCCTGGCGGCCGCGCTTCCCGCGCGCACGGAGCTGCGGCGCGCCATCACCGCCGCGACCCGCCGGCCGGAGCCCGAGTGCGTGGCGGCGCTGCTGCCGCTCGCCGCGCTCGAGCCGCCCGTGGCCGATGCGGTCGCCGCGCTCGCGCGGCGGCTGGTGGTCGGCCTGCGCGGCAAGCAGGGCGGCAGCGCGCGTGAGAACCTGGTCCAGGGGCTGCTGCAGGAGTTCTCGCTCTCGAGCGACGAGGGCGTCGCCCTCATGTGCCTCGCGGAGGCGCTGTTGCGCATTCCCGACTCGGCCACGCGCGACGCCCTCATCCGCGACAAGATCGGGCGCGGCGACTGGCGGGCGCACCTGGGCGCGAGCGACTCGCCTTTCATCAACGCCGCGACCTGGGGCCTGCTGGTCACCGGCAAGCTGATTGCTACGCACGACGAGCGCGGCCTGGGCAACGCGCTCACGCGCGTGACCGTGCGCGTGGGCGAGCCTGTGATCCGCAAGGCCGTGGACCTCGGCATGCGCCTCATGGGCAAGCAGTTCGTGGCGGGCGAGACCGTCGCGGAGGCGCTCGAGAACGCGAAGGCGCTCGAGGCGCAGGGCTTCTCCTACTCGTACGACATGCTGGGCGAGGCGGCGATGACGGCCGCGGATGCCGAGCGCTACTACCGGGCCTACGAGGAAGCGATCCATGCGATCGGCAGGGCGGCCGCGGGCCGCGGGCTCATGGACGGCCCCGGCATCTCGATGAAGCTCTCCGCGCTGCATCCGCGCTATTCGTTCGCCAAGCGCGAGCGCGCGATCGCCGAGCTCTACCCGCGCATGAAGGCGCTCACGCTGCTCGCCAGGCGCTACGACATCAGCATCAACATCGACGCCGAGGAAGCCGACCGGGTGGAGATCTCGCTCGACCTCCTCGAGATGCTTTGCGCGGAGCCGGAGCTTGCCGGGTGGAACGGGGCGGGCTACGTGATCCAGGCCTACGGCAAGCGCTGCCTGCTGCTGGTCGATCACCTGGTGGAGCTCGCGCGGCGCACGCGCCGCCGCCTGATGGTGCGTCTGGTGAAGGGCGCGTACTGGGACGCGGAGGTGAAGCGCTCGCAGGTCGAGGGCGTCGAGGACTACCCCGTCTTCACGCGCAAGGTCCATTCGGACGTGTCGTACCTCGCGTGCGCGCGCAGGCTGCTCGCAGCGCCCGCGGAGATCTATCCCCAGTTCGCCACGCACAACGCCCAGTCGCTCGCCTCGATCTACCACATGGCGGGGGCGTACTCGCCCGGCCAGTACGAGTTCCAGTGCCTGCATGGCATGGGCGAGCCGCTGTACCAGCAGGTCGTGGGGCCCGAATCGGAGGGCAGGCTCGCCCGCCCATGCCGAATCTACGCACCCGTGGGCACGCACGAGACGCTGCTCGCCTATCTCGTGCGCCGCCTGCTCGAGAACGGCTCGAACAGCTCCTTCATCAACCGCATCGCCGATCCCGACGTCTCGCTCGAGGACCTCGTCGCGAGCCCGGTGGACGTCGTGCGCGCGGCGGCGCGCTCGGAAGGCGCGGTCGGGCTTGCGCATCCGAAGATCCCGTTGCCGCGCGCTCTGTTCGGGTCGCTGCGCGCCAACTCACGCGGCATGGATCTCGCGGACGAGGCATCGCTCGCGCGCCTTGCCGAGACGCTCGTCGGCACCGCAGCGGAGCCCTGGCGCGCCCAGCCGACGCGCCAGGCGCGCGGAGACCACCGCGGGGGCGCCCCCGTGCGCAACCCGGCGCGGCCCGATGACGTCGTCGGCACCGTGGTCGAGGGCGATGCCGAGGACGTCGACACCGCGCTGCAGGCGGCGCAGTCGGCCGCGGCGCGCTGGCAGGCGACGAGCCCGGCCGAGCGCGCGGCATGCCTCGAGCGCGCCGCCGACGCGATGGAAGCGGGAATGCCGCGCCTCATGGGGCTCATCGTGCGCGAGGCGGGCAAGACCTATTCGAATGCGGTCGCAGAGGTGCGCGAAGCGGTCGACTTCCTGCGCTACTACGCCGGGCAGGCGCGTGCGCGCCTCGCCAACGAGACCCATCCCGCGCTGGGCCCGGTGGTATGCATCAGCCCCTGGAATTTCCCGCTCGCGATCTTCACCGGCCAGGTGGGCGCCGCGCTTGCGGCCGGCAACCCGGTGATCGCCAAGCCCGCCGAGCAGACGCCGCTCATCGCGGCCGAGGCCGTTCGCCTGCTGCACGAAGCGGGCACCCCGCAGGACGTGGTGCAGCTCCTTCCCGGCCCCGGCGAAACCGTGGGCGCACGCCTGGTGGCCGATCCGCGCGTGCGTGGCGTGGTCTTCACCGGCTCGACCGAGGTGGCGCGCATCATCCAGCGCACGCTCGCCTCGCGCCTGAATCCCGGCGCAGTCGCCGTGCCGCTCATCGCCGAGACCGGCGGCCAGAACGCCATGATCGTGGACTCGTCGGCGCTGCCCGAGCAGGTCGTGGCCGACGCGGTGGTGTCCGCGTTCGACAGCGCCGGCCAGCGCTGCTCGGCGCTGCGTGTGCTCTGCGTGCAGGAGGAGGTCGCCGACCGCATCTTCGAGATGCTGCGCGGAGCCATGGCGGAGCTCGAGGTGGGCAACCCCGAACGGTTGTCGGTCGACGTGGGGCCGGTGATCGACGCCGGCGCGCGCTCGATGCTCGCCGAATACATCGAGGCGATGCGCGCGCGCGGCCTGCGCGTGCACCAGCCGTCGGCGAGCGGCGACGCCGCAACGTGCGGCGGAACCTTCATCGCGCCCACGCTGATCGAGATCGAGCGCATCGACGAGCTGGAGCGCGAGGTCTTCGGCCCCGTGCTGCACGTTCTGCGATTCCGGCGCGAAACGCTGCCGGAGCTGGTGGAAGGCATCAACGCGCTCGGCTACGGCCTCACGCTCGGCGTGCACTCGCGCGTGGACGAGACCATCGACGGCATCGTCGATCGCGCGCGCGTGGGCAACGTCTACGTGAACCGTAACATCGTCGGCGCCGTCGTCGCGGTGCAGCCGTTCGGCGGCGAAGGGCTCTCGGGCACCGGCCCCAAGGCCGGCGGCCCGCTCTATCTTTTTCGCCTGCTCGCCGGCTGCCCGCCCGAGGCGGCGATCGACGAGCTTCGCGCGCTCGACGAGGCCGGCGTGCGCACGGCGCTGAAGAGCTACCAGCCGACGCTCGCGGCGTTCGAGGCGCTGCGACAGTGGGCGCGCACCGCGTTCCCGGACCTCGCGCTCGAGTGCGATCGCCTCGCCGCCTTCTCACCCGCGGGCGCGCGTGTCCTGCTGCCCGGACCGACGGGCGAACGCAATACCTACACCGTCCTGCCGCGTCGCGCGGTGCTCTGCCTCGCGGGTGATGCGCGCGACCTCCTCGCCCAGCTCGCCGTCGTGCTCGCCACCGGCAGCCGCGCGGTCTGGCCGCAGTCGGAGCGCACGCGCCGCCTCGCGGGCGAGATGCCCGCTGTGGCGCGCGATGCGATCGACCTCATCGCGGCGCAATGGTGGTCGAGCGCGGTCGAGTTCGATGCGGTGCTGCACCACGGGAGCGCCGACGAGCGCCGCTTGGTGCTCGCGCGCGTCGCCGCGCGCGAGGGGGCGATCGTGAACGTCCACGGCTTCGAGCCCGGAACCGAGGCGGGCGGCGTGGAGCGCCTCCTCGTCGAGCGCGTGGTGAGCGTCAACACCGCCGCCGCCGGCGGCAATGCGACCCTGATGACCGTCGGGTGACAATCCGTAAAGTACGATGACGGGCATGCGCGCTCGCGACGACAACGCTTTCATCTGGCTGCTGGTCCTGGTCTCGGCCGCCTTCGCCTGGATCCTGTGGCCGTTCTATGGCGCGATCCTCTGGGCGGCCGTGGCCGCCATCATGTTCGCTCCGCTGCAACGCCGCCTCGTGCCGCGCATGCGCCGGCGCAGGGGCCTCGCGGCGCTGGCCACACTGCTCATCGTCCTGCTCATCGTCATCCTGCCGCTCGCGTTCCTGAGCGCGGCGCTGGTGGGCGAGGCGGCCGGGGTGTATGCGCGCATGCAGTCCGGCGAGATCAATTTCGGGCGCTACTTCCGCCAGGTCTTCGAGGCCCTGCCCGGTTGGGCCGTTCGCCTGCTGGACAGCTACGGGCTCACGGACTTCCAGGCGGTGCAGGAGCGGATCTCGAAGGGCCTGCTCGCGGCGAGCCAGTTCATCGCCGCGCGCGCTCTCATCTTCGGGCAGGGCACGCTCGAGTTCGTGGCGGACTTCTTCATCATGCTCTACCTGCTCTTCTTCCTGCTGCGCGACGGCGACGCGCTCATGCGCCGCGTGCGCGAGGCGCTGCCTCTGCGGCCGGACCGGCGCGACGCCCTGCTCGAGAAGTTCGGGATCGTGATCCGCGCCACCGTCAAGGGCAACCTCGTGATTGCCATCCTGCAGGGCGCGCTCGGCGGGCTCATCTTCTGGATCCTCGGCATCAACTCGGCTCTGCTCTGGGCGGTGCTGATGGCGGTCCTCTCCCTGCTGCCCGCGGTCGGCACCGCGCTGGTGTGGGGCCCGGTGGCCATCTACTTCCTCGCGACCGGCAGCGTGTGGCAGGGCGTCGTCCTGATCGCCTATGGCGTGCTCGTCATCGGCCTGGTGGACAACGTCATGCGCCCGATCCTCGTCGGGCGCGACACCCGGATGCCCGATTACGTCGTGCTCGTTTCCACCCTTGGCGGCCTCGCGGTCTTCGGCGTGAACGGCTTCGTCGTCGGCCCCGTGATCGCGGCGCTGTTCATCGCCGCGTGGGACATCTTCACGCGGTCACGGCGAGAGCATCCGGCCTAGCGTTTGGCGGCGCGTGCGTTGGAGGGCGCTGCCGAGCCAGTAGTGCAATATATCGTCCTTCCACAACGGGCCGATGAGGTGCGCGACGACTCCGTCGCCGCTTTCCTCCCAGGGCGCTTCCCCCGGAACGGCCGAAGATCCCGCCATGGAAATTCTCGTCCTGGTCGCACTCATCCTGCTGAACGGCGTCTTCGCGATGTCGGAGATCGCCCTGGTCACCTCGCGCCGAGGCCGCCTCGCGAAGCTGGCGGAGGACGGCGACGGGGCAGCCGCCGTCGCGCTCAGGCTGCATGACGAGCCGACCCGCTTCCTGTCGACCATCCAGATCGGCATCACCTCCATCGGCATCTTGAGCGGGATCATCGGCGAGGCCGCGGTAGCCGACCCCTTCGCGGTGTGGCTCGTCGGGATGGGCATGGACCCAGAGCCCGCCAGCATCGTCTCCACCGCCATCGTGGTCGTCGGCATCACCTATTTCGCCATCGTGATCGGCGAGCTGGTGCCGAAGCGCATCGCCCAGTTCCACCCCGAGGGCATCGGGCTCACGGTGGCGCGGCCGATCAATCTCCTCTCCATCGTCACGCGCCCGTTCGTTCGCCTGCTGTCCATCTCCACCGACGGCCTTCTCCGGCTCATGGGACTGCGCGAGCACCCGGACCGCGGCGTCACCGAGGAGGAGATCCATCTCATGCTCGAGGAGGGCTCGGATTCCGGCGTGATCGAGCGCCAGGAGCACGACATGGTGCGCAACGTGTTCCGCCTGGATGAGCGGCAGATCGGTTCGCTCATGATTCCCCGCTCCGACATCACCTACCTGGACGTCGAGGATGCGCCGGAGGACAACCTGCGGCATGTCGCCGCATCGGAGCACTCGCGCTTCCCGGTATGCCGGGGCGGCATTCACGAGGTGCTGGGCATCATCAACGCCAAGCAGCTGCTCGACCAGAGGCTGAAGGGGGCGCCGACAGACCTGTTCGCCGGATTGCAGCCGGCGGTGTTCGTTCCCGAAACGCTCAACGGCATGGACCTGCTCCGCCACTTTCGCACTTCGGCCACCCACATGGTGCTGGTGGTGGACGAGTACGGCGAGGTGCAGGGCCTGGTGACCCTGCAGGACGTGCTGGAAGCCGTCACCGGTGAGTTCAAGCCCCAAAGCACCGATGACGCCTGGGCCGTCCAGAGGGAAGACGGCTCCTGGCTCCTCGATGGACTGATTCCGATACCCGAGCTCAAGGACAGGCTGCAACTCGAGTCTGCGCCCGATGAGAAAAGGGGTCGCTATCACACGCTGAGCGGCCTGATGATGTGGCTGCTGGGACGGGTGCCCCAGACGGGCGAAGTCGCGACGCTGGCCAACTGGCGGCTGGAAGTCATCGATCTCGACGGCAAGCGCGTCGACAAGGTCCTGGCCACTCGGCTGCCGGAAGCCGCCCCGGAACCGCAGCGAAGGGAGGGATGAGTAAATCAATCCCGCTCGATGCGCGCCGGGCCGCTACGAGCATCTCGTCCGCTACGAGGGCCGGCACTCCACGCCCAGCGCCCCTCGCCGGCCCGGGCGATCGAGACCTCCGTACGATACCGCGTCAGCCTCGCGCAACAACCCGCTTGGCGGCCTCGCCCAGGATCCCCTCGGGCAGCTGGATGAAGACCGGCGGATCGCCGACCTCCATCTCGATGAACGTGCCGGTGTAGTTGGGATCGTAGCCGAGTTGCAGCAGCATCCCGGGCTCACTCGGGGGAGCGAACCAGCCCGGAGCCTCGAAAGCATGCGCCTTCGACACGGCCGTCCATGGAATCCGAAGGCGGGGAAAGAACCAGCCCAGGACAGGAAACCCCGAGACCATGGTGGCGAGATGAAGCGCGTCGGCGGTCGACGCCACGCGCAGGCTGCCGCCGACGAAGCGCATCTTCACCTTGCTGAACTCCGGGTGGTCCACGCTCACCATGGCCATCTGCCCGGTGGCGCAGCCCTGCCATTCGCCGGTGAACGGGACGGACGCGCGATGGCGCCTGGCGAGCGCACGCCAGCCGGCCTCGCCGATCAGGTAGAAGACGACCGTGGGAATGGCGATCGCGAAGGCCACGACATACACGACCTCGAAGACGGCGCTCACGCCCTCCCTGAAGACCAGCATGCCGCCGAGCCAGGCGGCGAGAGCCAGCGGGATGATGACCTTGGCGTTCCTGTTCGGGTCGTGCTTCATGTCGCCTGAGCACCCGGTTCAAGGGGCGACTATAGGCCGTGTTCCTCGCGCTTGCAGGATGGGAGGGCCGATTGGTTCACCAGCCGCTGCGTTCCATCTTCTTGGGCCTTGACGGTTGACCCGCATCTGAACAGACTTCCGCGATGTCGGTCGACGTGACAATTATTGCGCTGGTTGCCGTGGCGGCGATCATTGCCGTGGCCTCGGGCGTGCGCATCCTGCCGATCCACCAGCGGGCCGTCGTCTTCCAGCTTGGACGATTCAAGAGCGTCCAGGGTCCCGGGCTCGTGTTCGTCGTTCCCGTGTTGCAGGAAATGAAGCGTGTGGACCTGCGTCCGGCGATCATCGAGTTGCCGCCGCAGGAGTTCACGGCGAGCGACGGAGAAGCCGCGAATGCGACCGCGAAGCTTTCCTTCCAGGTCCTCGACCCCGAAAAGGCCCTCACCGATGTGGCCGACTATCGCCAGGCCGCCAGCCAGCTTGCGCAGGTCACGGTGAAGAACGTGCTGGGCATGCACCCCCTCGATGAGATCCTTTCCGACCACGGGCGCATCGGCTCCGAGGCTCTGGCGGCGATGGAAGCGCAAATGGCACGTTGGGGCCTGCTCGTCGACAAGGTGGAAATCGCACGGGTTGACCCCGCGAGAGGCGCTTTCCCCCGCGCAATGTTGACCTGAGGGAAGGTGCCTCCCGGTGACGGCGCGATGGTCGAAGGTGACGAGAGCGGCACGAATTCCCTCATCTCGCCTCCTCAGATCTTGCGTCCGGTTGCCGCCCAGTACGGCTCGCGCATCTCGCGCTTGAGCGTCTTGCCCGCCGTGCTGCGCGGGAAGTCGTCCATGATCAGCACAGCCGACACGCGCTGGAAGCGCGCGGCCACGCGCTCGTTGATCCAGTGGCGCAGATCGTCCGCGGTGGCCTTCGCGCCGGGTCGCAGGATCACCGCCGCGATCGGCGTCTCCCCCCATTTCTCGTGCGGAATCCCGAAGACCGCCACCTCGCGCACCTCCGGATGCCGCACGGCGACTTCCTCGACGTCGCGCGGGTAGACCTTCACCCCGCCCGAGTCGATCATGTCCTTCATGCGGTCCACGAGGTGCAGGTAGCCCTCCTCGTCCACGTAGCCCACGTCGCCGGTGTGCAGCCAGCCGTCGCGCCATGCCTGGGCGGTGAGGTCCGGGCGCTTGTAGTAGCCGGTGGCGATGATGGGGCCCCGGCCCACGATCTCGCCCGGCTCGCCGACCGCGCATTCCGTTCCGTCGGGCCGCTCGATCCGCATCCGGTAGAACGCGGGCGGCACGCCGACGGAACCGGCCTTGCGCACCGCGTCGCCGCGGTCGAGGATCGTGGCGAACCCCTCGGTGAGCCCGTAGAGCTCGTAGAGGCGCCCAGGCAGCTCGCGTGCGAGGCGCTCCTTGTCCTGGCGCAGCAGCGGGGCGCCGAGCGAGAGGATGCACTCGAGCGATGCGAGGCGCGCGGGGTCGTAGCCCTTGGCGCCGAGAATCGCCACGATCTGCGCCGGGACGAGCATCGTATGGGTGATGCGCTCGCGCTCGATGGCGGCGATGGCCTCCTCGGGATCGAACTGGCGCAGCAGCGCGTAGGTCGCGCCGAGGTAGAAGGTCGGCACCATCGTGACGAAGGCGCCGTTGAAGACGATGGCGCCGCCGTGCAGCGTGCGCGATTCCGGCGTCATGCGAAACGCCTGGCCCATGAGCGTGGCGTACATCGAGCGCGTCATGTGCGTGTGCATGATGCCCTTGGGGACGCCCGTCGTGCCGCTGGTGAACATGATGTTGAACAGGTCGTCGGGCTTCACCTCGGCCGGCGCCATGTCGGGGGCTTGCGCCCTGGAGAGCTTCGGAAAGTCGCCGAAGCCCGTCTCGCCGCCCTCCAGGACCAGCACGTGTTCTGGCAGCTCGCCCGCCATCTCGCGCAGCACGGGCAGCATCGCCGACTGCGCGACGAGGCAACGGGCGTCCGAGCCCTTCAGCAGGCTCGCCAGGCCCTCGCGCATCAGCAGCGGCGAAAGCGGCACCAGCACGGCGCCGATCGAGGGCACGGCCCAGTAGATCGCGAGCAGGTCGAGCGAATTGCCGGCGACGGTCGCGACCTTGTCGCCGGGCCCGATGCCGAGCGCGCGCAGCATGTTGCCGACGCGCGCCACGCGCGCCCAGAATTCGCGATAGGTGAGCCGCTCGCCTTCGAACACCACGGCGAGGGCGTCCGGGCGATAGCGCGCCTGGCGTCGGATGAGGCCCGCGAGCTCTAGCAAGCCTTCCTCACTTGCCCGCGCCTCGCAGCTTGCCGACGATGCCGGTCGGGAAGTAGTACACGCAGAGGATGAACAGCACGCCCATCCACAGCATCCAGCGATCGGGGTGCAGCGCCTTGGCGAGCCACGGAAGGCCGGAAAGCGCCTGCGCCGCCTGTCCCATCCCGGCCTGGAGGTAGTTCTGCGCCAGGATGAACAGCACCGCGCCGATCACGGCGCCGTACATGCGCCCCATGCCGCCGATCACCACGATCAGCAGGATGTCGGTCATCACCTCGAACGAGAGCACCGTCTTCGGGCCCACGTAGCGCAGCCACAGCGCCATGAGGGCGCCGGCGAACGTGGCGGCGAGCGCCGCGATCACGTTGGCCAACGTGCGATAGACCACGGTGCGGTAGCCCAGCGCCTCGGCGCGGAAGTCGTTCTCGCGGATCGCCTGCAGCACGCGCCCGAAGTGCGAGTTCACGATGCGCAGCAGCACGAGGAAGATCGCCACGGAGGCGACGAGCACGATGTAGTAGGTGAGCAGCCTGCCGTCGACCGCACGGCCGAGGAACTCGGCCTCCATGAAGCGCGTGCCGGGGCGCAGCAGCTCGGGCACGGTGAAGTTGCGGCCGTCCTCGCCGCCGGTGAAATCCGACAGCTGAGATGCGAGCACCCCGAAGACGGAGGCCACCGCGAGCGTGATCATGGCGAAGAAGAGCGCGCGCACGCGCAGCGACAACAGGCCTATGGCGAGCGCGAGCACGAGCGTCACGAGGAGCGCCAGGCCCAAGCCCGAAAGGAGCGCCCACCATGTGGGCCCCATCCCGCCGAGCGCCAGCCCCACGCCGTAGGCGCCGATCCCGTAGAACATCGTGTGCGCGAACGACACGATGCCGGAGTAGCCCAGGAGCAGGTCGTACGAGGCCGCGAGCACGACGAAAATGCAGATGGTCGCCGCGGTGTTGAGGGCGCGCGGGCCGCTCACCGCGAAGGGCGCGACCAGGAGGCCCAGGAGCACGGCGACGAGGAGTGCCGCCAGGATGCGGCTGCGCGGCGAGTCGTCGGAGAGAAGCGTGCGGAGCATCGGCAGCCTCAGCGCTTCCCGACGGGATAGAGTCCCGCCGGTCGCCACAGCAGGATCGCGACCATCAGCAGGATGTTGGAGGCGAGCGCGACCTTGGGCGCGAGGAAGCCGGCGTAGTTCGCCACGAGCGCGGTGAGCAGCGCGCCGATGAAGCAGCCGCCCACCGAGCCCAGGCCGCCGATGATGATCACGATGAACACCATCACCACGACATCGGCGCCCAGAGTCACAGTCAGCATCTCGCGGTACAGGCCCCAGAGCACGCCGCCCAGCCCCGCGAGCGCCGAGCCGGCGACGAACACCCCCACGAAAAGCGTGCGGATGCGGTAGCCCAGGGCCTCGACCATCGCGCGGTTCTCGACGCCCGCGCGGATGAGCAGCCCAATCCGCGAGCGGTTGAGCACGAGGAACATCGCCAGGAACACCGCCACCCCGACCACGACCGCGAAGAGGCGGTACTTCTCGATCGCCACGTCGCCCAGCACGAACGCCCCGCGCAGGGTCTCGGGGATCGGCAGCGGGATCTGGTCGGGGCCCCAGATCACGCCCAGCATCTGCTCGGTGACGATCGCCCCGCCCATCGTGACCAGGATCTGGCGCAGGTGCTGCCCGTAGACGGGGCGCACGAGCAGCCGCTCGAACACGAGCCCCACGAAGCCGGTGGCGATCATCGCGACCAGGATCGCGAGTGCCACGGCGGACAGGTTGAGGAGCACGGAGTCGGCGCTCGACCATCCGGCGAGCGGCAGCAGCACGAGCGTGGCGGCGTAGGCGCCCACCGCGATGAACGCGCCGTGGCCGAAGTTGAGCACGTCCATGAGCCCGAAGACGAGCGTGAGGCCGCTCGCCATGATGAAGATCATCATGCCCATGGCG